>JGI24158J21664_10004981_pt1 | contig 17247 bp, 16 predicted proteins | sample Ectturendosymbi3_FD_21664 | JGI IMG/M metagenome (IMG submission 21664)
GGTCATCGATAAAGGTTTTAGAAGCTGCCGCTTTGTTTCAACAATTGTGAAACACCCTGTACTTCTCCGAGAAAAGAGATGCCAGTTACGATGGTTCGGCCATGTGACCAGACTGTTCCAGGAATATTAGCAATTCGAATACTGCTGGATATATTTGTTGGAAAGCGAACCAGAGATCGATCAAGTACTGAATTGTGTGATTACAACTCCGAACAGGCTTGGTGCTGTCTTTATGTGGAGCCAGCGGAGTTGTCACAGGTTGTTGACAACCGTGAGGTATACACACTTGAAACCAAAAACAAAAGATACATTATGATAACGACACAACAGTTAAAAGTACAAACGTGGTATTGGATTTTAGTTGTACAAATCCAAACATGAACACAGAATGATAGCCCAGCAATGGAAGTCACAAAATATTGGCACTTTTGTTGTTGCTCATTCCTACTTGTTGAAGATGCTTTTTTTCAAGCCATCCAAATGTTGACTGCCAAGCAATAAGGGTAGCCAACATCATCACACTTGGTTCATCGTAAACTCTTAAAACAAGTGCTTTCATTTACGTTAATCCTGATATTGATCAACTGGTACAACCAAGTTGTACTGGTACAACCAAGTTGTACTGGTACAACCAAGTTGTACTGGTACAACCAAGTTGTACTGGTACAACCAACCAAGTACAACCAAAATAACTAATGAGCTTATTCCAACTCACAATCTGTTTAACCAACGTAACAAAACTGCACTAGGAAAGACAACCACAAAAGAAGACTCTGCACAAACTCAGGATCCGGTTTTTCAAAAAATGTTGACTCCGGCTACCGGTCCGAAAAAAACGCAGAATCCTGCCGGAGACGATTCCGGCACTCCGGATCCTTGGCAACCTCTGGTAGCAAAGTGCACATGGAAACGCGACATTGCTTGGATCCAGCAAATCCGTTAACGAGTCCATTCAGGCAACATTCGGTTCCTTGCTTGCAATCACAAACCCGTTTTTTGTCAATTTTGATATTGCAACTGCCAATTCCGAAGCTCAAATGCACAAGCTAAAATGCAAACTGCTGTCGGTCTGTTTATTGCGCGCTGCAATGTGCCGTTCATTGAAGCGACCATGACACCTATTATTGATAGATAAAGTAGCAACCACCACTTGTTTTCCTTTATCTCTATGCACTCTGTTTTATATGTTAATAAAAATCAGTTCCAGGTGTTTGCTTCGATTTCCTATCGGCAAGATGTTTGGTTTGAAATTTTTTGCTGCTTGAATTCACTCTGACTCGAAAAAAGTTTCATACACTATTTTTGTGATACAAGATATTTTTCACTAAGCCAGGGAGACGATTGTAGGAGATGAGGTGTGATTTTTTGTAGAAGGCAGGTTCTTAGTAGTTTCTGAAGTTAAGTTTTTTGATTTGGATAATACAAAAACAATGGAGTTTCAGCTATTAATGCATGTTATACAAGTTTTCTTTCATACATTAATGCAGAAAAATGGTAGTTGTTTCATGTGCTTGTACAACGACGGTGATGCGAAACGTATACGATGATTATTGCACGAGGTGGAGACTTACAGCCAATTGGAAAGTAACAGCGTTGAAACCGAAAAAGTGTGTAATTCGAGTAAACGTAATGCGAGTAAGAGAAAGGAATGCGCCTATCTGCTGTCCAGTGCAACATTTAGCAGCACACTGGTGTTGACGCATTCGGTTCTGCTTGGATGCTGCGTTTTGAGTGCTGGGCATGCTGACGTCATTTGGACAGAAACTCAAATCCCAAATATGCGCTTCACGATACATGATATGTAAAACTTACGTGCTGACCTTTGATTCAGTTGCTCAGTTGACTCGCAAGTCAACAAAATATTACAAGATAAAATCAGCATCGGTGTGTTTCATACGAAGCAGAACACAGTTACAATAATTGCTGTGAATAATTTGTCAACAGAGATAAATAAAACTCGGAAAAGAACTCAAAATTTCAACAACCATAAACCTAAAAACTTTGTGAATACCAAAATGTTTGCGAAAAAAGTGTCCTCACTCAATTAACTTTTGTTCAAACGTCTATTAACCGACCCACATCAAAACACTGGCTTTTGAAGTATTCTACAAACAAATATGTCTTCAACAATCCATCAAACATTCAGATAAACCGACGTTAAATGTGATTTTTGGGAATCGAATTCAAAATGAAAAATGTTATTTAGTTATTTGAGACAGTAAATGAAATTGAGAGTGTAAACAGATGTCAAACGAAAGATTTTAATAAATCAGGATTGATGCATGGTTTGTGAACTGCATTATCGGTGCGCTTACTGTAGTAAAGGGGTTCCCAACCTTTGTTACTCCTGTAGCCTACCACCAAAACATTTTTGTTCTTACCTCGCACACTCTACAATTTATAATCAAGAACTAGCTTCGAAACGCTTAGAAAGGAATTTAATTTTTTGATATGTAAAGAAAATCAAATATGTGGACAAAAAAGGACGACTCAGATTAACAATTGAAGATACTTTACAAAAAATTATCACCTTCTTGAAATACTCCATGTGCAAAATAATAAAATCAAAGGCTGATCTCCAAACATTTGCTACTGTATTGTTTGCTCCTGTTCTTGCTTATGACTTTTGGAAAACGTGGACCTGCATATGTTGCTGATAGCAACACGCATGTCAGCCTGTGCCTTCAAGTTATTTTTAGATTTCTTCTTAATTGACAAAAGAGTGCTAAATCGTGAATCGCATAGATATGTTTTCGCAAATGGAATGAGCATACCTTGTGCAGTTTCACCGAGTCTAGGAAACAACCATTGCCGCCCACCAATACTCGTCCAACGTTTTACCCTTAAATTGGATTTCAATAGCACGATTTGAACGCAGGTCTATAAGATCTCTTTTCATCTTTCCATCATCTAATATTTTATCCAAATTAAAGGGTATGGCATAGGCTGATCCAGGGGGGGGCTAAAGGGGCTGAAGCCCTCCCTAATTTTTTTTAGATACGTCTTTTGATTGATGGTTTCCGACACATAAACGTCTATTGGGGTGATTTTTTGAACAACCTACCCAGGCCCCCCTAAGAATCGCCACTGCTGAGCAACATCTCCAAGTTCATAAAAGGTTTATTGGTATCCTTCATAATAGAGCCAGGATTCGCTTGATTAATTCTTGTCAGAAAGCGTCATTTGTCAGAAGAAACATTTGTTGTCACAAATCACGCAGCAAACTACAACAGTGATTGGTCGTCGAATGCGGTTTCAGAACTATGTGGCATCCACAGCTCAGACATCTGTTACTTGCGTTTCATGAGAAAACTCACTGTTTCGACTTTCGAATGAAGCTGAGCGTTAAACTCAAGAGTCGAAAACGCAATCAAACGCTTAGTAGATAGAACGGTAAACATGTCGTTTTTTAGAGAGGAAACGGAAAAACAAGTTGAAACAAGTTGTTTAGAGGATGCAGTTCGTAGCCATCGCCGTTGTGATTGTGTCACTGTCACCATGACTGTCTCTTTTTGTTTTATTGCTTCTCTTTGTACAATTTAACGTTTCCGCTTTTGTGACCAACCTGCCTAGTTTAAACCAACTGCGTGTTAATCAAATACTGTAATCCAGTGTTTCCCAACCTTTTATAGCACTACAGCGCTCTACAAAAGGGAAATATATTTTGCGGCAACCAGTGGAGTGCCAATAGCAATTTGCTTGGTAACATTTTGAAAATAGTATTGATATATTGAAAAACGCATTAGCTCGTGACACCCCTGAGTATCGTAAATGGCACCTCAAGGTGCCGTGGCTCCCTGGTTGGGAACTACTGCTGCAATCCGAATGCAACGAGCAAGACAGTAACAGAGATGACACCGAAAATTTAGTTCACATCACAAACAGGAACCAATGATGCAAGAATGGAATCTGGCGAAACACACGCCCTGGGTTATAAACAGTGAACTAGAGGAAACACGACTTTAGGTGGTGGTTGCTACACGACAGACGCCCCGTATTCCAGTGGACAAGAAAAGGATGCTTTTATCTTTAACGGGAGAAAAAGTGTTTCTAATCCAAGTTGTAGTGAAAGAAACTTTAATGTTTCAAATGTCGCACAAAATCTTATTCACATGAAAGGAAAATCGTGAACACAAATCACCAAACAAACCCACTAAACCTTGCAAATAAGTAAACTCTAACAACAACACAGAAAGCAAATCTACTATTTTGCGACTTAGTCTTATCAATAAATTTTATATGCATTTCAAACACGAAATAACAAAATTTTTGTAACACAACAACAGGTTAACAGCAATTCTTCTTAAATTTTTATCTTGCAAGCAATTTTGTGTTTCAAAACCGAAAAACATTAATAAAACTAGAAATCTACAACCTAAGCCGACAGAGCCGTATCAGCCGCATTCCATACTCCCAATTGGGGCGCCCACGCTGTTACAGGGGCCCAAAATTCAGTCTCGTCACCACTTAGCCCCCCAAAGAAAGCTTCAACCCCCAAATTGAAATATGAAGCACTAGAAATCAGTAAAGTTGGGGGTCCTTTCAAAGAAAAGTGCTTATACATTACAGTTACTTTGGGCCCTTTGAAAACAAGGTATTTACACATTACAACAGCTGTTGGGGGCCACTTTGAAAGCAAAGCAGCCTACTTATACATTACAGTTGCTGTTGGGCCCCTTTGAAAGCAAGGTACGTTACAAATTACAGTTGCTATTGGGGACTCTTTGAAAGCGTAGTGAGCCTGCTTATACATCACATTTGCTATTGTGGGCCCTTTGAAAGCGTAGGACTTACATGTTGCAGTTGCTATTGTGGTCACTTTGAGGTAGTGTTCTTACACAAGGCAGTTGCTGTTGGGCGCCCTTGTAAAGCAAAGTATCTGCACATTACAGCTGTTGTTGGGTCCGCTTTTAAAGTAGAATAGCCTACTTACACATTGCAGTTGCTCTTGGGGGCTTCTTTGAAGGCAGAGTACTGAATTAGGATGTGGTTCGGAAAATATGAGTGGATAATAAAATTTTCACCACAAATGAGGAATATTTACGCGCGAAATACCTTGATTGGGGCCCCTCTTGCTTTCCCTTAAGCACACCACTGTATATAACCCTGACAATGATCTTATATGAGAGTATGAAACCGATTGAACACGTCCTGTTTCATCCGATATGCGTACTTTCTCACCTGATGTACGCATGTAAACACTGTAATCTAAGGTTATCTCTATATTATTGAACGCATTGAAGTTGGTGATGAATTTATCACTTCAAGAACCACAGAGATTTAACGCGATTTTTCGTAATCAAACCTAGACACCCAGGTCCATAGACGTAGCCAGGGGGTGGCCATGACCCCCACAAATTTTTGAAAGATATAGTCATTTTGTGCTTTGAGAGGCGCAATCCCAAGCAAAATATCGTTATTCGTCTAAAATCAAACATTCTGCCCTCTCCCACTTTTTGGGCTGGCTATGCTATTGCCCAGGCCGACTAAAAAACAGATCTGGGTGGAAAAAAACTTCAGTGGGAGCCCTGGTCACATGCGGCAAAAGGTCTACTATTGTAACTTGAAGTGAACATTGGAAGATTTATTGCCGTGTCATTGTTACGCAGGCAAAGAATCGGACATGAGCGAACTGCGCAGTTGCGCTAAGCGTTTCAGAGGCCTCACGGTCACGACTTTGCCCTGATGGGCCTCGCGTTCAATTATCCGGCCCTGCCTACATGTCCAGTTGTATAGGTCCAGGAGGTAGACCTCCACTTGATCAACATGCTTTGTGTAGTGACTGTTGTAAAAAATGTACTATGTCTGGCCCAAGCAGTCTTCCCTCATTTTGTAGTGAATAGCAGCAAGATACCTTTGGTGCTTACGACCAAAGTTAAACATTTGCGCAGCCTGCTGTTTAGACAGCCAGATGGAGTTGAACGTGTAGTTAGAAGAGTCTATCTAGCAATCATTGCTAAGTTGTCCCAAATCAGCGCAATGCAATTACTGTAGTGGATTATGGATGTTAACCGTTGCGTCCACGTGGGGCTTAGTCTATATTTTCAAATATTTCTATTATAGGCGATTTGAAATACAAAATGTTATTAATCTAAACATGTGCCATACGCCAGGAGATTAACAAGTCCAGACATCAGAAAGGTTTATGCATGCGTATTTCGGCCAGTAAAAGCCCAATGCGCACGCTTTACAAGCATATTTCACTTAAGCTCATGGTGAAGTTTATCAATTTGCGCTAATGAAAGAAAACTTTCATCGCGGCGCACATGCTTTCACCGGCCTCATGTTTGCTCCGGTAATAATGTTTTGATAACTGAACGATAGGTTTGATTCTGATTTCCTGCACATTTTTGACATTTGCATTTCATTACAGCATCTCTAAACGATCGCCGTCTATTGAATGACAATGATTTACGACCCAATTCCTTTTGTTAAGCTCATTCAAAAAATTTTAGTTGGAAACTACGAGCCTATGGTGGGTATTTGCGGGAAAATATTTATAATTAGTTTGCACAATCTGCAAATGCTGTTCATGTGGTGAATTAAATATAAATTTTCAGAATGTCTAGCCCCCTGCACAAACATGAAGGCCTCCAATGGAAGACTTTCTGGCGACGGTTTTGCTCAGGCCCGCAGAGATGGGGGACATTAGGGGGCAGTTACCCCCATACCTTTTTTGTGCCCCCCAATTTTGTTACGATCAGAAAAATTTGTTCTAAACATATGATAAAAACAAAAATCTTTCCCCCCTAAAAATGTATTTTGTCACCCAAACCTTAAAACCTGGCTACGGGCCTGATTCTGCCAATATTGTGTCTGCAATTAGATTATTTCGTTTTGAAGGCCATTCAACCTCGAGATGTAGCATAACGTCGAAAACCTTTTTTATAATTCACTATTAAGGAGCCCCTGTAACCATATGGGGGGAACAGAGTTGGGCTGCTACGGCACTGTCAGAAGAGGTTAGGGGAGTATGTCCGATGGTTTTCATTGACAGAAAATGTGCAAATTGACTAACGGTTGGTACGGATTTCTCTAAGTTCGAGTGGGCACTCACTCATTAACAACTGGTAGAGGTTTTTCTCTGATCTGCTCTTCCGTGCCATCAAACTTTGTGGTGTCACCAACATGACATGAACAAATGACAAGCAGGTTGTCCGTAATGCGTTTTCGTACACGTGACATGCACTGACCAATGGGCGGAGAGTAAAGCAACGGATTCAATGCACTGTTTATTGGAAGAAGAAATCCAGCGCTTGCAATGTATGCATTGGGGCATAAAGACACTTCTGCAACACTCAAGAAGGCCATGATGCAAACTGGAATCCAACAGAAGGAGTCAGTCAGCAAAATTCTAGAAATATTTTTCTGCATATTTTGATTTGAATTTTGCTTAGTAGATGTGGAAAAGTTCGTAGCAGTGGCTTTCTTGTAAACACCTACATAGACGACTACCGTATACGTGAAGAGTATAAAGTTAAATGTTATGAGAAAAGTGGAATATACCCAAGCACTTTCACGGGTAGAAGCATAGAAACGTGGCATGCAAACACTTGTTTGAGAATAAAACCCAAACTCTGCTCCGATTTTATTGTATCTGAAAGTATCTAAAATTGCCTTTTTGAATTTGAACCACGACTGCAGGGTGGAATTTGAGCCAGAAACTTGATTCGCTATGGTGATGACGTCAAGCTTGGAAATCGTATCAGTTCGGAAGAAATGGTTGGGAAACCAGACTTGAGACACAAAATAACCAGATCTTAATGGAATCCATGGAAGAAAAGCAAATATTAAAGCAAAAAAACAACATAAAACTTCAACGAGAGGGATCCATTTGAATTTCAAGGTGCGGGTCATGAATGGTTTGTAAATTGAAACGAGTCGGAACGTCGACATGGATGCCATTAGGAAAGCTGATGCTTCTGATGATAAAACTGTAACTGTGCCAAGTATCGAGCAACGGTTGCTTGATCTCTATTCTTTATCAACGAAACAGTAATGTCCTGAATAATTCACACCTTGACAGACAACTCCTAACAAATACATTACACACCCATCAAGAAGTCGGAAATGCTAAGATTGAAAATGAAGAATCTGTTTGCTAGTTTCACGAACCTATTGTTTTTGTTAACAGAAGTATTGCTTTTATCGTCAAAAACTTCCATCAATGTTAGAATATTTGTGACCAGATTTCCAGTTAAAGCCACAAAACCCATGATCCAAAACAATGAGCGAAGAACAGGATTGCCTGTCATTTCATATATATCTGAAAATAGAGTTTTACATTCATCTAAACCTGTATCGCGGTCTTTTATACCATTTTGAACAAACTTTTTATCGATCGATATTGGTTTACCACTTTCGCAGTAAAATATTTTCTCTCGGCTTACATCTTCACCTTGGTTGCAGTCATTAATTGCATCACAAACAAACTGTTTGCTGATGGAAATGGCATCACCAGCTGCTGTGCAGTTGAATCGTTTGTTTAGACAATCAGTAATTGCTTCGTCACAATGGAATATGCCGTCACAGTGGTAACGTTTGTCGATGCTGACCATTCCTTTACTTTTGCATGGAAAACTCATCGTGCAGTTTACTTCCACTTTTCGATTGCAGCTGTCTGAATCAAAGATGACCCTGTTGATGTATCCATCACCTACACGGTTTCCTCTTAGATTCATCCAACTGCGGCTCTCCTTCCCACACTTATCATCACAAAACCATGGTCGAGGATCACATTGTGACTCGCATTCGTCTTTCATGTCACTGCACTCTGGTCTGTTGTCGCATCGTGTAGCGATGACATCGATGAAGTAGCTAATATGTGTTAAATGTCTGTCCGAACATTGTATAAAAGCACTGGATTGCTGCTCGTAGCGACAAAACCTTCGGTTTATTTGATCTTTGCATTCAATTGAAAAATTGCACAGAACCTTATCCATAGCCACACATTTGGTGGAACTATTGCAATGCATCTCGCCTAGGGGACATCTTGACCTCTGATCACCAACCAATATTTGTGCAATTGATTGATTGGAACACAAAAGTTCATCAGAGCCATCAAAACAGTCAATATTTCTGTCACAAACCTGTTTTGGTGAGATAATGAGTTTTTCATCCAAGCATAAAAAACATCGGAACTCGCCATCTACGAAACATAGATCTGAACCATGTGCGTACTGAGACGTCGAATCGTGAAGATTTTTCTGCGGTAAAAGACAAGTGCTTTCTCTTCACTTTCCTGAACATCGGAAACCAAAGTTTTGCTGTTGTTCGTCAGTTCCATCTTTACATTGCATCTTTGTGTCGCAATAATGAGCATTGTCGATGACGTGTCCGTTCTCACATTGAAAGATCTCTCCCAGACATTTTCAACACAGAGATGAAATGCAAATCCATTTGGTTGATAAATTCAGATGATTGAAGGATGGGTTGCTCTTGCTCCGACTCTGAAAAATTCTGAAACATCAACTTCGACTCCTGTTAACACTCCGAAAACTGCCAAGTTGCTCATATCAAAAAGATTGTGTCTGTTGTGCCCCATGAAGCAAATTATAGGCTATACCGTGGCTATTTTGCCTTTGATCGAACACAAATGGTTGAAGGAGTTACGTGACAAGCACAATATAGAGAGACACAACGCTGTGAGGTTCAGAGTTATGGAATAGCCTATGCTTTACACAAAGTAGACAAGAAAGCTACCAAAAGCTTGCCCGCACTTATATTAGACCGTACGGTCAGCTATGTAGGTCATGTATTCCAAACTTGTCATGTGTGTTGAACTTGTCATGTGATCACTTCAAACAATTGTGTGCAGCTACTAATGAAATAACTTCAGAACATTTTTTTGACTCATGAGGCAAAATAGACACTGCTTATGAAATATATACACCTTTAAAACTATTGGTTATACTGTAATTTAAGTTATGAAGTGTTAACCGATGAAACACTACTTGAGTTGGTCAAGCTTAAAATTAACCAGATATATAACAATTATTTGAATGAGCGTTAATTTTCAATTTTTACAATAGACTCATTCTAAATATCCAAGGTCAGGAGCTGATCGCCTGTTTACAAATATTGAATTGTACTTTAACCATATGCTCAGATATAACTCTGAACTATGACAGTGCCAAACTAAGCCATTAAAATGAATGTACAAGCAATTCATACAAAAAAGTTAAAAAGATGAACATTACACCTAACTTACAATCTCTGTCAAATTTAACGTAGGAAATAGAGCTGCAAAAGAAGTAAATGTTATCTTTAAACTGCAACTACCAGGACAAACATCCAACTTTGTTCAGGATGGCTCCAAAATGTGAGCAGAGGTTGGCCTATGCAAGCGGTGGCTAGACTAGAAATCTGCACAATGCAAATACATTTTCTACTCTACTACTGCACATTATTCTTACATGTCAAATCCTATCACTATGAGTCATTTCCGCACACTGTTACGTCTTTGTAGTCTGTTTTGTTGACCGTTGTTTTTTGTCATGTTTCTTGTGCTTTTACCCACATCATTAGCCCGGCGTTGTCATGGTTACGGCAAGGATTTCTGAATTCCTGAACTGCATTGTCACATACACGCTGTATTTTGCATAGGCACTGACTTCAAAACGCAGTGCCACATTTTTGTGATATATGACGATATTGGATAGAAAACACGTCTCAATTACTGTAATTCCATTCTGTTTGACAACAACAAGCATCGTTACAGCAATTTTTATGCGACCTTTAAAGATTTTGATTGGTTCCTACGCAGAGCTCAATGTTGACTCCCGCTCCTGCTCCTACGCCGGCTCGAACCTAAAATATCGACTCCGACTCCTGCTCAGTGGCGTAACGAGGGGGGGCAAGGGGGGACATCTGCCCCCCGGCGCAGCACTTTGGGGGCGCCAAATTGAGGTCGGAATGTTACGTGTTAATTACGAAGTGTCAAATGTAGAGCGGATGCTAATAATTACAATTAACAAAATGTCGACGGTTATTGCGAAATCTAATCAAGATCACCAAGGTTCGCAAAGTGAGAAACTGTGAACCTTAGTGACGTTTCAAGGCGGTCTCTCTGTCTCCAGCGATAAGCGCCCGCTTGTGGTTTGACTCACGGCTGCGTCATAATGTTTTCAGAAAGTCAGAGTTGCGAACTTTCCGACTTTATCATTTTATAGTTGCGTCGCAGTGGGACGGGCAGCCAGCGTTCACAGTGCATGCAGAATGGTATATTGCGCACGCTTTCAGAGCAGCTATAAAACTTACACAATGTTGTTACCATGGATGTGCAGATGGGGATGAACGAGGCGACTGTCCCGGACAGCCAAGGCAGTGGGTCATCCAAAGAGTGAAATTACAAAAAGTGCATTTATCAAAATCTTGTAACTAGACCAGGGGTGCAAAATTTTCTGTCAATGTTAGTAGCGCGTAGAAATACAAGTATAAGATTTGCTATACCGCATTCATATGCATTAAGTATAAAATATCCAAAAAAAACGTTCGCGCCCTCCACGTTTTTGGTCGCGCGGCGCGAGTGCGCGACCGCATTTTTGCACCCCCTAACTCGACGCTTCTTATTGGTTGTTAAAACGTGCTGTATGGATCTGGTGGGAACTTGCCTGAGGGGGCATGCAAATGTATGTTAAGTGACCTGAGAGAGAGATGAAGCACTGCCATCATTACCTTCATCTGTTTTTACTGAACAAGACATCCTTAGCAATTTGTTTGTAGTTCAGAAAAATATAAAGGGCGGCAATGCATCAAATTGCATGGTTGTACTATACTTTTTTCAGATAGAATTTCTTAGAGAAACAAGAGACAACTCTCTCTCCTAACATCCCGTAACTGCTATCTTCCTTTAGTGGGCCTATCTGATACGTACTTGCATGAACAAATGCAACATCTAATTCCTCAATGTACAGCTTGCACATGAGTGACAGAAATTTGCTTGCAAACGGATGTCTCAAGCCCGCAGAATAAAACAAATTATTAAAAACCTGACACATTAAAAACAAAAAATACTCTTTGAATTCATTTTAATTCAATTTGTCAAAACTTGTTTATTTGTCAAAACTAGGTTTTACTTCTTTCAAATGCTTGTATTTTTCACATTCCTCAATACTAGAATTTGGTGGGGGACATGCAATCAAGCAGTTGCTTCGGGAATCAGCAGATCTATCTGCATGTCCCTGATTGTTATGACTGCAGATCTGATGTTTAGGAAAATTTTTGAGCTTTTATGGTTTGACAAAATTCATGTTGAAATGGATTTGGTGTGGTTGTGAAGGAGGTTATGATGATTTTTGTTTGTGGGATATTTAAATAAATGCTGAATACTTCTGCAAAATTCTAATTGTAGCTGTGTAACAACGTTGAGTATACTAGTTATTGTGAACGTTTCAGTTACTGCTACATGTGCTTGGCCTAGAAAACTGGGCATTTCCCTGGACATGATTGTCGAAATTCAGGCGACACAATTGCTAACCTGGAACTTCGCACGGAGCATCACTGACCTTAGATATTTCTTAGATTAGTGGATGTGACACATTTCATTTAAAGCAGTTTTTTGAAGTAGTAATCCACAAATTTACAGCAAAGGCAAAAACATTTTTTCTTTGAAGTTAGATAATTATGGATAAAGCATTAAATCGCAGCATTTCTTTTAATTTCTGTCAACTTTAAAGGTGTTATATCCAAGAAAATGCTTTGGGATTTAGCAATTTTATGTTTGTCCAGCAGTTTTGTATAAAATCATTTGCCTTCAGTTTTTCATATGCATTCTTCTGTCTGTTCTTCTCTTTTATGTATTCGTGAAGCGTGAGTCCCTCAGTCAGTTCTTTATAATGTTTTATTACAAAACTCTGAGAGTGCATGCTCCAGAAACCGCTAGTTCCTGTAGCTCGCATCAGCGGTGATTGTAACCAGATCTGATCACAGAGTGGAAAAAGCAGCTGCGTTGGATTCGGCATCTTCAAAAGGCTCTGACAAACCCGTGGTTTAGAAAACAAGGTTTAACTCTGGCCAATATTATCCTGTGTGATCAGAAGATTTTTGTGCCCAAAAATTTGTCATTAAAAATCATGCTTATTTATACAGATGATCAGGGAACTTTTTGGTTAGTTTTTGCATTTTATCTCACTAGTAGCTACAACTCGAGAATGTATTACCGCAATTTGGAGTGTCGTAACAAAATGGTTTGAATGTTCAATCATGACCAAAATTTCAGAGGGAACAGCTTCACGCGAAACGATTAGATTTTTAATTCTACGGTAGTTAAAGATTTCCAAGATTCACAGGTCCTGACGTCATTTCTGAGACGTCACAATAGCAGGAAGTTTTCAGGTGGGTCCAGGAACAACTTTATGCAGGCGATTGAAGGGCCGAGTCAGCTTTCAACGCCCCTTTATTCCAAACTCCTTCTTCGCATCTATGCTGCCATGAACGGGCTGGGTGGGGGCGCCAAAATTGAGTTTGCCTTCGGGAGCAGGAAACCCTAGGTACGCCACTGCTCCTGCTCCGGCGTAAACTCCATCAAGAATTCACTCCGGTACGCCGGGTCGGTGATCACCCCTGATTTGATTACGTCAACCGGCCTTTGGTCAGCGTATGGGCCGCTTTCTTGTGGGTGCAGCGAACAGGATTTGCCTTGAACCTGGGATCTCTTCTTTAATCCAGTGGTCTTCAACAGGGGCGAAATCACACCCCAGAGAACGAGTTTTTGCATTATGGGGGCGATTTGGTGACTTGCCAGATTTGGGGGGCGATTTCGGTTTCTAAGGTGACGATTTCGTAGGTCAAAAAGTATAGTAAAATTTTGAATGTAAGCAAAAAATAAGAACAATATTTGCTACTTTTGAATCAAGCCATTGGATGCATTTTCGTCTCCATGGTTCGTAACAAAGGTTACAAAGCACTTGATATCGGACTGTTGACATGACAATCAAGCTACCATCATTTCGTGTAACGCTTCACTGCACTGACTATCCAATTGGCCCCGGAGAGTGACATTGGTTGAGTGTCAAGCCCTGCGGCTTTGACCAAGATTCTGAATTTGCAGGTATTTTGTTAAGTCAAATGTTCACATAAGAAAAGTATGGAAAATGTTGCACTGAACAGTTTGCTAGGTTCGTTAACACAATCTTTGCATGAGCAGCGTCATAAGAGAGACATCAAACAATCACATTTGCCAGCCTATATACATCAGCACGAGCAAATTCTATGATTTTTCTCGTATGTGCAGTATGCGCTTATTCGTTTTATTATTTTTCTATTGGTTGAAAGCGACAGATACTTATACAGCTATCGAAAAATATCCCATTGACCAGACTACATTTTTTCAGCCTTGAAGATATTACAAACGTCCCCACATAATCATAACAATGCTACCACTAAATCATCGCATCGATTATCGCGGTGATTGGAAACATTAATCGCAAGTTGCCATTACGTTCAGCCTAACTATTTTTCGTCGTGGCCTGTGAGAAATCTCTTCAATCGTATTTGTTATCGATAGCAAAATTGCCGTAAAACCAATCTTCGTAGCCTTCGGTGGAGCATTACCAAAATATTGTTTCGTAGGCAAAAATCGTCACAGTCCGCTATGATGTGTTTTATCATCTTTGGTTCGTAATTTTGAGTGAAGCAATGTAGCTAAGTGCGTTCTATTGTAAAAGTGTTAGAAATATAACTGTTGCGAGACGATTTACGTAGAAATTAATGGCTAGTAAAATTAATTACAGCTAGCTGTAACTGCTAAAACATGCTCATTATGTTTTTCAATCAATTGGAGTCTTTTGCTGCGCTTGTGGATATAGCTATGCATGCTTTACTATGTTCATCTAACTTATGACAGAATAGGCCTACAACAGAACAGTAGGCTAGGAAAGGGTTAACTTAGACTGGTGAGTAAGTCCAACCATTCTCCATATTGGCTACATTGAGGAATCAAAAATTGTTTTCGCCGCCGCTTTTTTGAGGCTTGCTGAATAATCATTTTCTTGTGGAGATCACGCCGAATGTCTGATTGCGTAGAATGTTGGTAAGCTGCTTTTTGCAAGGTAACTAACATAAGCGAATGCAATGCCACTATCCAGGAACGCAGGGCTGCAACCAGCTAAAATTTTCTGGAAAGGGCAGAATGTTTGTAACTTATTGTTGAATCCTACAACTAAAAAAACAATTTTTGGTGCTTTCACAATGTTTTTGAAAATTTCGGTAGGAAATTTCCTGGTTGCCCCCGTCCTGTTTGTGCGCTAAACGTATTTACGCTTGTATATAGCCGCTTCATCGCTCTTTCAAAGAAAAAGTATGGAAAACATCCTCTTACCTGGGTTTTCTTGTTCTGAGCAAAATCGTGTTTCAGCAAAAGTTTGAAACGCTGCAGGTTTAATACTAGTCAAGCTTCAATACCAAAACCTAAGTGAAAAGTGTTGCTTTCAAGTTAAGCGGTATTATGCTCAACACAGTGCAAATGCGCATATCGTTGGTGTCAGCAGAAGTATTGTGCGAATCACACAAAACACGTCCTTCTGCACAGCGTCTCGCATCATTGTTACTTTCTACCACACTTCATTTATTTGCTATATACTGTAATTAATGTATACCCCCAGTCAAGGCGTCTTCTGCTGAAGTTCGCTGTGACTCAATAATCGCAGTATCTACATGGATTGGAACACATCCGTAATCTTTCCAACCTCGGGGATACCTATTCCTAAAGATATTGACTTGGAGACCCTTGTCTGCGCAACCTACATAGGAGGGACATGATGAAAGATCATACACTATTGTGATAAGGCCAATAAGTCAAAGAAACCTTTTTTACGAAAGCACAACGCAAGTGCTTAGTAGGATACCGAAGGAATTTACTCGGAAAAGTATAACACAAATGTTTAGTCATTTGTGTTATGTGACCTCTGTTCTTGTCTCTTTGAAACAAGCTCATCAGTACAAGGGTTAATATTGCCTAAAGCAATTCTTATGTTATTTGCAACTCGAAGGCAAAAGCGGTACAAGAATAAAGTCAACTATATGCGGCTATCACTGATACAATCGAAAAAAAATACAAACAAGGACGCTGTATAAGGGTTGCCAGATGGCCGGTATTTCACCGGCCTGACCGGTATTCTACTGCTAATTTAGTAGAGGCCCGTGAAAACCGGTATATAATCAATGCCCGAAGCCGGTATTTTGAAAATAGATAATATGCCGTAACTTTGAAAAGAACAAACGCCAAATTTCTCAAATTGTAATGACTCTAGTAGTGAATCTTGTCAGTTTCTTCAGGGAACTTTATTTGCTGCTGTTAACGCAATCCTTGGTGTGATTTCACGTCACACACACACCGAAATGTAATGAGCCAGCCAAGATACGAGCAATTTAATTGTACCTTGACAATACTCATTGTCTCTGTTTTCCCTGTGCGGCTGAGGAAATTACGACACAGTTTAAATCTGTCACTGTTGTCAAAATGCCCGGTATTTTCACAAAACGCATCTGGCAACCCTAACGCTGTAGGCACCTGTGACGTAAAGCTATGTCATTAGCGGTGGTCGTTGCTGTTTGCGCAGCTAAGGATTGAAGAAAGTAGTTTGGCAATCCTTCTGAGGCCACTGTATTTTTCACTGGAGGCCCCGAATGTCCTACCAAAAAGACTACATGTGTCGACCATTCATCTTGACAGCAGTTTTACCAACTTCAAAAGGCTTCAAACACCGCGCAATGTGACATGGTACAAAGACCAAGAAAAGCGAACCTCAAAATCATGGACGTCCGCAGGAGGGGGGGGGACAAGACGGGCATTTCCCCCCCCTGGAAATAGGGCCTAAGAACCAAACTTTTCTAGAAATTATGAAGTCAGCAGCTCCATTTTGATTAACTGATTTAATTCTTGCAATGACAGCTTATTTGCCGGTAAGACACACACTGCACAAGAGCCAGGTTCACGGTCATGGTGTCATGCAGTAGTAACCTTGCAGCTCACTAACGCTCCATTGCGTCGCCGAACTTGGAGCAAATTCTTCTTCTGTTGGTCTTTATTGCGTAACAATAACATGGTTCACTTCAAGTTAGGATACTAGGCGTTTTGCCGCATATTGCTGCTTGCTATTGAACGCAGATATCTTGGCAGATAAGGTAGCGAGACAGTGACTGCTGATAGCGGTAAGGCACGTAGTTTTGTACTGTGTGAAAAGAAGCCAGAGTGAATCTATAGCAATGCAACCACAAGTTTGAAATATCCATTGCCATGCAGTGTGA
>JGI24158J21664_10004982_pt1 | contig 17246 bp, 10 predicted proteins | sample Ectturendosymbi3_FD_21664 | JGI IMG/M metagenome (IMG submission 21664)
AGACTCGAGTCCGAGTCTTTTGAGCCTTTGATCGACTTTCTAGCGTTTCTGGTTCAAAAGTTATGATCTAAAATAAACCAATTAATTAATTAATTAACTAATTAGTCAAATATTTCTACTCACTTACATCACAACTTTTGAACCCGAAACCTCAGCAGGTCATCTAAAGTATCAAAAGACTCGGATTGTAGCCTAGTTTCCAGTAAAAACTTCAGCGAAATACTACTACCTAACAGTTGGCGCATAGGGCCAGGCAAAGTGGGCCAAGGTGGCCTAAAAGTCCTCCACTTATGACGTCACTCACAAAAAACCCGCACCCCAAGGAAAAAATCTTTTTCGAGTGCAGACTAGAAGACTTGCCGTGTCTTTTGAGACTTTTACCGGGTCTGTAGAGCATACCGGACTGAAGAAATTCCCGCACAAAGCCTTGTGCGTATAGGCGTTTTTTTACCCGAAAATCACCAAAACCAAGCGGATGCCAAAGAGTTAATATGCTTGACCAAAGTAAACTGATTTTGTTGATTTTGTAGTGACAAACTTAACAAATCTAGCCTGTATGTAATTATAAAACAATGTTGTGATATGAGATATTTGTTGTGCACACATCTGGATTGGCTACCATCTGCAGTATTTGCACACTTTCGATGTTCTGCTTTGTGAAACATATGACATAAGGCATTACAAGTGCCTTTAGTAGAAACAGACAACTTGGATACCTTCATTTATCAACAAAAAGTAGTGTGCATAAAAGTAAGAAAATATGCGTTTNACTGTCTGGGAAATCTCTGAAGTGCACTCTACTGGTGGGGACTGAGCAATTCAAAGACCCTTTTCTGAGCTTGCTTTGGAATTTTTTNAAAGCAAGCATCCTATCTTTTTGAGGATATGCTACACCAATGGTTTCAACCTGGGGATCGTTTGCCTTTTTCTAGGCGTCACGAGAGCTTCTAATAAAAATATTCATAATTCTATATTTTGCAGTATACTTTGTATATGGAACCACTTTTTCTCGTAGCCAAAATAATAGGATCACCTGGCAAAAATGATAGCCTGCTTTTTCATTCAAAATTGTTTTAAGTGTGATTATGACTATTACAATGTTTTGAGTGTGATAATGAACATTGCAGTACTGTTGCGTTTGGCAACACACAAATAACTTTGTGGTGTAAGAATGTGATGTGTTTGTAAATTAGATATCTTATTGCGGTAGCTAACTTGGGAGTGTACCTAGGTTTCAATGAGTTGTGGTGTGTGCTGTGGAGTGATTTGCATACGGAACGGGTCTCTCTTACTGATGCTACCATGTGCATGAATTTAATAAATGAGTCTTTGTTCAACATAGTGATATCGCATGTTAGTTTTTGGTAATTGTGGTTTTCTACTGTGCCAACACAGCTGCACTTCATATGCCTGACTAGAAATTTTTGGAAGGTGGTCATTAGATTGGGTTGCAAAATGGGTCACTGCATAAAAAAGGTTGAAAACCACTGTGCTACACATAAGCATGAAGTCAGTGGTTATACATTTGCAGTATCTTTGTTTTATTCATCACTTGTAAATGTGCATTGACAAATTAGGAGCTGAACCAACCCAGTGTATTGCGTAGTGCAATCTAATGACCTCAAGACAGCTCAATGGTCCTGGCCCAGGCTCACTTGGGAATTTTTTCAAGACAATCATCCTGTCACAGAGGTTCTGCCACATACACATATATCAAGCTACTACTACCTATAGATAAACAACTTCTTACAAATTAGGGAAACGGTTGGCAGTTATGTTCATAAACCACAAGACTGATTCACATGCTTAAATGTATGAATGTGTAAATGAATATAGATACACTTGAATTTTTTTCAGGTTAGAAGTATCTTGTAACACTAGCACCAAAATACCCATTCAACACCAATTGCCCAGATGGCTTTATGCAAAAACGTACAATATACCATCATTAGCATAGGGATTCTAGTTTTGCCCATTTAAATGGATTTACTGGCTAGCAACTCAGGTTTTCTTTGACTCTATGCGATACTCAACAGGGCTAAACTATTAAACATAACCCAGGATTTTTAGAAACCTTGTTTAATAGATGAGGTTTGGACTAAGGAACTGCTTAACTCTTTGTTTGCTTCCTCAATGCGATTGCATCATAGAGACTTGAAAGCATTTTCTTGTTTTGTTGACAATTTGACTGTTGTTGTGCAAATGATAAAACGTGTTGCTTATAATCCTCCTGCGAACATAATGATCCTTATGATCCTCTGGCGAACATAAGTCAGTAGATAACGGCAGAGTGAGGTCTAAAAGAGGAACGACAAAGTGTTTGGTATTCACTACACAACATGTGCTTGTTTCATCAAACATAAAATCTTTGTTATAAAACAGTTCTATTTTCAGGAACTGCTCGATCGCACGAACTACTCACTGGATGTTACAACAGGCCAACGAAGGTATGGTGGCCCCCCTCCTAAAGATGTTTATGATGGAGATGAACCTGGTGCAGGTTGTCAAGTAAGGCACTTCTTGATAACAGCTTTGTTCGCTTTACAATGTTGAAAATGACCCCCAAGTCCTTGATCAGTTCTCACTGTTACATAGCTTCACCTGAAATAGCCTTGCGTTATGAGTCCGCAATGCTTCCCACTATTTGCACTACCACGAATAGGGTTTTTGCGTTAACATTTTTTCGTCTAATACTAGTTCACAAGTCTTCAATATAAACCGTTAGTAAGGTGTTTTGCTGGTGCACAGTGGGTTTGCAGACACAAGTACTGATGTGTTCCTTACTCTTGTGAATGGTTGCTTCACGAGTAAAACTTGTGAAATGAAACAGCACATGTAAGAATGAAAGCAACCGTACTGCTGATGTGTACATGAAAGAGATACAGCAGCACCAACTGTGATATTCGATAAAACATTACCTTAGGCCACAGAGCCTTGCTGTAGCTGAAAGAGTTTCAGTTGATTGGAGTATGTGAGGGAGCAACAGGTGCCAACTCCAACTGCGACCAAGGAAAAACTCTTGAAAGCTGTTTGTTGGCATGGATGTCAAGTTGTGTGGTTGTTCAGTTGTCCTTCAGAAACCAAAATGCTCGAAACAGCTTGAATCAACTCCAAACATGTGTATTGAAACGTTTTTTCACCTAACCGCCTGTTTTGAATCGTGCTGTATCACTTGCCTCACCTCTTTGGCCTGTTGTCCGGATTCATAGTCTCGTCTGATTCCTTCCAGAACACATCTCAAGTTTATTCCTAACGTGACTTTGCGAATTAGCAAAAACAAAAAAACAGGATTTTCCGTTGTTGTTCAACCGAGGTTAGCCTTTCAAAAGCAGTAAGAGTCCTGCCCGGGGCGGGTTAACCCGCGCGGGTTGCGGGTACCCCGCATTTGCGGGGCGGGCGCGGGTTGAGAAATTCTTTTTGCGGGTAACTGAGTGTTGAGCCAAAGCACATGAACTTACTCAGCTCAAAAATCGCAAATCACGTGGATGTACAGTAGGCTACTAAAGTTGTTTGCCAGCATTGCGCTTAGGACAGTAGGCCTACAGCAATTATTGGAATATGATGTAACAACCCATTGTTGCGCAACCTTAGCCCAGACTCTTGCCATGTGGGGTGCAAGCGACCATTTTCCAATGCTACCGTCGTACTTGGTGGGGAATAATTCAGTGTAGCAGCCCTTCTAAATGAATAAGACAACGCTTAACGCACAGCTGTTCATGACTGGACTGAAACGTGTTTTTTATCACCTCAAATCTGTTGACTGCGAAAGATCAGATCTGTGCGGAAAAGTTTCGGTTTGGTTGCCAATGAAAAGAATGAGCGGCTTGATTTTGCTGCTTGTTAGACTTGCCTTCAGTCGTTATAAGTAGGGCAAGTTTTTCAACTTTTTGTACAGCTTCCCACAGCTTCTGAAATATTCAGAATGTATGTAGCACAATGTTTTAAGTTGGTTGAGGGAATTTTATATTGCAACTTTTTCCTTTTTTACATGCAGCTTTTATCGAGTAGGCCTGTTGCGCAAAATGTAAAAGTGTGATTTAAAAAATATGCTTTATAACTATTTGAGCATCTGTTCTCTTTGATAACCGATTTGGACTGTATAATGACCTAAAAGTAATTGTGTAAATGACCCGGTCAAACATCAGAACTGTAGGCCAATTTGTTAAATTGCCAAGCAACTTCATGCTGTGTGGAGCGAAGTTTCATCATGCTATGCAAACTGTAGGCAAAACATCGCTATTTCTCCCCAGAAAATGTTTGGAAATATTTAGCATTATATGTAAATAAATCGCTTGAGTAAATCGCTGTCGTTTAAAATGCTTGTGCATAAATGCAACTTTTTACTGCAACTTTTGTTAAAAATAAATACATATTTCTCACGATTTTATTGCAACAAAATTTGTCTTAGTTACGAGGTTTTAGTAGTTTCCTGACAGGTGCGGGTTTAAGACCGAAAAAGTGCGGGGCGGGCGCGGGTTGGGATGGTCTGCTGGGCGGGTGCGGGTTAGAAGTGTGCGGGTGCGGAGCGGGTTTGAATTTTGCAGGGCGGGAGCGGACAAAAAAATTCAACCCCCGCAGGACTCCCAAAAAATAAAAGCAATACAATACTTATCTTACCCTAACAATGATGGTGAAGACTCTAGTATTGAGTTTTTTTAAATTTCGGAAGGATTTGAATTAGTACTTCTCTCGGGTGTGATCTTCAAATCAACATAACTAGGCTTAAACAATGATGTTCTATACCTGTTGCAAGCTTGTGTATCGGACAGATTGCAAGTACTTGGTTGTTACTTACAATACTATTTTTTTGTCAGCTACTGTACTTGAATCCGCGCAGTGACACAAGGTTCTGCTCGCGGCCCATTTTTATTGTTAATATGTGTGAACTACACACCTGCGGGGATCCTTTGACAAATAATTCTCATGGCAAATGATACCGCCATCCAATCAACATCACCTGGCTCACCAGCTGTTGAAAGACGTTCAAAAATATTTGGGAATATTTTTTCAACGCACCCAAAACTAATTTATAGCAAGCTACGTCAAACCGTTTTTATTAGCAATAACATCTTCCCAGAGGTATCTGTAGTATTTTCAGCGAGTCACTTGGAAACGTGAGATACACTTTTTGAAATAACTTGTCGCAAAGCTTTGTGTCGTTAATTTGCAGATTTGGAAAGTTGTACCGAGGCAGGCAATGTTTTCGCTTTATCACTTTTACATTGTGCCGATTATGGGCTTTGGTGACTCAGTTTATGACAGTTGTTTCCAGGGACAATTAAATGCTCCAGATTTACTGCAAGCTTTCGAGGAATCAGCCGACAGGGCTCTGCTGTGATTACTTTGCGATGATGCGGGCTTGCACAAATCTACGTTCAAGTACTTAGTCTCCACAAAGGTGACGCAGTCGCATCTGGATTATTATTTTGAAAAATTCCTGTTAAAAAATGCTATTATAAATTTGTTGATAGATTCGACTGCGTCACCTTTGTGGATGTGCAATTCGGAATAGTTTGCTATTCCAGAGCAGAAATATTCCCGAATAGCTAAACCAAATCCCACATGCCAGTCTTAATGAAGTTTTGGCTTTCAGCACGCAGCTGCAAAACCGTTTTGAAGACAATTAATTACTCACAGTAACAAAAATACAACCAATAGAGAAGTTTATTGCTGTACAATACCTTACGGCTTTCTAAATCCCGTCCATTAAACGAGATCGCAACTGTTTGCAATCAACCTAGCATTGGAAAAGGTCTCTCTAAAGATGCTGAGGTGACAGGTATGCAAAGATATTTTAAAGCCAAGTACTTTAGTAAAGGCATCCTTTACGCGTTGTACCAGCATAGCGTGTCAGCATTATTTGGTTGAACTTTTAACGTCAGATAGCTTGCATTTTTGTTCCTTCGGTTGCTCATAACATACAGTGCGAGCGAGTGGCGAGAAGCAAGAAAAAAGGTGCTTCGCATGTCTGCAGCTATGAACAAAACAAACGTAACTATACTTAGCATGTGTCACACACACACGTGACGCACACACGCGCGGATTCATTACTAATGCCCTTGTTACATGATTTAAATTTGCATTCTCCCTTTGGATAGTTTACAATCCGAATCCTCTGGATTCACTCGTGATTCCCATTTCTAGTTGTTCCATGTCTGACACTGCTTCTATTGAAAATGTTCAACATCGTGCTGCAAGAGTGATTCTTTGGTGCTTCCAAACAATCTACGTCGGTGCTTCAAAACAATATCTACGTCGGCCATTGCTGATGATTTGGGTTTGAGTGAATTACATAGCAGAGCTAAATTTCATTAGCTTATTCTTTTTTCCAAAATACCTACTTTAAGTTCTCCAATGCCAATGTCTCTTCCTGTTTTCTTCAATGATTGTTTTCTTTTCTTCGCGACCACCTAAGTTTCCGTTGTACCATTAGGCAAACGTCTTGGTCTCCCAAATATCTTCTTGCTGAAAGTGCCGACTTTGGAATATCCTACCAAAAAATGTATGGAAAAGAATTTTTCCTCTACATTTGTTCAAACCTGCTTTGGAATGTCATGTTTTACTGTGATGAAGCTTCATTACATTGTCGTGGCTCAGTTCTACCAACCGCGTCTACTACTGCCTGAATGCCTCGAGACGGATATACATTTTTTCTGTAGTATCCAGCACGGAAATGCAAAACGCCGTACTTGCACACTTACTGTACTTTAACTTCCTGTAACATATTTTCGAATAAATAATTTAAAGTACTTTTACGTGTTACGCTTGTCGCTCCCATGCTTTATAGACATCTAAACTTACGTCAAAGAAAGCCATGGAATCGTATAATGAAATTATTTTTTGAATGGTTTTTATAAAAACGTAATCTGCTGTAGTTTGTTAATTTTTGTATGTTTTGTTTCTTGTATTCCTGTTATAATTTGCGCATCCCGTATATTTTAGTACTTTATGCGTTTAGTTTAGTACTTCAGTGTAGCGGTATATCTGTTCACAGTTCTTAGTGAAAACCAACTAATGCTGGTTTTCTCCTTCCTACCCCAGTGTTTGTAACTCTTGTCATCACGTTTATCTTATATAATTCTGCTCGCTAATGCCTGATCAGAGTCAGCATTTCAGACATCTTGATTAGCAGCCAATTGTCATGAAATCAAATTCAGTTGTTTACTCAGTTATGATCAATATTCATGGAATTTTGTAGCATGCCTTTAAAATTCATACAATATTTTTACTGTTTTTTTGGCACTCCATCTTTTTCGTTATTGTTTTACTGTGCATATTTTAAGACAGAATGCTACTTCTGTGGAATAGCGTTTTGGTCTTAAATAAACACATTTTGTTGCTGCGTACGTTTTTTTAATTGTTGCGTATGTTAAGTTTTTGAGGTGTTTATCCAAGCATGTGGTTTATTTATAGGTGTTCATCGGTAGGATTCCTCGCACAGTTTTTGAAGATGAACTGATACCTCTCCTTGAAAAAGCAGGGACCATTTGGGATTTTCGTTTAATGATGGACCCTTTAAATGGACAAAATCGCGGATATGGCTTTGCAACGTATACGACAAAACAGGCTGCTGTCGAATGTGTTAAGCAGGTGTTGTTGTTATTGTTCACTTTATCCTATGAAAAAGTGGTGTCATTGTCACATGGGATCTAGAGTAGTTGGAAAAGCGTAAGAAAAAAACGTTCGCAAAAAAACTATACCCACCAAATTTGTCAAGTTTTAAACGCGGAGTTACATGTCCTACACGATGTTTTGTTTCGCATGGTTGGAAAATGTAATTTTCTTAAATGCGATGTTAGCTAAGAAAACACAAACTAGTGGTCACGCACAGGTTGTAGTAGTTATGAATGAAGCTATTTAGTGACCTTACCTTGTCCTTAAGTCCTCAAATTTAAGATTTGGTTGGCTTTAGCTCTAGTGTTAGTAGCTTTTGCTTACAAATTTGCTGCACTGAAGATGTGTCGCTGACGCGAAATCGATTTCCTAGCAAAGCAAATTGCGATCAGATTCGGCTGCGTCGCCCTTGTGGTGGGTGTCTTGATGCTGAATGGTCAACGGTAATCAGGAATCGTGATGTTATTTTCATAACTTCCAGTTAAAATATTACATGAACACGTTTAAGTTTTTCAGATGTACAATTGCGACATCCAAAATTATTTTTAAAGCAAGTTGTGACAGTCTTTTTGGCTATTATGGGAGTTATCTCAGTTGTGGTTTTAAATTTAAAAGCTCTTAGAACTATCCTTGAACTTGTGCATCTAATGTATCTATTTTGGTCTCATGAAGCTTAGCTTTGATTTTGGCTCTAGTGTGTGTTGTGCAAGATCAAAATGTCAAGGCAGGGATAATCCAACTATCAAAAAGAAATAAATTTAGTTGGTGCGTGTGACAGCCTTTTTTTTTGAATGGCGTTATAGCGTGATGCGTTCTTAGTTTTGTCTATTTTAATCGGCCAAGAATGTGTTTAAATCAGGTGCCTCAATCGAAAGGTTGGGTGATCGATCCCTGGTCACGGTGTAAATCACCGCCTATTGCGCAAGAGCGTTAACCTAATCTGCTCCAGCAGAAGCAAAATGCAGGCTTCGGCCCATCGTTAGTTGCCGTTAAATTTTCGAATTATCACCATTGTGCTTAAGCTAAGATAGAACGGCATAGTTACTTCTTGCCTCTTTTGATTTTAATGATAGTGGTTGTGATTTTCTCAAGAGTTTCTAATTTGTCTGTGCGTCATAAGGGTTATTTAATTATGACTATACACTTGCTGATTTTCGAAATTTGTTGAATATTTGCGCAAACCACCAATATTCGTGTTAAGTTTAAATCTTCCAATTTTCAGGAAATGCATTATTTCACTCCTTTCAAGCTCTTTCATGAGAAGTGTCGTAAATGCACTGGTACTTCTTGTTTTTACTTTTGAAAGAACTCAATACTTCAAAAAAAAAATAGAACCACTGAGATCACAGCCTTGCGTATCGTTTTTCTTCAGTGTACAATATTTTTAAAAATCGTAATTTTTCTGCTTTATTGCAGCTGGATAACTACGAAATCTTGCCGAAAAAGTATCTTGGTGTCTGTGTGTCGCAATCCAACTGCCGGTTATTTGTTGGATCGATTCCCAAAACCAAGACGAAAAGTGAAATTTTCGAGGAGTTCGATGCTATTACACGTAATTCTTTGACGATTATTGGTTAAAATTTTTTTCCTTGCTCCGAAAATAGCAGCTTGCAATCAGTAGGCTTGTTTTAGCTTAAAGAAACAAGGCACTTCGAATTCGAAGTTATACTACAATATTCCATGTATTGCTCTTTATGTGTTTACACACTACTGCGTAATCAGTATACTAAAGACTTCATGTCGCAACGTTTTGTTGGTATTGTCGCTCGTGGAAATCGGTAAAGCGTAAAATTTCTTCTGTTGAAGTGATCTGGCGGAAATAAGTTGTTGGATTTCAGTCTCATGCTTCAAAGTTAGGCACTCTTATGTCTTTTCGTAAGGGTGTCCTGCGTATCGAATTATACTAGAAAAAGAAGTGGAAATTATTCCAGCATATGCATGTTGAAGCAATAAACTACAAATTGTGTGTTGTAAGACTAGTATAGTGCGAAAGCTTGACATTAATTTGGCTGAGAGAACTTATAAGTAAGGTCAAATGCAAAGACACTACCACAAACACCTTGAACACTGGAGCTACCGGAGTCGTGCATAACAAGCTGTCCGGTCAAAAAAGTCTCGGTAGTCCTTGCTGAGGCTGATGTTTATTTTATAATTGAGTTGAGCTTTTTCGTGTTTGGTCAGTGATCAGTGGTTTGGTTTCTGCTGCAGTCGCATGTTGTCATACATAAAACCATCTTAATCACGTTGTGGTGTTACCTGAACTGTTACCCGGGTGTATGTTTCAGAGCTCGACCGATAAAGTTTTTTTGGGCCAATGACGATTTTTTTCATTACCGATATTTTTGCATTACTCATACTACCGCTGGGAGGCAATAAAGTACATTTTTTCTTCAGTATGCAGGCCACATAAACAAAATAAATAATTGCGCAAGTTACAGTTATGAAAGAGCAGATTGTGGTTGTGATAAGTTGCCTCATGAGGCAAAATAGACACTCCTGGTGCTATTTTACCTTCAGCTAAACATGATTGGTTGAACTGGTCACATGACAATTTTGAAACACATGACTTGCTCGGTTGACTGTGATGTCTGCAACAGCTCAGTCTGATGGACAAGTATTGCTATGGTTCTTTGCTGGCAAACTGTTAGCCGCTTGTTTGCGTTGTGTGAACTGCAGGCTGAACCCTAACCGCAAAACCCTGCACCTAAAACCATGTCTTCTTGCGTATTGTACTTGTTACGTGATCACTTCAACCAATAATCTTCGACTAAAGGCAAATGAAGTAAGTCTAACGGGATGAACATGAAACATAGTTCCAGCATGTCAGTTAACAATATTTGAGTAACAAATTACCAGAAGTACTTGAAGCAGAACAAGAGAACACGATTGTTGTTGCGAGAGGTATTATTTTGAGAAGCACGCCCCAAAATTTTTTTTATAACGCTGCTTCAGCAGTATCGTGGAGTAGTGGCCATCACACATGACAATGCTACATTACAATGCAAATTTATCCAACTCACAAAATGTTTTCATGTACTGTTACGGGATGTTTTCATCCATTGTGGCTACTGCAGTCCTTAACTAACTCTCTGAAGCAAAGCGTGCAAGCGAATCCACAAACAGGCAAACTGTGTTGCCTAAAAGTACCCTCTTGTATAGGCCTATGTGCCTACGTTCAGATCTCACGAGTGAGCAAACAGCAATGCGTGTTGCATTATTAACAGAAACCATCATTTCACTGCGATAAAAAACCGTACACCATCGAATTCTGCGAAAACCTGGGACACTGCTCGCTGTGACGTAGGAGCGTTTTTTTGTCGTAGGCTGAAGGCCTTGTCTATCGACAAGGCCTCTATCTAGGCGGCCTTTCTAAAACCAAGTAAAACAGTCAACCACCATAGCAAATAACCTGATTTGTTCGCAGTTAGTCATCTGCTTACCGCGCAAAAACCTGCGAGCGAATGTTACGTCATAGAGCGGTTTATTGGGACAATTGCGAAGCGGCCTATTTACCAGGATTATTACACACTACTTGATATAGTCGAGGGCTGCGCGCGTTAACAGAAATTTGCGAAGCAGGACAGAAAATTTGCATTAATCAGTCAGAGACGAAGTAGCAACTTGCGTTTCCGAACATTCCATGCAGAGCAAATATTGCCGATATATATTGGCGGAATTTTGCCGATCTGATGCATCGGCAACATCACATTGGGCCGATATATATATCGGCACGGCGATGCATCGATCGAGCTCTGGTATGTTTTGTAGACACGTAGCTAGTAATAACCTCGTTCTTTTGTCCTATGATATCTCACTCTCCTGGGTACCTCTGCAAAGCACGCTTCGTTTTCCAGCATGTTGTGCGTTCGTGATAGTTGGCTCGCCTTCGTCGGTCTGCCCCACCCGCACCTAAATCTTCTATCACAGCGCTTGGATATCTACGATGCGTTGTGAACCTTAGACAGGAGTGCGGGCGCGTCGTGAGGATTTTCCTTCGTAAGAGTTTTTTTAATTTGCCTGCATGACCTCGTCATCATTCATAACATTGCTGGAAATTCGGAAGTGTTCGATTCGAAACCAAAAGAGAAACTCACAGCAAACGATTTGATGATGAGAGTTGCCACTCTTGTACGTCATAAACGCGAAAAATGTACGTCATGAACGTAAGCTCTTGTACGTCATAAACGTAAGGAACGACAATGCAACAACCAATGATTTGAATGAAATCATGTCTGGACATTTCCAAGCACAACTGTTTCATTTGTTGACAATGAAAAACAGTTGGGTTGCGAAATGTCCAACATGATTCCATTTGTAACATCGGCTTTTGCGTTATTCTTTCTGATACGACCTTGCAACACGTCCAAGTTCACTCTGTTCCAAAGACTGGTCGTGTGTTTCGAGTGCGACAAACCAGGCTGATTAGTTACCACTAAAGCCGGGTTTGACAATTGTGTACCGAAAAGATCCCGTGTCGGCGGTCGATGTATACGTTTGTGCGATACTTACCAGCTAGCCAAAGATTCGGTAATTTTGTGAAGTTAGTTTGTGTCGCTGATAAACTGTGCGTGCGAGATCAGCCGCAGCTGGCCGCTGGTGCAGGAAAGATGCTTAGACTGGGCTAAATGTCAACTGTGGTATGCCGCTTCCTCTATGCGTGGTTGCGTGCCACGTATCCAATTTCGTTGTGCAGTATTATTTAAGCGCTATCGGTGGCTTGTTTTTGCGCGAATGACACGGCAAGAGGCTCTAAAATCGAGCTGTGTTGGTCTTGTTCAATTCTCGTTGTGTTTTAGAAGTTTCATAAAATTGATCAGGATGTGGAGTGTCTTAGTTTCTTAATTTGACGGATTTGTTTCATAATGTTATAGTTCCAAGAGCTGAGTTCTCAGTTCTTGAAGCGAAATATTTCGTTGCGGAATAGTTTCTGGAAATTTGTTAATGCTGCGAAATTTTGCTTTGCAGAGGGACTTAAAGATGTTATTCTATACCTTCAAACAGAAGACAAAAACAAAAACAGAGGTTTTTGTTTTCTGGAGTACATAGATCATAAATCAGCGTCTCAGGTAAGCTTGACCAAGGTCACTGTAGACAAGTAAGTTCACAACAGTCTTCCTCAGTTTGCGACAAAATTTTTTTATACTTTCTTACTGTGCTTTTAATCTGCTGCAAAGTACACGTTTCCTTGCGGATAAAACGTGACCAGTCGAGGGCTGGTTACGCTACTCTTCGCTTCGGGCTGACACTTGATGGAAGCAAGCGATCCATTCAAGGTAATGTCCCATTCACTCTTGGCATGATCCTCCCCCCTAAAACTACAACAGGAGTGCACAACCAACGGTCGTGGCCTTCGGTAGAAATTTATGCGGCCATGCACACTGCGCATGTCATTTAAAATCAGGGCTGCGAAGCGCCGGAGCTGGGCATTTTGTCTGGAGCCGAAGCTCAAATTAAAAATCAGAAGGAGCCGGAGCTCAGTTTAAAATTTAGGACCGGACCCGAAGCTATGGCCATTTGAGAGGCAGCTCCGGGTCCCTTCCCAGATACTAACGGTTTTGCCAAATATACTCACTTTACCTAAAACAGTGCTCTTTACAGCACACTAAACGCGATTGTTACAAGAGTTGCGACACCAGACTGCAACAATGGATCTGCAAGCCTTTGATGCTTTGGTTTAATAATCGCTAACGCTGTGACATCGTAGCTGGCAGACGTGGTGTTACTTGTTGAACAATTGTTCTCAACCACTGTTCTAAGAGCCGCATGCAGCTCCCAAGCATCCTTTGTGCGGCTTTTAGCAATACCTAGTAGAAACACGGCCAAACAGACGTGTGGAACCAGGCTAGGCTCAGTGTGTGGAAGCAGAACAGAAAGAATGCAAAAAAAATTATCTGAAACTCATTGGCGGCCGTACTTCATAAAAAAATATGTATAATGCGGCCGACAATAGCGAAAAGGTTGTGCACCCCTGCACTACAAATTGAAATGAGATTGAACATGTCACAACACAGCATTTTCACCGCAGGCAGTAGACGCGGTAACCGGTTCTTCTTTGGTGTTAGTATGAATGAAATCAAAGTGCAATGTACAGGAATTCGTTCGAATGAAATAGCGCTTCAAGGGTGGTTAGCAAAACTCAGAGAACGAGCATTCGTAAAACAATGTCTTGCATCAGGCAAAAACAAAGGGGGTTGGGTAAGTGGCAAGCAGTATTACTGGTTAACAACCTGGGAATAATCCACGTCACTTTCTCCACGCAGGTAAAACTGTTGGCAGCATTTGCTCCGAACACAGCCGCAGACAAGCAGTTGCTGAAAAGGGGCAGTGAATTTTACATGCAAGCAACTGGTTGAAATATGTAGCCGGGGTCAAGAGGTCATTGTATTTTCTGCCTTTTGCAGTCTCGGCGTCTGCTGCTGCGAGTCCTGTCTGAAGGGCGCTGTTCATGTTGTGGCACGGAGTAAAGGTCTTCACGACTGTCGCGCCCCAGACCAGGCCACGTCCTCTGAATCATGAGCCCAGAGACAACCCGTATGGTCTCCGACGGGTTTTAGAATGGGCGGGGATATTGATGCGGGTTAATTGTTATCTTTATTTATCGTTGATCGCGGAATTCCTAGAGAAGCGGCACCTGCATTTTTGGAGCAAGAGAATCCATGGAGCCCCCGGTTATCAACTCTTCTACCTCATCGACATTGTCAGCCCTCCGATCCGGAGGGCAACTGCAATACGAAGCTCATTGGGGCGACGCAGATTGCCAATTGGGAAGGCTTCGGACCAAGCAGTAGTGCGGCTCTTTTGCGCTGTGAGGACCGAGCCACTATGGCATAATTAATTTATTCTAGAGAAGGTCCCTCGCTAAAAGAGGGAAACAAGCTTACGACAAGGCCCTGACCGACAAGAGGAGGGTCAGTAACACAAGATAGGACTGTTGCAGCAGAAGGGAAGCCAAATGCCCGCATGTCGGGTGGGCAAGGATGCTTGTGACCAGCCTTCGCCAAAAGTCACGTTAAAAGATTTTCCCGAGTTGATTTTTATACTATTGTCAAATGCCTGCAGTTGGTCAGTGAACTTTAAAAATGGGGGTGCTGGAGTGAAAAAGGTTGGGAACTCATGCTCTAAGCTAAAGCAGTAATAGATCATATTCTGCAGAGACGTGGCTTTCAAGTGGAAGATGAGAGGGCAAGGCATTTTGAGATGGAAAGTATTATGATTTCTGTAAGGAATTCTCCATTGTGAAGGTTCATCATCTGTTCGTTGATATCAGAGATAGTAAAACTGTTTGACACGTAGGCGCAGGTCCAACTAGCTTGTGAAATGTGACATCGGGTCAGAACGGGAGCAAAGGGATGTAAACTGCTATAAATAAGATGTAAATGCTACAACATAATGGTTTTGTACTTAGCATGATGATAAAAGGCTTATTGCTTAAGTTACTTCATAAATCCATTTATTTTACAACTCAGCAAAGAAAGGCACATTCCATATTAGTTGGAACAGTGTTATTAGTCTCTCTTTTCAACCAGTGCATCAAGGTCTGGAATTAGCTTTGTTTTGGCAATTCTCAGGACATATCTGAGGTATTGGTCAGTTGACTTTGGTCTGCAACAGGCACTGTAATATGAACGTCTGCTCACAAACATAGACCGAGCTACAGTAAGAAATGCCAGCAACTTGTGTGCCATCCTACCGAGGTTTGGAAATACTATTTCGATATGTGAAACACAAACACCATTCAGTTTTATAGAATTGAAAGTCTCTTAAAACAAGGTCAGACTGAAAGTCAACCACTTCTTGCAGTGCTTTTTCAGGGTCTTGTGACAAAGTACAGGCCACCTGCTTAAGTGATACATCACGTTCCAAAATCAGAAATTTGGCAGCAGAATTCTCTGTGCAGGTCGTCCAGGGACTTGCCGCATTTTTTCGCCGTTTCAGCTGACCTTCAGTACGACTATTGTGGGAAAATGAGCGGATGACCTGTGTATGATGTGTCTGTAGAATAAAGCCAGCATGGATTTCAAAAATCTCTCACATTCGTGTACGTGCCATCAGTTCCACGTAGCGAGTGCCTCTTGATTTGCAGTTTATTGGTGAAAAAGCTTTGCTAAGTCTGTAAATTAGTTGCTAAGCTCTCAGCATTAGCCTCCCGTTCTTGCATTGACTAAAGTAGTTGGCGTGCTTCATAGCAAAGTGATAGCTGATATTCTATTTTTTTAAACTAATCTTTTGGTGACATACTAGACAGCCGTTGATCAGACTTCAATGAAATATCTTTTGCCGTCCCGTCCTTGGTAAATAGTCGGCCGTTTAGGTCTACTTGTCTTCATCCCAGTCATCTGTACAGAAGGCTTTCGCCTGCAGTGTTTAACCAAGTGTTTCAAATCAATGTACAGCAAGCTATCCTTCGTTATGTGGTTTTGTAGTAATCACTTTTGTCAGGTTGAATCCGGCCCACACAGGACATTATTTGGAAACAAAACAGCGGTGAAAGTGTTAAAAAGCCAAGTGAAACGTGGAGCTGATTAATACAATGCGCCTTGTACTGGGGAAACTTGGAGGACAAAGCAAGGAGTATAAAAATTGGATTGGCTTTATTATAAAGATTTCGACAAGTTCACCGGGTTGACTGAAAACCTTAGCCGGCCATATGTGGGTCGTAGTTTGCCCATGCGTGTTAATCTTGCTACGTCACTTGTTAACCTACTAGCATGGCCCATCCCGACATTACCCATAGTGGAGTGGAGTCACTGCTCGGATGATAAGCTCGAACGCAAGCACAAGATCCATTCACGAACGCATATGTACGCTCGTGAGTGAACAGCGCATAAGATGACACGCGCCACGACGACTAAGGTCGAGTTTTTGTTTAAGATGATGCACCTTTGCCTCAGCCGCACGCACGTGGCCTTGCACGAAGGTGGGTCCGGTCGCAGGGCAGGTGAAGACGATCGGACTTCGCGTTGGGTTGCACCTCTCGTATCTGAAACGACTTAAAGACGTTTCCCCGCAACAGGTTTCCTTACAGCGCGAGCCAGGCAAGAAGACCACAGAAAAAATCTGCAAGGTCTCGGTAAGACCTGGTCTGGAGTCGAATTCCAGACCAACCAGCACAGAAGCGGACGCACTAACCAAACCACGGGGTGGTCAGTCTGTTAACTATTATGTTAACACTCCACAATTGTTCGGCTAACAGGAAAAAAACTTGAAAATAGCAAACTAAGAACAAGATTTAGAGTGTGTCGGAATAACTCATTTCCGGCTGGAATTGAATTCCGGTGCATCTTTCAAAAAAATATTTATTTCAGTGGCACTACCGCGAACTCATTATCATGGCACTCTGTTTTTTTATACGATGACCTGTTCTTTTCAAACAGGCATTAAAATTGTCTTTCAAGAAATATTTTGAAGCCGAAAACCATTAATTAACTCAAAATATACAATGTAAAAACTTGTGAACTTTCTCTCATTCAGCAATATTTGTAAAGCCACAGCAGTGACCCACACCAAGCGAATCAATCGCAAGTTATTGCGTAACGAAACTAGTTTCGTGTGTTACACATCTTCAGTCCTGCGCAAAAGTCGACATATGAAACAAAAAGAAAAAATTACGCACTGTTGCCAAGATCAAAACT
>JGI24158J21664_10004987_pt1 | contig 17240 bp, 12 predicted proteins | sample Ectturendosymbi3_FD_21664 | JGI IMG/M metagenome (IMG submission 21664)
TTTTTTGGTGTGACTTCCAAAATAAAGGTCGTCATGTGTTTTTTGTGCAAACCATTTTTGGAAGACCAGCAACGTTGGGCACCATTTTTGCCCAGATTTTTCGGAATTTTGCCCGGATTTTTCACAGATCAAAATTTGGGGGGGAGTTTGAACCCCCGCCTCCTTCACCACTGGGTATTTTCTTCAGTAATTTTAGTGATGAAAACTGCCTGTTACCTGAATATAAAGGAAAACCTTTGAAGCTTGAGATGCTCGTTAAAAACACGAATAAAAGCAGAACGAACAGTTATCACAATATTTCCTCTGATGGTTTTTTGAACACTAATGGTTTCAAGAATATGACCAGTGGTTGTTTTCAAAAAAGGTTTGTAGTGAAGACATGCACATATTCCGGTGCACGAAGGTTGTAGTTCCATCTATGTCATACCGCCCACTTTCGCTAGTACCAAACGCCTCACGACAGATAGGGTAGGAACATATCACTACTATGTAGGTTTAGGTTAAACATTTTTGGAAAGTGTTCGAAAACCCCTGCATAAATTTGGATTTTTTCGAAATAACTTGAAAATTTGCATTTAAAGGTTTCAATGAGTGCGTGCCAAAAATTCTTTTTACTTTGCAACATTTCTTGGAAAACACACTTTTCTAGCACTTTCAGGTCATACATTCTATTTTCTACTGTGTTGTCTCAACCTTTTTGTTTTCAAATTAACGTCACAGATACAAGATCTGCCCAAATCAGCATCCACCAAATTGAAAGTGCTGCAAGTTCCATTTACGAACACTCGAAAATTAGTTCCTCAAGAACATCGGAACACATTGTAAGTTTCCAAGTGGGTTGGTCAAAATAAAGAAAATTACAAAAGAAACACTGGCCAGACAATGGAAGTGAAAGCGTTGCCTGAAGTTTTTGAACTTGTTTCAACTACACATTCTCATTTGCAGCTACCCAACGTATTGGATTCCCCGTAGTAAGTGCAAAAACGCGTAGAAGACTATAGCGATTTGACTGTTCACAGTTTTAGGCCCTTTTCGGACCACAGCGAAAAAGCAATAGAAAAAAACAAACACCAACACCGAACAAAAATCATCGATAGTGGCTTTCGTCTCTATGTAAACATTGTACTTCAATTTTATCTCGCGTTTTCGTTTCAGCTTGATTGTATTACAGTTGGTCAGAAGGGCTCTGTGATAAGGTCCGTCATTTCTGATCTTGGTCGGAACTGCGAGTCGACGCAGACGAAGCTCGTTTCGACTCAATGATGTGTTCAGTGGTTGCGTGTATGATCCGGTGAGCAGCGAGCAGGTGTTTTCTTTGATCATTTTGAACTGCACGGAAAGATTTCGCAAAAATAACTGCAGACCTTGAACAAACAGCAACACCTGTCTCATGCAGTGGCAAGCCGTGATTAAATTGAGCAGAGCGAGAAGCGCCTCTGGCGTCACGCAGGCCCGTAGCCATGGGGGGCATTCGGGCCAGTGCCTCCCCAAATTTTCTTGTTCCCAGAAAAATTTGTTTTAAAATATAATAAAAACAAAAATCGTGCCCCCCTAAAAATGTATTTTGCCCCTCAAAACCTGGCTACGGGCCTGGCGTCACGTCATACGAACCGCAAACTGTAAGAATAGGCCCCACTTTGCTTTGAAAGATTTGCAACCACTGTCACCACAGATTTTCAAGCAAAATTTTGTGACATTTCACAGGATTTTTCGTAACTCTTTCCTAAAACTGAAGTGCATAGCAAAAAAACGGCCATCCACTTTTTGCGAAACACGATATTAGTTGTAACGTCATCCTCTCAGTTATTTCATTTCAAAATTTTTCCACAACTCTACCAACTGTATTGCAAAGATATCATGGAATTTTGACTTCCAGTGGCAGTGCCCCTCTTCTGCTTTCGCACCCGGCGGATCATGTTTCTTCAGGCTGTTTTCGCTACATGCGACAAACTTATCACATAACCTACTTTTCTGTCTGGAATTGATCTTCAGCACTTCAGGCAGCAAGAAGCAATGAACCAGTTCCGATACAATCTCCTCCGATTGTAGGGCAGTTCGTCTGAAAAACAGAAGCAATGAACTTGGGAATACTCACTCTATTCAGCCGCTAAAAGAACACAATTAGGGAAAGAAAGCATCGGCTTCGCTGTTACTTCTGAACTTGCGACTCTCACTTACTTTTCCTCGATTTCGTAAGCGACGTCGTTGATCTTATCGGCAACTTCACGAATTTCATTTCGCGCTTGTTCGTCCGCTGTCTTGTCGACAGTCGACAGAACAATGTCTTCCAAATACGTGTCGACAGTGGATTGGTGCATTTTGACAAGCTGCTTGAAAATCTCGTCTTCCTCCCTCCTCCTCCGCTCCTCCACCTGACGTCGACCCGACTCCTCAGCTTCGCGTATGCGGCGTCGACGCTCGGCCAACATGCTGCGTGTAGAAAGGATTGGCGTCTGATCGGGTATTTTCACACGAAAGCCCTTTCTACGAAACTGAAATGGTTCTGTAAATGCATGATAGGTACCTGGCTATGCATTCTTTTTTGTACATACGATGGTAGCCGTTGTTGGATACATTCGGTTGTGCATTTTTCTCAAATACAAAGATATTCTTATCTGGTTAGCTTTGCTGTTTGTAGGTTTTATTTAATTCAATATTATAATTTTACGCACATCGCAAAGCTGGAGATGGCTGCTCAGTGGGGGGAGTATAAACTCTGTAAATATCAGTGTCTGATTCTTCGCTAAGAAAGGGTTCCTTTCCATAGATCCCATTCGCAAATGCTCGCATCAGTTTACTTGGAATTATAATAAGATATAACTGCTTGAGTGGTTTCATATACGATACTGAATTTTTTTGAAAAAAATTTTCGTATAATCACAATGTAAGTTATTTTGTTTAAGTGGCCAAAAATTCGTTTGTCACAGTTCAAGATACATTTTTCGATAAACACTGTTTCCACACACACGCTAAACCAAACAACCAACTTAGCTTGATCAAGCACAATCCAGAATGAATTCTTAAATATCGTTGCAAAATAAATTTCAGGCTTAATTCGACTCAAAGCAAGTTATAGCCTACACAGCAGCATAACATCCGCACTTAAGACCTGATTCCGCTGATGCATGAGAAGAGTGAACTGTCGTTGGTGTGTGAAAGTGGCCATGCACTTACATGTGTGTTTTCTTTTAATACACTCGTTTGCCGAGACTAGGCCTACATATAACATCTAGATTAGTTTACCTAAAAGCGTGAATCCTTCTTTCCTCCTCAAGGCGAACAAGCTCTTTCGACAGAAAGTCGAGCATCTCACCAACCGTCTCACCTTCCAACCATCCTAGAGCTTCGTCAACGTATGACTCCTGCAGTGGTGTGCATTGTTTAAAAACCACGGATTTGAGTGGTTTTATGCCACTCTGTAAGTTTACATTAAGCATTCATCTGGTCAAATTTCTACAGAAAATGGTTAGATTTCGTACGGTAGTGATGGTTAGCGCACATGTGTATTTAACCACAGATTATATGGACCAGTACAACGCTTCGTGCATATGCTTATATAAGCACCTCGACGGGATATTTCCTCCATCTGATTTAAATAATCTACAAAATATCCCAACCGCGCTAATCAGAAAAACTTTTGAACGCTCTGTTTAACCAACCAGCCGCTACCTTGTGCTGATACAGTCGCCTCTGCCGCTGCAGGGTCACGATATGCTGTTTCTCTTGTCGCTTCATTTGTTGCTGGGCACGTTGCAAGGCGTGAGTGCTGCGTACCTCCTGAATCAGCTCGAACCGTTTCTCCTTACCTTCATACATCATGTTTTGGATCGACCGACCGCGAATCACCTTCTGCAAGAAGATGGCAGCCAACTCGGCTTCTTCCACATCCTGTGTGCAAAATCAGATGGTCAGCTTTTTGCGATTACTGTCAAAACTACGCGTCGAAGATTTCACTATCACATGCTATGAAATCAACAAAACCGTAGCCGTACTTTCGTTTCAAGGGGAAAGAAAAATTGAAGCGTTTCCACCTCATCCTGGTTGTACAGGAAGAAGTGCAGAACCGCTGGCAAAAAACGATACATTATCCAAATAAAAGCTAACCCTATGTTCCAGCAGATAAATTATTTGCACCATTACAATATAACGTTTTTTTGCCGGAGAGGTGCAATGTGGTTTTGAGTTGTGGATGGAAGTTTTGAGGGGCCGAACTTAAATTGTAGTTCAAAACTGGTTCGCGTTCTCGAAGTTCTAACGTAAAATTAAAACAAGATTAAAAATTCTGCGCTATTTTTGCTCCAGATAGATACGCCGATTTTTTTGTTTATAAAAAAAATCACAAAAATATTAGAATGAGTTCTGCTAAACGTAAACAGTGTATCCACTGGGCTGCATGGTTAACATTAGATTAGCGAAGATCGGCAAATACAGCTTTGAAACCACCATAGCGATGGTCGACGCCCGACTAAAAAAACCCGGTTTGAATCGCTCATCTATCCCTGATCTCTTTGTCAATTAAGTAAGATAATGATGGATATCGTCGACCAGCCCAGGATAAATGTGACGGCAGTGTCTTTTGCCGTATTAGGAGGTTGCGCAAATTCCACAAAAAGGGTTCAGACAACTATATTTAAGCGATGTAAGTTTAACTCCAAATAGAGTGAAACAGCCCAATCACGGTGGGTAGTTGCACGAGAAGAGCTTAAAATTGTAGAACTGGACGGGCGTCAGAACGGGCCAGGGGGCAATAACGTCGGTCCTTGGAGGTCTCTACCAGCGGCCACACATTTTACTCGTTTTTCAGTTTTGAAAACGATTGAACAGAGAACTGCTGCTCTGTCAAAATAAAACGCTTGATGTTATATTCTAGAAGTACATGCATCGACATTATTTAAATAACTGGTTCTGTCTTGAACTAAAAAAATATGTTACGATGCTTGTTTTTATCAAAACGACAGGATAGCTGTTATCTATCTTTGCTATTTTACAGGTCGGTACCAAAGAAAACTTCAACATTTTTGTCGACTCAAAATCCACCACTTACCGCAGATGGAACTTCAACAGTTGGGGTGGGAGGTCGTGGGATGGGCTTCTCAACTTTCTGCAAGAAGCGAAGTGGTTTCGGAGGTTCCTTTCCCTTCTGCTTCATTTCTTTAATAGCCTGAAACAAGAATGCAATCCTTCTATATAAAAAAATGAATTTCATTGGTTACTTAAGATAATTTTATTTTTCACGAGCACGGAAAATCCTATGAAGGTTAATCACATTAAAGGATATCGACACAGTTCACTCAACCCATCACCACTGCATTACAGACATAAGATAAACTGGCTCTATGGTTTACAGGTAAAAAGCCCTACTTTTCCTAAAACTAAAGGTTTTGGGTTAAGTAAAAATAGTCGAGACCTTGAAACACGTCACAGAAGAAGAAACATTCTGCACTTGGGCTGCAGTGATAGCAATATAGACATCTGGAAAAAAATTGACTCAATCTTCCGCGAAACATAGAAAACACCAGCAAGAGCTAAAGAAACTCTCTGGAGAATAATCGAAGGCTTAGAAATTCTAAAATACCGAACCTGAAAACCTTCATTGATTAATACCATACTATGTCAAACTGACAAGTAACCGCGTGCATAAGCGTCTCCGTATAAAAGCATGCATTTTGTAAGACCTGGTGCATTTGAGCCAATTCCATGGAACGCCTGTCTTTTCGCTTCACGAAACCATCATATGAAGACACGGGCTTTCTCGGTGCGCGGATTCTTGGCTGTTTGACGAAATCGGGAAGAGAAGCCTCGAGCTCCAGAAGACCTGAGAAGGAAAGCGACGAAACTGTGACGATGCTTAAACGTAATATAGGACCATGGGCGTCGGAAGGATTTTTTCAAGGGGGGGCCAAAAGTGGTGAAAATTGTTTTTCCCACTCAAAACCAAGAAAACAATCTTTTTTTGCTAAAAATTTTAATATCCAGACGCTAGGACCAGAACGGTCGCCAGAACGTTTTCAATAGCGGGGCTTTGCAGTTCTGCGAGAGGGCTTTTCGTTTGTGCGGGGGGGCTTGACATTATAAAATTAACCAAAACTCCACTTATTCATAGTGTGTCACGTTTCAATTTGGGGGGGCTTGGAGCTTTGTTTGGGGGAGCTAAGCCCACCAAAGCCCCCCCCGACGGGACTGGCTAGGACACTGCCTTGCCGACGCCCATGTACAGGACACTGCCGTGAGGTTTGCGGTGGACAGCTTGATGTGAGAAGCTAAAAAAAATTATCATGAAAGTAAGTCGAAGCCTTACCTTGAAAAGTGCTAAGGAATCTGCTCTTCACCACGTATTGTTCAGAGCCGCGGTCCAGGAAAACTCCGACACGAGACAATGGTGCGTGAGTGTGCGATCCGAAGTTGCTGTAATCCGTTATCACGTCTCGCCGCTCCAGTTTGTTTTCGACGTTATCTCGCTTGCGCGTCAGCTTGCGAATGGCTGTGACGAAACATGTTTTAACTCAGAACCGCTTCAAGTGCATTAATTGTATGCACAGAGCGTTTGCTTTTAATCCACCGAAAAATGCGCTACGCACGCGACCGAAACGATGCCACTGACACTAACTTTACTTGTATTTCTTCGCACCTCGGCAGCAAAATCGGATGATTTTGAAATCAAGGCAAGAGTTAAGATGTCCATGTAGTGAGAGAGCTACCACCAAACGAGAAATACTATGGTACAAACTAGTGATTTCCAACGTGAAACGTACGGTCCACACGGCAATTTGATTTTTAAGGAGGGGGGAATTTGAGAATGAACTTAAGTGGCGGATTCTTCATGATCGGTAAAAATGACTACAAGGAAAAAGTCAGAATTATGGGTGGGAAAAAGACAAGGAAAAAAATTCAAATCAAGTTTATATGTTGCAGGGGGGCATCACGGCGTTGGAGAGGATTATATTATAGAGCATGGCCCAAAAATGTTGGAAAACACCGACATACTGTCAGCCAGCTCGAAACAAAAATACGCTTAACAGTCTGTTTTTTATAGCTTTGCTGCCCAGATACTTCTTAGCGGTTTACTTACTTTTGACGTGTTCTTTGCGAATCTTCTGCACCTTGTTTTCTTTGACTTTCTGTTTTTTGCTCCATATTTTGTCCAAACGCTTGTCATTCAATTCTTGTTGCTTCATTTCTCGCTGAAGCAGAAGACGTTTGAGAACTTCAAGTCGTGCTTCCTGCAGCCTGACATTTCAAATAATAGGACGTTAATAACGAGATCCATTATGTTGTGACAATAAATCGGTGCGCATTTTAATTAAGAGCGAACGTAAGCACAGCATTCACATATTTCCTATATTTTGCCCTGATCGTCTGAAAAAGCTTGTGTTTGGTAGTAAAAATAGCTACGAACTTTCGAAAAATTCGCAAAAACGATATTCAGATTTGCAACTAGCTACTTCTATGTCAAAACCGTAGTCTTGATATGACTCGGTCTTAAAGTCGAACGCTAGATCTCTAAGCACCGAAGAGGAAGCACTAACCAGCACCACTAGGCTCAATGCCGATATTAAACCTTAATAACCGTAAAAGTAACTGGTTAACCTTACCTGATGATGAGCATGGTCGAAACTAAAAAAATGCGAAAAACATCAAACGCGGTCACACACGTAAATGAGATTACTGCGGCGTAAACATGATATGTTTTTCCATCCATTCAGTTTTGCCGTTGATCCATGGATTCCAACTTTCGACCTCCACAATCGTCGGAAATTAGACGTGCATGGTTGTGAGTTTGACTTACTTCTCGATCTCCTGCTCCCTGATACTCCATTCTCTCCGTTCCATTTCGTCCATCATACGTTGGCGCTTATCAAGTTGTGTGACGTCATTGAGCGGAGGCAGAGTGCTCTCCCACGCCCTCTTGGCTCGAGCTCGCTCTATCATTTCAACCTCGGCCAAACCAGCTGGCAGACCATGCCCTGATATGACGCAAATTTGCAAAATCAGATCAGGAAAATGTTTTTGGGAAGGAGTCACAATCAGAAATAAACCAACATACGCTTAAACATACACAAATTGCACATACGCGCAAATACAAGATAAATTCAAAAAAAAGGCATCATGAACACTACAGCAGCACATTTCTTTCACAAGTTGTTGTAGTGTAGATCCACGCAACACACAGGTTTCAATAAGTTAAAAACAAGATGTTCATGCATTTTTCAGCAATTCGATCCTTAACTTGAAATAGTTTGCACTAATCATCTGAATCAAAGCTTTTGATTACTGTAGTAGTAAATAGCTAGAAATTTTCGAAAAAATACAAAAATAATATTCAGATTTGTAACTATCTACTTATATCAAAATCGTAGCATATCAACTCAAGGTAGTTTCCTAAACTCCAAATTAAGCTCTAAAACTTCATTGAATTTTACTCATACAACAAATTTCCCAGGTATAGGTTCACAATGCACAAAAACAACAAATCGATCACTTACCATGCGTTAGTGTAGCAAGAGTTAAGAGTTCCGGAGCACTTCCAGGCCTGACAACATATTCTGGTGTGTATGGGTCTGTCTGTGCCTCTGAATCTCTGTAGTCTGTTTGAATTTCTATGTTTCTTGTTGCTGGTGTTGGGGGTCGCTGCGATAGTTCAGCAGGTGGCGCCAATGGGTCGACTCTAAACAAGCAAGGGCAGTTGCTAAACAAGCAAGCAGTTATTCAGAGCCATAAAAGGAACAAATTGCCGATAGAACAAAAAGATAATATTGCTAATCTCGCAAAAAGCTTGTCTATTTGCAGCAGAACGCAATAGAGTGGACTTGCCAGTGGAAAGAAAGTCTTGTTTCATCATAACAAATCAAGGAGCCATATGCTCGCACCAAAATTTCTGCATTCACCTACCAGAAAAACCGATTGCATCCATCATGCATACGTAAATCACAAATTTTAACCTATAAAAATGTAATCTGATGACAACTTTCCTTTACTTACACATGCTCACCAAAAATCTGACCATACTGACTAAACCGCAGTTCCTTTTAACAATACGTAGAAATGCAGAAAAATCGCAAAGATGGTACTATAAAACCTGACATCACAAAACGTCAAAAATTACTTGCAAGACATCAACTTACACAGTTGGCTGCAGAAGAACTTCAGGCGGTACTTGCTGCAAAAACGGAATTATTGGGCGACGAAAATACTTATAACGATTCTGTCCGCTGACTTTAGCATCTTCAAAGTGTTTGGAAGGAACAGTCACCGACGGATCGTAATTAAAGCTGCAAGAAGAAAGTGCAATTAAATTTATAGTCATCCAGCAACACGCATACGTTCACAGTCACTTTATAAAGCACACCTAAACGCAGAAACGTGGCCGGTGCCAAGTTTATTGTCCGCAATAATGTAGCAGTGTAAAAATTGAACGAATGGCGTGCTTAACATACGTTGTATATCTCACAAGGGCTTCCCTCCTTTCTTCAGCATAACCTCTCCATCGGCGGTTAACAAATTGAGGCACTGGATCAGTTGCTTCCAATCTTACTTGAAACCTTGGATAGTGTGGTAGGGAAGAAAACATCTGTTGATACTCCGGAACTTTTTTCTGAAATGAAAATTGTTTAATGCAAAAAAAGAAAAGTCGTTTTTTCCAACGAAAAGTTAAAGTTTGCTTACAATATCAAGCATAAAATTGCATTATGCGGGATATGGAGCATATCAGCTTCAACTTAAAGAGGATGATTTGATAAGAAGGATTTGTAAGTTGTATGCAGGCAAACAAAATGAACATAGCCTTTTTAGAGAAGTTACAGCCTGCGTCAAGTTCCAGTTAACAGAACATGACTTTCAAATTTTAACTGATAATCACAGAACAACTTTTGACACTTGTCACTCATCTTAAAAATGTGTATACACATTTTCACACACATTTCGAAAACAATGCATTACTTTTATGATAGTCAACAGCAGGGGAAGTACTGACAAAACAAATAAATAACTTAATTTTCTTCGTGTTTTGCAAGGCTGATCTGATATTTACACATGTACTACATTTTAACTTTTTTCACTTTTTCATCTGCATGTTTAGCTCAGACAAAAAGCCCATACTAGACTTTGACTGATAACAATTTTATGGGCTGATACCAATATTTTTCATTACCAATAACCAATGCCAATACTGATATTTTTGCAATAACCAAGTCATAATGAAAAGACATTACAATGCATATTAAAGCATTTCATAAAGAAATGGGCATGCCCCACAACTGCAGAACTACATGGAAGTGTGTGCATTTTTCAAAATAATAATTTATTTTACATAAATTTACCAATTTTAATTTATGTTTCAGGAAGTTTGGAGTCATTAAATCAAAGATGGAATAAGAACTTGGGCATCTCTACACTAACGCAAAACAATGTAAAAAGACTTTCATAAGTAAATATTGTATTTCCAATACATATCAGCAGAAATTTGCCACTATGATACATCGGCATCATCGTTATATCAGTCAGCTTAAATCAGCATACCAGTGTGTGTATTGATTGAGCTCTAGTCCATATCACATTAGTTAAAAAACATAACAGTTTACAAGGGTACAGAGCATTACAGATCAAGTTCAAACAGCATAAAATCACATGTGGGTCAAATTTCTTCATTAATAAAAGCCATTTTATTGACAGTTAGCAATAGCACATCTTTTTGCAATAGCATTCATCACCAAGATTTTACTATACATATGTGAACATCATCAGAAGCCATCACTTAGAAATGAAAAACAATATATCCTAAACTAAAATTGTTTGAAATTGCCACCATTACAATGCACCTTAAAATAACTGTCGTTGTCAAGTCGTCAGGATAACAAACATAATTAAAGCAATATGTAACTTACAATTCGCTCAATTTTTGTGTGAGCTTTGTAGGTGTCTCTGGCATGATCTTGTTCACTTGACAGTGTGTATGTAGGGTCTTTAAAACAAGCACATGAAGTGGTTACAAACTACATCACTGCAGTTATATTCTTCTTTCTGATAAACTGCTTTCATCAACAAAAAACATGTAGGCAGCATTGGAAAACTGAATTGTTTATCTTTTACAATGTACATTTCTTCACATACAACACAGTACATTTTAAAAGTAATTCGCACATGATACATTTTGTCAACATATCAAAAGGTTCCAAATAACAACTAAAAATTTGATTTTTACATACAAGCAACTCATAGAAATTAAACTCCTGATGGTGTAACAAAAATCATAAAGCTGTTAATACATAATATAACTTAATAGTTCCAGTAGTATGTAAAAATCAGTAATGTTGTTGGTTTATAGTTCTTACATTCAAAAAGTTTCAAAGCAGCACAAACATACACCTTGTTCCACCCTTAAGTAATAGAGCTAAGGAATTTATACTAAACCATATATTACCATAACTTTACGATATTTCTTTAGCTCAAAACACTGTGCAATCATGTTTTTTTATAAACAGATGTTTTTGCTCCTGCCAGGCAACTGTGAATGTAAATCAAAGCATAAATAAATGCGTTATGAACAGTAAAAGTGCTTTCTTAACATTTATAAAAACCCTTTTAATAATCATGTTAGTCTCAATATATGCATTGATCCTTAACTACAGAAAGTAGCACCTACTCATGACAACTAAAATATATTTAATCTTAATCATGAGACTACTTGCCACATGTGAGACAAGCAAGGAATCTATCGCAAATTTTTTATTTTTAATAGGAAATTGATTTCATGTAACATTATGCATTGTCAGTCCTTAAATCTGTTAGCAATGCTAGCAGGTGAAACGTTGAAAGGCTAGAACAAGGGCAGAGAAGTTTGGACCTCAAGACTAAATTGATTATTGCAGCTTGTATCGTGACTAAATTGATTATTGCAGCTAGGCAAACAACCTCAAGACTAAATTGATTATTGCAGCTTGTATCGTGATTTATTAAATTTTAGTTACATCTGAAGATAGTTTTGAAGTTACAGTGAACACAATCATTTGAGAAAGATATAATTTCAATTTTTAATTGTCGCATTTGATGTTGTGATGTATTCACTTCACTCCCTTACCATGAGCATTTTAATTCACACCATTTGTTCATATAATGACTGAAAAAAATCAGAGCTGTTTGATTCACTATTATTTACTTCTTGATGGCACTTATTTTATCTTAAAATCACTGAAACTAACTGTAGTGAACCAAAATCACAGCAAAATTTCACTGTCTAACTTAAAATAGCTGAACACAGATAAGGAATATTCTAGCAAAGTTACTTATTGAAACAATAAACACCTATTTAGAATAGTCTATAACAGTGGTTCTTAACCACGTATACGTGCCTCCCAAGGGGGAGTCAACAAATTTCCAAGGAGAAACAAGCCCTACACCCTCTACAACATGGAAAGTTTTTGGATGGGAAAATATTCCATCCAATTTGCTTATTTGAAGTCAGGGGGGCTTGAAGTGAAGGACAATTACTTAAGGGAAGCAAGTAGAGAAAAGGTTAAGAACCACTGGTCTATATGCATAAGACAAACAAACATCTAAAACTTTGTACACAGTTAGCTGTAGCGTAATTTAGTTCATCCACAGATACAGTACCCAAGAACTAATCAGTACAATACACTTGATATTTTAATATTACTTTTATTCTTAACTTACATTATCTTTGCTAGAAGAAGTAATGACCTTTGCAAACATCACATAGCTGAAGGCAACTTTAACCTGTGTTGTCAGTTGAAGGTATTCAAAGAGAACTTTTCCCAACAAAAAAACTTTAACCTAATGTGATGTCACTTCCAAACTAGTTTGTACCATTCATTCATGTTTATTTGAGAAGCATTCCCAAAACTTAAAAAAAATATACAGTGCAATGCAGTGTGAATACAATCATGGATGCAAAGCTGAACGTATATGGAATAATTTGATCATATCCCACAGCACAAGGACATGTTCAAAGAAAGCAAAAACTTGATTATTTTATTGTCACAACATTCAAAATAACCAGGTGATTTACAGTTAGGTACAGTACTAGCATTTTAGAAGCAATAACACCTTTGATGCCAGCTATGCTTTTATAAGTACTTAATGCAGATCAAGTTGGGTACTAGTCAATAAACAAATCTGTCTGAAAATCTTTCATTTAGGTACCAACCAGCCATTATGTTTTTTACGTAAGTACATAAATGCATGCATGTAGAAAGTGAAGTAAAAAAAGCAAAATTAAAGAGAGATTGCTGGTTTGTGGTTGATTAGAAATTGCTTGAAAACTTATCTTTTCCAGGTGGCCACAAGTGCAAAGTTCATGCCAGTACTGCTGTTTGCTGTAGAAAGATTTTGGCAGGGTGTAGGCAGTTTGTAAGGCAGCAAAGTTTATTTATAACATATTTCATAAATTATTGTGGGCACAGTGATATAATTTATGCATCTAATGCCATTTTCTACTTCTTTTAGATGCTTTGAAATCATATTGCTTCTTGAATATTTTTTAAAAGTGATTGCTTGAAGCAGCATTCACTTCCAACTCCGTTGCACTAGGCTCACACACATGGATGCTGCAGCATTGCTAATCATTGTAGAAATGTTTTGAAATGTTACGTGCTTGCAGGGCAAGAAACGTAGCTTTGTTTTATCACCCATGCTCATTTCTGCTTTCAATTGCAATGTGTTTTAATGGCCCAATACACAGGCGACAACTAAGAAACACCCTTGTTGTAATATGAGACTTTCAAGGAGCACCCTTGAGTGCAGTATGAGGCTTTCAAGGCAAACAGAATGATGTTCACCTCCAGGATCTCATGGACACTGACTTCAGTTTAACTTCTGTGCCCAGAAGTCTTTAAAGCTTAATTGTAGAGAATTATCTCGGTGTCAAGATTCCAGCATAACATGTGTGATATGCAGGACCTATGAGAGGGATTCCAGCAGGTACATTGTTCTGGGGCCCGACAGCTGTGGAGGGGCCCGAGATTGGAGGAACATTGAGTGTTTGCTACTAGCAAACTTCAAATAATGTAGCGAAATTAATCCTGGTGATGAAACTGGTTTGGTCTAAAGGATTTGGTAAGCTAGTGTGATGTGTTTTAATGTGAATTGCTGACACCTGGCGGTGCATTTTCCTGATATGATGTATTAATAATTATTAGCAGTAATTATTTTTGCTTGTATTAATAAGTATTAGCAGTAATTATTTTTGCTAAACTTGAATGCTTGCCTACTTTGCCGAATTTAAGACATTCATGATTACTGTCCCAGTCTGTCCATTGAACTCAACTTTCTTTTACATCTTTCATTTTTAAACAAATCTTTAATAAAAACTTGTTCCAATAAATCAATAGTTTCAAGCTAAGAGAAGTGAAATTTGAATAGAAACATGCCATTTCACAATAAAATCTAATTTTAAACAACAGTAGCCCTCGAATGTTGTGCATATGCGTAAGATAAGTAAAAAGTTTAAAATTAACAAGTAACTGCAGTGCAGGATGCAAGTGCCTATGGTGCACCGCAGCGGTGTGCTGTGCATTTTTTGCTTGTTGTTAAACTTGTGCTGCAAGCAGATGCAGGCTCTAATCCAGGGGTGACGAATACGCGGCCCGCAAAATAATTTTGTGCGGCCCACGAAGCATTTAGGCGAGACCAGCAGTCTTGAACATTCGCATTCAGGCGAGACCAGTAGTCTTGAACTAACAGGTTTCATAGTATGACAAAAAAGTTGTGCAGCCCGATTACTCAGCAGTAACTGACAAAGTAGCCCGCGATCGCAAATAGGTCTGTCACCCCTGCTCTAATCAAATGTGAGTTTAGGATTTCCAGACATACCCAGAAATCTGAAGATTTTGAAACCATACAGAAGAAACTAACCATTTGCAGCAGGGTTTTTTAAGGTTTTTGGGGACCCAATTTGGGTTCCTATATTGAAAATCAGGTCCCTACAGTTAGAGAAAATTATCGATGGCGCTCAAAATAACTCTGATTATATGAAATTTATTCAGAAAATTTTCGGGTCCCTACAGGTCTATACCGGGTACCTAACAGTTTCCTTAAAAAAAACTGATTCACAGTATTTCGACAGAATGCTTTAAAAGCAGCGGTCGCTGGACTATGGCCCATGTGGGTATTTACAAGGCTCGCGGTCAAAAATAGAAGCAATAGTCGGTTGCCAAAATATTTCATTCTTGTTATAATAAGTAAGCTCATTCCAAGGATACAGTTACTCAATGTGGTCGCAGTCTGATTTCACGGCAGCGTTTTATTCAACCTCGATCGACTCCATTCATTCTAAGACTGTGGCATAATGTTACAGTCACAGCTATGATGTCAGAATTATTCTAATAACCATGATGGTCTTATACCTGTAAAAATCTATCCACCAGTTGGGCAATACCGGGCTGGTGAAATGAATTCAAGTTTCGCTTATGGGACAAATAAGGCACTGAAGTTTTCGCCTTCATATGATGTAGATTGTATAGAAATATATGAAAGCAACATTGGCAGTATTGCTATCACTAACTGTGTCAAGTTTTTAATGCATTAAGGTTCAGTTGAGAAGTCAGGAGGAAAGTGACACCATTCGGGAGCCTGCAATAACATGTCTTCCTAGATATTTATAATATATTCCTACATTGTGTTAATGGTAACTCAAAGATTACTGAAGTAGCACTGTCCAGTTACATTGAGCAGAAAGTTATGAGAATTATGTTTGCAGATGCGATCAAAAAAAAGCCAAGTATTTAGCATTCAGCCTAATCATTGTCTTAATTGCAAGTAATTAGATTAGATCTGTGACAAGAAATTTTGTGAATAAGAAATCCAGAAAAGCGCTTACATGATAGTTGATATTTTTCTAATTTCTTCCTTGATAATATTTTACTATGAACATTTAAAATTCAGGTTCAAAACTTTGTAATATTTTCACATTACTTGAATACCGGGATGTTTTAACATAATGTTTCATATGATCAGTAAACGAGCACTTCTTGTTGAAGTTTGATGCACATTAATTAGCCCCAAAAACTTTATTTCAAAATGATTTTGCAAGTCTTAAGGGACCCAAATGGGTTTTGTTACGCCTGAAAAGAATTCTCCTAGTGGCCCTGGTGATATGTGGATATATGTCATGGCAATATGATTGAATTGTCATTGTTTCTCAACCCATATACTTCACTCATCAACTAACCATGCTTTGTTTTTTGTACCCAACACTTTTTGGATTACTTTTTACTAATAAACTTTTGTAATCTGCTTCTACCCTTGTTTCTTCAACCTCATTTGGGCATGCTATGTGCTCTGCTAGACATTTGTGTAACAGTCACGGTACTCCGTATAAAACAGATAATGGTCCACGTGTAACTCTGTGCTGTGCTTCTACATGATCTGTGTTGATAAAAATTGCTTTCTGCCTCTGCTATGTGCCTCTGTTCTGTAATGTCATGGTTTCTGCATCATAACCTCCATTGTCACTTACTTTTCTCACCTATGTGCATTACCCACTTGTTATATTCTTAACTCTTCAGGGATTCCTTGCGCGCCATCATCTTTGTTATGAAATTGAATCTGATGTATAGGATTATGATAATAATAATGATATTTTCTTGCGGACTCATGGTCCATATCACAGACACAAGAGCACAAAAAGTGGTTAGCTATACATCAGCGGACATTATAGAAACAGTGTTTCCACATGACCAACATTGGGAAGAGCAAAGCAGTTTATCCTCACCACAGCTGTATTGTCATTCACAAGACCACAGAAAATGGATGACCATACAGTAGGGCATTACACAACCAGTGTTAGTATGTGTCCAACCTTGAGAGGAGCAAAACACTTTAGAAGCACTTCTCACTTTTTTATGCTTGGTGTTGTTGCGATCAGATATCCTGAGCGGCATATGCGCAAAGCTTCACACCGTGGCAGCAAGCAACAATAGAGTTCACATGCCATGATCACTCTCCGCGTACGCTAGTCGTTACATTCAATGGTTCACAAGTTAATATTGGTAGAGCTTCCACGCCACAATCACTCTTTTATTGCTTGTTCGTGCCACATATATGTATGGTGTTGTTCTTCACACACATCCCGTTCGTGGTGAATCACACAATCAATGCAACACCACCGGAGAGGTTGCAACAACATCCCCTCCTTTTTACAACGAACGGCACCGATCGCACGTTCTTTGTGTGAAGGCTGAACTCCGCACGACCTTCACATCCTGGTCACAGCACCATTTTGTTGCGAT
>JGI24158J21664_10004988_pt1 | contig 17240 bp, 9 predicted proteins | sample Ectturendosymbi3_FD_21664 | JGI IMG/M metagenome (IMG submission 21664)
ATCCGGTGCGTCTTATGGTCCCGAAAATACGGTATATGCTTTGCCCTTTGCTTTTAATTCGCAGCAGTCCCTTGGTGAAAAAAGTGATTTTTAATCATATCCTGTCTGCTGCAAACGTGAGAGGTGTTGCTTTTTGAAAAGTTTCTGGATTGGGAATGCAGCCTGGTCTTTGTTCAAACCGGACGTCGTTTTATGTGTAGGAATCCATGTCTGACTGAGGCAGTCGTCCGTGCATCGATGAAACTACAACTTAGCGCTTGTTTGTCCAACACAGGCTTTCTCAAGACTTGCATTATCTAACACGCAGCTGTGCATTATGACCAGTCAGTCTACTCATGGTTACAGTTTCGTTCCTGATATTTTGCGATATTGAAAGACAGTGATCCTTGACGCTTTGCAGCTGAACTGGTTTTAATAAAACCACTAAACCTTTTTTATCAGTAATATACTCGTTCCAATGTTCACTGTCAAAAGCGGAAAGGCGGGCAATCTTTGTTGGGTCAACAAAAAAAGTTTTTAAGTCAACCAAAAAACTGCAATTTGTTGCACAAAACTGAATGCGTTAAATTGTAGTATTTCAGATGTGGAAAGATTGCAGTGTTTTCATGCTTACTGGCGCAGTTGCTTAAAAAGAGTGAGTTTCCTGTATAAATCATTTAAAATTGAAAGTAGGTGTTCAGACCTTTTAAAAGACACGAGTTCCAGATTTAGAAGTCGGGTAATAAACTAAATGTTTGCTTTGAAAATGCCAACTCTACTGGTTTCCCTAAATTTCTGGGTGCAATAGTGCGTGAACAGATGTAAAAGTGGTCAAGATTTGTGCTTCATTTATACTGCGCAACTTCATTCGAATTAAACTTGGCAGTTTTTGTGGAAAGCTATTGATCAGATTGTTATGAAGTAACAATCCATGTTTGTGGCATGCAGTGGGGGAAAATGTAATCTGCATGGGTGAATCACCGTGTGCATACATTATCAAATGAAGGGGCATGTCTATCATATAAAAGGTAAATGCAAAACAAAGGGATAATTGTTCGAATGAGGTTCTTTGCATTGCCGGTAGCTTCAGAAAATTCTGTTCACTGTTTATTAAGCCTAAATCAGAAATCATAGTAGTCTCAGCCATTCGAAAAAGCGAGTGTTTTGTTGAGAAATGCTAAGGTTGACCTTATTAAATGCAAAAACGACATAGTTTAATGTTAAAGGCGTGCAACGACCATTAGCCTAGCAGGGTTGACATAACAGCAGATCTTACGGCGCTGCTACAAGCTTGTCCTCTTTAACTCGGTCACCGAATAATCCCTTTCTAACAAGGCCTCCAAATAAACAAAGCCTCTCAGCCTCTCGTCTGGATGATGTTAACGAACGTCTTCCTTGCTTTCAGGAAACTGAACTCCCACAGGAATCGAAATCTGGACGTCCGTGTCTACTGTGGTAACACAGTTGGTAGTTGGAACCATTTGTGTCAGCCTCGCGCGGCGAGTGTTTTTAGAAGTGGGCTTGTAGTTAAAAGAATCGGACAGAAGTACATTTTTGACATTGCAAACCTTTACCTTTAGTGAAATGAAGTTAAAAGCCATGCGCAAAAGTTGCAGTTAGTTCCTTGCTAGGAGTTTGAGGTTTTACTAGGTAGGAGGCCTTATTTCTAAGCCCAAAAAGCCTTTGTTGCATTTAGTGCTGTCGTGAACCAGAACTTAATTTGCCGAGTTCCACGATTCGTCACTCCCTTCTGTCATCAGCACAGATTTCTACAGCAATGACTATAGACCTCCTGCACAACCCACCATAAAAATTGCCGCACTACGGACCGACAGTGAAGTCTGTCCGGTCAGTTTAGCTTCGCTGGTAGAATGCTGTTTTGTCCCTGTTACGTTTCCGAAACCGTACTCGACGATCAATCGCTATTGGAGTACAGTATGCTGCTTAAATCGTCACAACAAGAGTTTGCGCTGATAATTATCTTCCGTGCCGTAAGAAATTTGTGTAGGCCTGTGGAAATAATACAAGGCTGCAATTCTGTTGATGCACGGTATTTGTGAGATGTGAGATCAGGCGGCAGTTTCTCAGATACGCGTTGAAAAGTCTGCAAAGGCTAACACTCCACCACAGCTCGCAATTTAAGGCTGACGCTGAAACAGTTGTAGCGCGTAGTTAATTCCTTATTAATATTTGTTAATGTTTGTACGTCAAGTGTTACAGTAGTTGCAGTTTGAGTTTGCTAATTTGAGTGAACCAGTCCGTCGCCGCGCGTGCTGATCGCCACAGTGAAATATCAAAATCCACTGAAGTTTCAATAGAACTTTTATGTGTTAGGATCTTTGGAAATAAATATATTTTTCCTTCAAATATACCCCTGTTCAGATAGGCAAATGTACCCCAGGTCGGACAGCCCTGAGGTAGACCAAGAGCTGGAAGTGGACCGTTTTTTTCTGAAATGATATTTCTCTATTAAATGAAATAATTGCTCACTTTTCGGATTGCGAGTGTGATATGATATCTGCCAGCTGTCGGCTGTGACGTTAGAAAATAGAGACGTGTTTTTCATATCTGCAAAAATTTTTGCCCTTGTGCGAAATTATGGTTGAGGATGAGTGTGCTGTGACGAAATTGTTTTCGCACGATGGCCTCGCAGGAGCCATCCAGTTCTCTTCAACTGAAAAGGGGACGGCAGAGAATGTTTTGAAAAAACTGCCGAATCCGAGGCGAATCTATAGCTTCTGCACTTCCACGACCATCAATGACTGCAACGACATGCGATTTTTCGGACCGCAGGCAGAGCAGAGGTGCTCTGTCATCACAAAACCACCCTAATCCGCTCGCCTTTGAAAAAGATCTTGCCAATAAATTCAGAGTCGATTGAAAAGACGGATTGCAGACCACGTCGCGCAAACTTGTTTTGTTATTGAGAGAAATAAAGCATGCTGGTTGTAAAGCACTCGCTCATTAGTGCGTATTCAAGGATAGCTGCCATGAATGTACTCGACAACAAACCATTTGACATCGTGTGGCCATGCAGTGCATGGCATAGTTTTCTTTGCGCAAAGGAGCTATTTATTTGGCAAACAAAGCGACGTTAATTTCCAGAATCTCACGGACGTTTACTTCAGTTTAATTCCTAGGCCCACAAAAGCTCAATTATGGTGACAATCTCACAACGCCAATTTTAGTTGTGCGGTAGATGGACACATAGGGCAGGGGTTCGCAACCTTTCTCTAACCATGTACCCCTTCCTTCAGCACTCCGACAGATGAACATCTACTCCTAAAATTTATTATGACAAAAATTGTACTAATAGCTAAATTTAACAGTAAGTATGTGATGATTTTTGAAAATATTATTCACTGATATATGTGTAAATATTTGGAAATAAATGATATGTAAATATATCTTTGTCTTCTATTGCTAACCCTAAATGTACCTCGTCGGATAGGCAAATGTACCCCTGGGGTTACATGTACTCCAGATTGGGAACGCCTGATATAAGTCATAAGTGATGTCATCATGAATGAAGCATGATAATTTCTAGAATTAAATAATCCACTCATCAACTAATATCATTTGGTTTTTCGTGTAACGTTAACTATTTGTAATGTATTTCTAGCTTTACCTCTTAAATCTCATTTAGCGAAGAAAACATTTTTGGATATATGTCAGTCAATTTAGCGATGCCTTAATTTCTAACATTTCAAACCGCAAATTTTTCTGAAAATAAACTAAACACTCGCATATCTGAGCTGTTGAAATCACTTCCTTTAGGCAAATAGTTAGCCGGAGTACAATTGCTGAAAAGTTTCATTTTGCAAATTTGCTTTGAAATTGTAATAACGAATACATTGTGTGCTTAGTTGCATGTATGTGTGACTGTAAATAATTGCAAACTTGGTGTGCAGACAGTGATTTCACGTTAAGTTAGTTTGGCCAGAAAAGCGTAGTTGGATACTGTTATCAAATTTAGACAATTGAATTGATCACAATTCAAGTTTCTATTTTGTCATCACAATTGTTGGCACAGGAAACCATTCCGAGACGTTGAAACGCCCTGTTGTATAATTTTGAGAATTCTAGGGGCATGCAAATTTCCAACTAGATATCTGCGATTCGTCTTCTAGAGTGACAAGGTTTCAATGGCAAAAATAGGTTCGAAAGTGCTTGTTAGACTTGTAATATGGCCAGGCTTCAATAACAACAGTACTATCGTTAACAGTTCACAGCTGCCGTGACTCAAGAACTCTTTTACTGTGCGACGAAGCGATAGTGCAACCTGGAATTGATTGTTCATTTGTGATGTGCAGCAGAAGTTAATATTGGAAAAAGAGTGATTTTTATTACTGTGGTGTTGCCGACAAATTGTTAAGAACTTCAAAACTGTTCTGTTACCCAGAAAAGTTTGTGAAGCACTGGTCTCTGACCTTGCTTTTTTTCACACATACCAGATTGAATGAGCGACATAAAAAATTTGTTTAATATTGTATATTCTGAGAAACGTGACCAAATGGAAGGAATGGCGATCACTTCAACTGGCAGTGACGATTCAAACAAAAGCAACCAACTAAATTCTGAGATGAAAAAGTGCAAGTTTTAGCAATTCATCTGTTGGCGTTTCTTGTATTTCACCGTTAATTACGAATGTTATGTTTAGAAGCACGGAAGCAAAATGTGGTGAGGAATTACCAGCAACACTTAGAAAAAGCAAATCCCCGCATACAGTTTCGGCCAGCAATGCATCAGCTGAAGAAAAATTCCCGGAAGAAGACAATTTTAGGTAAAACTTTGATCTTAGCTCGAAACGGCAAGTGAAGCGCTTGTTTCTTCAGAGATTGCTTGAATTTCTTCACGTTCTTTCAAAGGTACTAACTACTGTATTATGTGCACTTGCAGATTTATGAATTGTTTCTCAACAAACTATCGCTTTGGTGATTCCTTGTTTCTCTCATCTTCTTGTATTGATTACGTCCTAGCAACCGATTTGTCACGAATCATGAACAGTCACACTGGCGCGCGCCAAATTTCCTCTTACACTGAAGGTCACCGAAGTTGATATGTATTGAGCTATTTCGGCATCGCTGGTTCGCTAGCTTTCTTCCACCCAATGGCACAGACTGAAATTCACAACAGTCTCTAGGAGCGACCCTGATTTTGTGCGGGAAGTGCTACTGTTGTTTTTTCTTGTGCAAGCACGCTTTTGTGAATCTGTCCACTCATCGTTTTGGCTCCAAAGTGAATGAAGACATAGTAAGCCAGTAGATGAAATGGATGTTTTATATCGAGATACTTAATTTATACCTGATATCAAATATAATATGCAACACATCTTGTTAATTTTTGTAAATTTCGACTTAATCTCTAAATTCAAACTAGTGATTCGTTTTTATCAAGCCCAACTACTATTTCAGAACAATCCAGGAGGCATGGTTTCGCCGCAGTGTTTTTACAATAGCATGAGGCAGTTTCGTTTTAGCAATGCGAAGTGCAAGCACATACAGTAGGATGCATCAACGATGGAAATATTTGCTTGGTAAAGTGCAACTTGTCCAGCTTGACATTGACTTGGGATCTTGCTCCTTGTGAGCATTGCTCAAATGCTGCTTGAGCTAGAATGGTTTTAACCAACTGCTAGCCAGCGTTTTTATGCACGACACACACGGAATATATTCTCCATCTTTCTGGGGGCAAGCAAAGCCATACTTGATGTAATCTTCCTTGGGTTTTCGCTTATTAACCTTCGCAATCGACATTTTCGAACTACACTTGGTGTCACCGAAAAATAATGATTACGTGAAAAGTCGGCTGGCATATTTCACCGCAAATACATATTTCAAATGTAATTGTAAATTCGAAACCATTTTTTTCTCAGTTCCTCGTTAACCTAATTTGTTACCACATGCAGTAGTCACAACATGACCCAATATTCACCGAAATCAAATTTCAGTTCAACACTAATCAAGGGCGTATGCAAGGGGGGTGTTTGGGGTTACCCCCCCCATGAGCTTGATATTTTACAAAAATGTATGACCTGCGCAAAGACGATTTATTGTTTTCGCATAAATTTTATGCAGATTTCAAGGAACATTGTAAATGGANGAAAAAGCAATAATGATGTTTTGGTGGGAATTCGGGCTATCGTCTGCGTCCAGAAACTATCTCACCACTTTTTGCAGACTCTCCATNCACTACGCATGTTTAAGATTGTGTTCCGCAATAGTTCACTTTATCCGATGCANTTGTCTTTATTTTGTCTGCTAAGACTGATCAGCGCAAACGCTGACCGCATTGGCTACATTANCAATTTCTGTAGTATGATAGAACTGTTGCACGAGCTGANAAACAGCTTTTTCCAACATAGAAGCATTCAGAAATTTGATAATGTCTCAGCAGGGAAAAAGGAAAACTGAAAGTTTGCTGTACTTTTATACATAACGAAAAATTGAAGGTTTTCTTGCGTATTTCCACGCGCTTTCTGAATTCGTGTGCAGTTTTGCAAGATTCAATTTTGCAAACCGGGGTGTGCGCCAGCCGATCCAACCGCACACCTCTTAAGCGCGACTGCTCGTATTCGACAAAACATTNGCGCAGCCTCATTTTGCAGCTGCAATTTGCTCGGACGCAGGGATGAGTGTGTTTTACTCCCCTGTTTTAACGCGCAGGCTGTTATTTTTGCAGTTATGAACTGCTGTGTCGTAGCGTTGATTGTATTTTCCTCCGATATCCTAGCTTGGAGCGTTGATAGTGTTATTTAGTGCAATGACACATAAAATAAGGTGAGTGCGTGTAGAAGAATAGGTATATCATGTCAACAAACTTCGCCAAGACGTTGTTTAGAAACCTTAATATGACGTCAAACAGTGACGTCGCAAACAGTGCACACCAAATACAATTGACCACCATATGCCACTGAATGAAACCCCCCATGAAAATTTTCTGCGTACGCCACTGACCCTAATCAACTGAAATCAGCTTTTTTACATGTCATTTCTCTAACTGTTAACCGAACTGCCTACCTTTAGCGACCATGATTAGCTTTAACGACAAAGGTAGCTATTCGATTGTGGCTTTTTCAATATTGTTCAGCGGTATGAATGTAACAATTACAAAACCATGCAGTAGTTGGCAAGCAGGCATTTGTTTGAAAAAACTAACTGCGTGATTAAATAATCAGATTTACTTCCTTAGACATCGGAGTAAAACTTAAGTCAATTTCCCACTGCACCAAACCGGAAAGAATTTCCCACTGAATGTATGAAATTTCCCACCGCTTAAGAACCACTGATGTAGATAATTGAAAAGCCGGGTTTCATACCACGTCGCGCAAACTTGGTCTGTTTTTAGCGAGAGATTTATAGCGTGCTGGTTTTGAAGCATTCACTCATTAGCGCGTTTTGAAGAATAGCAACCATGATTGCATTCCACACCACACAACTTGATATCGTGTGGCAACGCAGTGCATGGCATACTGTAGTTAAAAAAGGCGCCATATAAGTTTGGACTTCTGTCTATCAATTGTGTGACGGCTTAAATTTTAACATTTCAAACTGCAGTTTTTTCTGATAATAGTCCAAACACCGGAGAATCAGAACTGGTGAAACCACTTGGTTTCGACATGTAACGACGTCATTGCGGTTGATAGTTTGCCACCTGAGAATTAATGTGCAGTTGCATTTTGCATATTAGCGTTGAAGTTATGCTCAGGACTAGAGTTGTGTGCTTAGTTGCATTCACGTTTTACTGTAAATAATTGCCAACGTGTGCGTGTGCTTTACTCAAACTGATTTCGCGTTAAGTTAGTTTGGACAGTAAAAGTTAGTTGGTTTGTGTTAAATTTCGAGGATTTATCGCAATTAAAGTTTCTAGTTTGTCACCACAATTGTTGGCGCAGGAAACCTTTCTTCAATGATTTTGAAACGCCCTGTTGTATAATTTTGGGAATTGCAAGGGCGTGCAAATTTCCAACTAGACTCCTGCGACTCCTCTCCTAGAGTGACAGGGTTTCAATGACAAAAATGGGTTCCAAAGAACGCTTTTGCCTTGTGACATGACAATGCTTCAATAGCTGCAGTAATATGTTGGTAGTTACCAGCTGCCGTGACGCAAGAACGCTTCTACTCTGCCACGAAGCGACAGTGCAACCGGAAAACTGATTGCTCGTTTGTCATATACATTTTACAGCGATATTGGAAAAAAACGATTTTCGTTACTGGGGTGCCGCCAAATTGTTAAGAACTTTGAAACTGTGCCGCTCCGCAGAAGAGGTTATGAAGCACTGGTCTCTTACCATGCTTTCATTCACACATACAAGTGGCGATGACTTCAGCTGGCAGTGACGATTCAAACAGAAGCAACCAACCAAATTCTGATATGAAAGAGTGCACGNTTTAACAATTCATCTGTTGNCGTTTTTAGTATTACGCCATTAATTACGAATNTTACGTTCCAGNAACACGACCGGAAAATGTGGCGAGGAATCACCAAAGACACTCAGAAAAAGCAAATCCCCGTACAGACGTTTGGCCAACAATGCATCAACTGAAGAAAAATTTCCGGAAGAAGACAATTTTAGGTAAAACTTTGATCTCATCTCTAAACAGCAAGAGAAGCGTTTGTTTCTTTGAAAGTTGCTTAAATCTTTTACAAGCTCTTTAAACGGTATAAAAAATTATGTGCAAATGAAGATTTGTGAGCTGTTTCTCAACAAACTTTCGCTTTGGTGATTCCTTGTTTCTTTCATCTTACCGTACTTAGTTACGTCCTAGCAACCGATTTGTGACGAAACATGAACAATCGTATTGACGCCCAAATGTCCTCTGACGTTGATCACTGAATTTGATGTGCCTTGACGTTTTGTCGATGTTATCATTTCGCTAACTCCCTCCCATTAGCACAGATTTAAATTCGCAACAGTCTCAGGGGAGGGACTCTTTCGGTGCGAGAATCGTTATTTCGTTGTTGTTTTTTTGTTCAAGCACGCTTTATAAATATGTCCACGGATCGTTACGGCTCTAATGTGACTGAAGATATAGTAAGTCAGTTGATGGTGGATGTTTTATAAGATTATCAAGATACTTAATTTTTGCATAATATCAAACATAGTATGCAACACGTCATCTTGTTAATTTTTGTAAATTTCGACTTAATCTCTAAATTCAAACTAGGGATTCGTCTTCAAGCCCAGCTACTTCCAAGAAAACCAGAAGGTAAACAATCCATTTATTTGAGCTTTGTAGATTTTTTTAACGTTGCCGACGTTTCAAATGATCAACTATTTAGGTTAAAAGTTACCTTCATCAAAACTACGCCTGGTACTAACCAGACAAAAACAGCAACCACAGCACATATTCGCGTTTTTGCACAGTTTGGTTGCAAAATCATGAAAAACTCAGCCCAGTTTGGACATTTGTGAAATTTTACGTTGAATAAACGCTACATGCTTAAACAAAGTGGCTCTAACTTCACTCAGTTGCTAAGACTTGGTTAATGAAATGTAAAAACCGCAAAAGACTATTCATACCCACAGAGTGCTTCCCTGAGAGCACACCTCAAAAATGGTACCTGGTAAACGTTAAAGAATTTTGTCAAAAAAATTCTAAATGCAGCATCGTTTGTAACCACATAAATGAAACTTAAGGAATGAAGCCTCTAGCACAGTGTGTTAGATTTGTCTTAACATCCGAATGGAGACTCAACAAAATGTTTGGCCTGTCCTATGCAAATTGACCAAGTTGTTTTTGAACCTCATTGCAGTTCGGCAAATCACGCATTTCGCTTATATCGGCATGCCTCTTTCATTTCGCTTATATCGGAAACAAAACCATTTCACTTCCGATCTACCAGCAAAGATACAGAGAGGAAACGACGCAAGGCAAAACAACGATTGTTTAACAGCAACTGTTTCGAAGATTTCGTAAAAAAAGCGAAAAGAAGAAAGTCTTCGCAACACGACGAGAAACGCCTGAAAACAGTGAAAGAGTAAGTTACAAAGATGTTGTGAACTTCAACCGCATCTGCAGTAAACCGATGTAAAACCACATTGCGTTTTGCCAAGGTGACGGCACTCGCTTTTCTTAGGTGCATACCAGGCACGAATTGATGGCAGCTGTTAGGGAAAATACTTGCGCTTCGAATATTGTGATGATCGGTCGGGAAAGATCATTGAAAAACGCGCATTCTGTTCCTGCTGAGTAAAAACTTAATGTAAAATGGCGAACTAGCCAGGCGATCATGGCATCTGCAGCATTAAACACCTTACTTCATGTAGACTTTAATATTGTTGCCGGGAATAGTTCGATAAAATGTTGCAACACACTCAGCAGAGTAGCGATATTTGAAGAAATTCAAACAGTTTCGGTTTTGTTCAAACTTGACGCCGTTCTGTCGTTAGGAAGTTTATTTTTGTGTGAGGCAGCCGTCCGCAAATTAGCGCTTGTTTGTTCAGCACAGATCTTCTCAACGGCTTGCCTTATCTGGCACACAGCTGGGCACTCCTACTGCATCTGGCCTGTCTTACAGCTAGCCTCCTTCCTGATACTGACGTTTTGCGAAGTTAAAATGCAGTGTTTCTGACGCTATGCAGCTAGATAATTGGGTGAGATAAACCGCTAAACCTTTTTTATCAGTAACAGACGCGTTTCAGTGCCCGGTGCATAAAGCAATCTTTGTTGAGCCAACATCAGGCAATACCTTACGAAACATAAGAAGTTGTTCAGTCAACTGTTCAACGGCAGTTTGTTGCAGAAATCTGAATGAGTTAATTTGTAGCAATGTCGACATTGTTTTAATTTAGATTTATTACGTAGCGACAACTTTGTGACCAAAACAATTCAAACGTTTTGGTCGCCTTGCCCATACGTTGCAAAAATATCATCTTAATTTTTCTACCTTAGCCATTGCCATTTGATTGTAAGTTTCTTTCGGATTTATGATACGTTCAAAATCAAATATCAAACGCAATGACTAAACTAAATTACATGATTTTCATTTCTAATCGTGTTAAGCTGCTCATTTCTTCCAGGACTGAGTGTGTGTGACAGCTGATTTTCAAACTGGACATCATTAAGCAGAGATACACTTTGATTTCTTGCGCACAAATAAAGCGACGAATCAACAAATCTTTGGTTAAGATGCAAACCAGTGACGACTCGGGCACTCGGGTTTAGCCGGAGTCTTCGATTGCGATTTACGCTGTAGAATGCGACCTTTCTTGCTTTGTATATTTGTGCCACTGCCCACTTCAGTAATTATGATTGTTCACTCGAGCTCTTTCAATTGGACCTTGTCACTCTTCATTCTATATTTTCTCGACGTACTTCGCTCGCTTTTCACTCAGGCTCATCCGTTAGAGCCCGAGTTACCATCTGCAATTAATTATTTTTTAAAATATGATTCACATCAGCTTAAAAAAATTTTACACCAGTGGATTTGGATAGAGTATTTGGATTTGAATTCCAATCTATGAATCGTGGCCATCCAGGATGCAAAGGACTGACTGGTGTTATCATTTCTCTGTCATGTACGTTAAGCCAACAATGGGCAAGCTCATCTGAGAACTTCTCATTCATTGCGACGTAAGCAGTAACAGCCAGAATGAGAATAAATAGAATTTTCAGTTACACAAGCCTCAAATGGTTGCATTCAGTCAGTGTAATCGCGACTTGTGGATCAGTTGTCTTTGTAAAGCTTTTATTACATGGACTCTGCGAAATATGTGACGAGCCCGAGTGACGCTGTCGGGTCTTGGAGAGTTTGGCGATGCCGTTTCGGCGATGATGGTCGCAGATGTTTTATACGAAGAAAGAGTGTTTGAAATACAGTAGAATTGCCCTAGAACATTAATTCAAGGGACCGGAGAAAAAGCGTAGCTATAGGCGAACTGACCTTACAGCCGAACTACATTAAATCGTTCCTCAAATGGCGTTTCAGTTGACGGCCAGAACNTGTCAAGGNTTCGAAGTTTTCTTTGATTAGGATTGCCGCTTGCTGCATCGCGTTTTTCACGAATACTCTTGATAAAAAAAACACAAATAAGAATTTGAAAACGCTGACCGTCGTATTTACATGCAATACAGAGCATACAGTAGCACAGTACTGCATTACGTTCTTGCAAAAAAGTCGCTGAAGTTTCGTTTGTGCTGTTCTTGAGACAGCTTTGTCTAGCACATGCTTTTAATTTTGTTAGAGAATTTTCCTCCATGGGCTACTGCGGCTTTCACTGGACATTCTATTCACTGCTCCGGTAAGACTCGGTGAAATTAACGACGGTCGCAAAAATCCCTAATGCAGTACGTTACAGTGAAACATGCAACGATTTCCTTCGATTCCCTGATGTCACTGTTACGTCACCTCCACGGCTGAACGATTCCCTGTTTAACTGCGTTACTTATTGGCACTGACGTAACTGACAGGTGGACAGAGGGGCGAGCCGCCGCCCTGGCAAGCTAACATAGAAACTGAGTCTCCTGTAGCTGACATTTTGATACTTAGTAATCTTTTGTTTTTCAGTAGGTTGTTGCTTTTCTGCGTTTTTCGGGGTGTTTTCGTTTTTTTAGATAGTACAGACCAGGGGCGGATTCAAGGGGGTTGCGATTGGGGCGATCGCCTCCCTCATACCGACGAAAATAACTTTATTCACCATGATTTTGCACAAAACGGAAAACAGTATTCCCGATATAAGGTCATTTTGCCGTCAATTGTTTTGTCACAGCAGTTCAGTTTATTTATGCATCCCGACCAAGCACGGAATACTTCATCAGGAATACAGGGACAGGAAGCGACGGCCGTAGCTGTCATTTACGTCACTGCCCCACAGTACTGTGAAGTATACTTCATCTCTCGTACAGTAGTGAACCCGTAATGAGACTTTGTCTATCAAATTTTACTGAAATCGTCCCACGTAACCTTACTGGCTGGATCCGCCACTGGTACAGACATCCATGATATCCGGATTCGCAATCATTTTTCAATTCTTCTTTCGAGTGTTCGCTAGTGGCTCCCCTTCGGTGGCCAGTGGGTCCCCTTCAACTTGTTTTGCCCCCCTAACTCAAACCTCTAGTTACGCCACTGCTTATCGGTCATAAAAGGTATGTGTGGCGGCTTCACAACCGTGTTTCAACTTCAAAGTGCGAAGAAAACTTGCAACTGTCGTTATACACGAACACAATATTCTGCGGGGACCGACAAAAAACGTCGCTATGGGCGAAGTGACGTTATAACCGCAGTCGTTATATCCGAACACTAGTGCAAGCAAAAGATGGGAATTCTGGCGGGACCGGAGAAAAAAAACGCCGTTATAGGTGAACCGTCATTATAGCCGAAATTTTTATAAGGAAATTTACTGTACTTCAAAGGTTATATTACAAGGTATGCTTTTTGCCCTAAAGCTAAAACCTAAACTTAACCCCGAAGCCAAACCCAAAATTTTTTTGAAAAGTACATAAAAAGCGCTCCGATCAAAAGTGTCATGTCTTATAGCCGATTTATCGCCAAAATGTCCATCGCCGAAGCGGCCCCTTCGAACTGTCCCATTCCGACGCTGTCCACCAGGAGTCCCCCTGTTTGCCCGATTTGCGAGTTAAAATGGCTGATGCTTGCTCATTAGCGTAGAAGCCCCGCATCTTCGGTATGACTCATTGACTGTTCCATAAATCTATCATAGACTCCATATCAATTTCACTAATGAAACGTGTAGATTGCTTTGGTGCTTTTGCGACAACACCGTCAGCACACAAAACATTTGGTTTGGTTGAATGGGTTCCACTTGTTTTGTTTTTCTGGTTTCACATAGTCGCATTTGCGTTCAGCAGAGATGCGCTGAAATGTCGTGCTTCGCTTGTGAAATGAAGATTGCGTCTTCCATTACGCGTTTGAGATGGACAACATGTCGCTTTGCATCACACCAGAAACAAACTGAGGAGGAAAAAGGCGAAGAAATGTAAACGTCGTCACAAATCTTCTACCAGCGACTCCTCTTCTGAGTCATCGAAATCTTTGAAAAAAATACGGAAGCACCCCAGAAAATGGAAAAAATACGTTGAAACGTAAGCCGTCGTAACCTTCACGCCATCTAAATGCGAGCAAAGCCATGTAACGTTTTTTGATGAAGACAGTGTTCTTTTGTGGTGTAAACGTGAGTGTGGGGCGAAGCTAGCATCTGAATTTTTTCAGTGAAGCACGTTGCGTTTGATAAAGTATTCAAAAAAGTGGATGTTAGATTCAACAATTAAACGAAGGCTGAAATCACAATAACATTTAGCAAGTTGTGCATTCCTGCATTAAACTGAAGGATTGTCAAATGAAGGGCTGGCTCTCCCCTGAATTACACCGCTATTCTTAAATTTCTGATTTGATATCAAGCGAATGTATTGTCAATATGTATGGTAATATTTCCTGAGCTTATATTTTTAATGGAAGTGACCTAAGCCCTGGCAACTCTATTATGTGAAACCTATACTTTTCAGATCCACTGATGATTCTTCAAGTCACTCTATTTCTGAAATAAGTCAAAGGTAGCTAACCCTTTGTTCTTGACATATTTGACATGTGGTACAAAATTGGCTCTTTTTTGCCTTCGTTTGGAAAAACGTTTTTTGCATCATTGCAATGGACATTAAAAAATTGGATCCTATTTGACAACAAAATACTGTTCTTTTCATCTATTTCTTGAAAATTGCCTTTTCGTCAATTTTTTTTGGAGAATTCAGTTTTTAGTATCAATTTCGCTTTCTTTTTGTAGCACAGTACACTCTTGTGCATATTAACTAAAAGAAGCAGGGAATATAATCTCAACATTAATCATTTTTATTTCACCTGGTAGTTGGTTATAAAACTTAACATGCAGGCACATCAGTAACAAATATGGCTTCCTCTACTTTAAACAGCATTTTAGCGATGTGTTGCAGAGTGTGCTAGTTTTGACCAGTCACTGATAAATGTCGGATCCTTGGTACCATACCTGAATCAGCGCCTAAATGAATTTTCCATAATAATCGTACCGTCTACAGCACGAGCTCAATACTTGCGTATGGCCAATAAATTCTCAACTGGGTTTACGTCTGGAGAATTCCCGGCCAATCTAGTAGTTGTGTATTCTTCTCTGACATGAAATATTTCACCATTTTCGATGTGTGACAGGGGGCAAGATCCAGCTGAAAGATACCGGATCTTTCAAGATATCTTATTTCCAGCTGTGCAAGAACTCCTCGAAGACGTTAAACATTTTATGGCGTACACTGCATTCCATATGATGGCTGAAGGCTTCCGACACCCTCATTAAAGCAATAAGCATCCCTAAAATATCAGAGAAGTCAGAACGATCAAACGGAAAAAAATAAACTGATTTATATGAGAATCACGAATCTTCTCTTCGGATCATCTTCGTTAAAAGGTTCTGACTACCCTGACCCTGTCCTAAAAAATGCCTTTCATCGCTGAAAACGCGTTTCCCCACTGTTCATTGTCCAATCTTAGCACTTTTGTGCCCACTTATATCGTTTGACTTTCATTGCTTTGCTTAAGCTGTTTTTTCACTGGACTTCTGGGTTTTCGCCAACTGCGATTAGACGTCTGCAAAGTGTAATGGCAGTGGCGAAGCCAGCACTCTGTCTTAGCCCGAGTCTTCGATTGCGTTTTATATTGCAGAGCGTGAGCTTGCGTGCTTTGTGTATTTATGCCACCGCCCACTTCACTGAAGACTGTTAGCTTGGGCTCTTTTCATTGGGCCTTGTCAATATTCTCGTTCCATGTCTGGCCTTTCACGTTCATGTTGCAGGTGACCGGAATAAAAATATCGTTCGTAGTAGGCGTTCTCTCTACTTCCTTCGCTCGCGCTTTACTCGGACTCATTCATAAGAGCCCGAGCTCAGAGCTGTCATCTGCAATTAAGTATTTTAAAAAATATAAATCATATCAGATTGAATGCTGTTTCGAAACAATAGATTTTCAAAGAGCATTGGATTTGAATTAGAACCGTCGCTAGAAAGTTCTCAATAGGGGGGATTTGCGTTACGGCGGGGGGCTTGACATTCCAAAAATTGACAAAAACTCCACTGATTTATAGTGTTTCATGTTTCCATTTGGGACCGTACGGTCAGGCATGGTGAAACGCTCTGATTTAGGCTATTGCAATTGAAATCTCCAAAAATCCGCCTCTCGTGGTTGCATTATCTAGTGCATATTTCCTTGTGTGGTAAGCGTTCAGAAGTGAGGGGGAACAACGCGAGAAGTGAGGCGGCACTGCCCCCCGTAGCGCTGGCCCTGACTCTTGGTAGCAGTTTTGTTCCTGATCTTGTGCGATAACAAGAGACAGTGACCCTTGACGCCCTCCAGCTATGGCATTAAGAAAGCCACTAAATGTTTTTTTAGCAATACACGCGTTCCAATGCTGGGTGCAAAAATCGGAATGGTGGACAATCTTTGCCGATTCAACAAAAAAGGTTTTTAAGTCAACCAAAACACTGAAATTTGTTGCACGAAACTGAATGAGTGGATTTGTTGCAATTTAGTAGTAGCAATCTGCTGTAAATTTTGCCGTTGAAAAGCTGCAGCGTCCTCGTGCGTTCCGGCGCAGTTGAGTAAAAACAAGTGAATTTCGTGAATAATTTATTTGAAACTGAAAGTAGGTTTTCAGACCGTTGAAAAGACACGAGTTCTAGATTTAACGGTCAGGTAGTAAACTAAAATTTCAACTCTGCTGGTTTCCATACATTTCTGGGTGCAATTGTGCGTAAACTGAGGCAAAAGTGATCAAGATCTGTGCTGCGCAACTATATTCAAATTAAACTTGGTGGTGAAAAGCTATTGGTCAGATTGTTATCAATCAGCAATCTATGTTTGTGACATGCAGTGTGGAAAATGTAATCTGCATGGGTGAATCACCAGATGCTGACTATTAAAAGGAAGAGGTATGTCTTTCATATGAAGCAAAATGCAAAGCAAAGAGATAATTGTTCGAATGAAGTTCTGTGCAGTTCCTGTAGCTTCAGAAATTTCTGTTCACTGTTTATTATGCTCAAATCAGAAAGCATAGCAGTCTCTGCGATTCGAAAAAGCGAGTGTTTTGTTGCGAAACGTTTAGACCGAGCATAATAACTGCGAAAATGACATAGTTTAATGTTAAAAGCACGTGTAACGGGTTCTAGATCATATAAAATCTAGAGAACCGCATTTGGCTACGTCCGTATATTACACGTGAGTTCGCTCATAGACGTAACAAGGACGACATTCACGAAAGCTAGGTTCGCTTGGTCTCCCTATGA
>JGI24158J21664_10004989_pt1 | contig 17238 bp, 8 predicted proteins | sample Ectturendosymbi3_FD_21664 | JGI IMG/M metagenome (IMG submission 21664)
GCTTTGCTTGCAATTTTCAGGACTGATGATGCGTAAGTTTACGTGAAATCGATTTCCTATTAAAAATTTGCTGATCGATTCCTTGCTTACACCCATCATTCTTGATTAGGTTCCACACCAAACTTCACACACACTCTGCTGATTAGATAATTAAACCTTTTCTCCGAAAATTAGGTTAAACTAACACTTGAGCAGCAAACATCTCTTGTTGTATCGAATATAGTTGAAACAAGATTAGTTCAAATGCGCGGTGAGTGATTTTACTCGTGTAGGGATGATTGTTATTTTCCACAGCATCTTGTTGTGGCAGAAAAGGGTCCAAAATCATCGTCCATCCTGTCCCATAACGAAAAGTGATAGCGCAATACACACAGTAACTTCTTCTCAAGCGTAGTGATTGCCGCATGACTGCACTTGCAGCAGACTCAGTCCAAGGCTTCTGCTACACAAATGTGCCCACAGCAACGCCTTCCCGTGATACCCCTGATGCCGCAAAAGGTTTTGTGTAAATGGCGCGACCGTCTCTCCAACGGTATAATTGGACCAGCTTCTATCATGAAATGTGCAAAATTAAACAAACCCAATGCGCATCGGTCATCGCGCGGGCTTTAGGCAGAGGAGCCCCTACGAAAAATTCATGACAGCCTCCCCTAGCAGCTATCCACACGTGGAAGCCCTAGTTTGCCCCCGCTATACACATCTGCTGAGGCGAATGGCGACAGCGTAGAGTGTTTCCACTCTGGAAAACGTGAAAGCCACGCGTAAACAGAGGTCTCACCATAAGCACGTACATGGGAACTGGAACATCACTTCGCTCAGAGGGAAAGAACACCAACTGGTCGAGGAAGACAGATCATATGGATGTTGTTGGCGTCTCGTCGATAAAGCGTCGTGGTTCTAACACTGTTGAGTTGGACGATGGTTGGAAACTCTTCTATTCCGACGTAAAGTTTGCCCAGCTTGAACTGGGTATACTTGTAAGCTCTCAGCTGGCAAACTGTGCTAAGGGATGTATCCTNATGGGAAGAAGGGTGTGAATGTTGGAGTTGCAGCTGTTGGGTCACTCCCTGTGTTTGATACATGTATACGGCCCAAAATCAAGTGCACTTATCGGAATTCTTGGAAGAAATTAGTGATGCACTACAAAAGGTTAAAACTCTTGAATCCACGATCAGTCTGGGAGTCTTCACTGCACACGTTCGAAACGGTGCTGGGGTATGGAGGAGAGTGGCGTACAGGCTCGTATCCAGGGATACAAACTATTAGGAACAGAAATTTCACTCACCCTTCATTCACCCCTCTTCTTTCATTCACCCTTGCAAAAATTTTATTCCCACTGTGGTGAACCATTCACCCGGTTAAGACGCACTGTATTAGCAGAGTCATTTCCGATTGATGACTGGAGGGAATTTTGCTGTTTGCACAAATATTCGTACTGTTGCTTGAAAAATTGCAGGGACTTGTTCTGATGAAGACCGTGTTTGTTTTGTAAATTACTCCGCAGTTTTGAGGAAGCCAAACATTGGTTGCTACATTTAATATGCATTGAGAACAGCGCTTCTGGCTTGATTCCTCACTTTGGGAGGAAAAAATCCATACTTGATATACTGTAATCATGATCCCGGTCCCCCTCTGGATTTTGACATTTTTAGCAAAAAAAGATTGTTTTGTTAGTTTTGAGTGGGAAAAAGCAAATTTCACCACTTTTGGTCCCCCTGGAAAAATTTTGAAAAAATCCCCTAGTGCCCCCCTGGAAAATTTCCTTCCGACGCCCATGCTCTGATAAGTGTTGGTGTGTCTGGTTTTCACTCGAGAGTGTGAACGAAAATTTCGAAAATTCTACTATTTTAAAATAAATTTCGCACAAAGGTACAGGACGCTCATGTAGAGCATAACAGTGATTCCCTCACTCAAGTGAATAAAACATGGCATCTCTCAGTAAAAACTATCTCTGTTACTTCATAGACGGGATTGATCGCACCTTTAGTATATGGTTCTTCTGAAGTCGTAAGTTGTTGACTGTTGCAAGACTTGCTAATATTTTGGGTAAAAAAAACAAGATAGATGCACGTAACCAGAGGATAAAAAAATTAGAAACAGATATTGCATTCACCCTTTATTCACCCCTCTTCTTTCTTTCACCCCAGGAAAAATTTCATTCGCCCTGGCGTGAACCATTCACCCGGTTAAGAAGCACTGGATCAAACTGACTACAGTCGCGACAAACCCTAATGCCAGAAAACTCATTTAACGATTTGCCTCGATTGTTACTGATGGAGCAATCCTTGATGACATTTTCACGTCACACCTGCCACGGCTCATTTCTATTCGGTGATAAAAAATTGTGTGGTGGCTCCGCATAGCCGGACTTACACTTCAAAGTGTAGCCTAAAGAAAACTTGCAACTGTCGTTATAAATGAACAAAAATATTCTGCGGGGCCCGTCGAAAAAGTGTCACTTTAGGCCAGTGCTTCTCAAACTTTTTTGTTCCATCGACCCCATTTCATTCTCGACAAATCGTTGTCGCCCCCCAAGCCTGATAAAGCAAATGCAAAGTAGTATTTTTAAAGAATTTTATAAGAAATGGTTATATACCATGGTTCCCAGTTCAGTGTGATGGACGTGCTTGGCGACCTTCACAAAACGTCAATATATTGGGAGATATTTTAGTGAGGTACGGCCGTAGATCACCTCGCTTATGAATCAACTTGCGGCTTCTTTACTTTGAGATCATTAAGGTCACAGCCGAAGTTAACTTAATGATCGTTAACTGAAGTTAAGTCAGTGATCGGTTAGTAGTTGATTGTTTTCGCCCTTCGTGCTGTTTCATCCCCTATCGCCGTCTTTGTTTTGTTCGCCCCCTTTTCCTTCAGAATCGCCCCCAAGGGGGCGATTCCACCCACTTTGAGAACCACTGCTTTAGGCGAACTGTCGTTACAACCGAAGTCGTTGTAAGGCTGAAAAAAATGTTGCTCAATTTTCCTTTAATTATTTTAGTAGTAACAATTAAGATATTCCATAATGTGAAGACACTGATCATGCTAATGTTATTTTTGAAACAGGCCGCGTGTAGTAGCGCAGCCAGCCCGAATTTTTTTGGGGGGCCAAATATTTTGACTTTTGTTAGGGACAACGTGAGCAACAGTGTTTTGTTAGGGACAACACCTCTCAGAGCACAAAACGATAAGAAATGCTAGATATGTGACCCCATTTGAAAATGCGGCCATGACCCCATTGGCTACGCCTATGACCACGGGCAATCTGCTTGGTCCTTTTGGGCGACCTGGTGCCCGTGGGCACCATGTTGGTGACCCCTGGAGTACAGCATGTCTCTACAGACACTCAAGGCAGTGTATGCTGCAAATGAGCAACAATACACTGCACTAGGTGGAACGTGGAAGTTCAAGTACCTTGGGCTGGTATTCACGAGTGACGGGAGGCAGAACATGGAGGTTGATAGACGGATTGGTAAAACAAATGCAGTTCTGTGTGAGCTTTATTCCTCTGCGGTAACAAAACGAGATCTTTCAAACTTCGCAAAGCTGTCAATGTTTGAGTCGGTCTTTTCGATCCTCACCTATGGTCACGACTCTTGTGTAATGACTAAAAAAATACTATTTCACGTGCAAGCGACAGAGACTGGATTTGGCGAAGAGTTCACGGTTTGCCACTTCGCGAGCGCGCAGCTGTGAAATTCGTAAAACCGTGAATGTCGAGCCACTTCTCCGAATCGAGAGATCCCAGCTACGTTGGTTCGGCCATGCGTCCAGAATGCGCCACGAAAGATTGGCGAGGCAAATCCTGCTGGCTACACCCACGGGAAAGCGGCCCAGAGGTCGCCCAAGGACCAGGTGTAGTAACTACATCTCCGACCCTGCTTGATCCCGTTTTGGTGTGGAGCCAGATGAATTATCTGAGATTGCTGTTGACAGTGAGGTATTGGGATTCCTTCTAGGGCCGCTGCCCCGGCGGCGCTCCCCAGAGGAAAACGGGGTGTGAAATGAATGAATGAACCTTATTTGTCTACTTCATCCCTTCTGGGCTTTTTATCATTTGAAATTGTGCATTTCTCTTGAAAAAAAGAACATTTTACTTGTATGTAAGTTCAGTTAATTGATCAGCTGCAGAACGCTCATAAACGCAAAAGTTTTAGTTATCTTTTCACACAACATTTTGAAGTATTTTGGTGACACTTACACGCCTGGCTCACATCTTCTGAAATAAACTGAGAACAGCAATCCTTGTGATGATGAGTGTCTCCAACGTGCATGTCATCCACGTGTTTTATGTAAATCTGTTTAAAAATATGATGTATTTAACCAATCATGGAGAAATTTGAAAGGGTATACAGCATCGAAAGGTTCAAGATAACCATTCATGTGCTTGTTGACCATGCATCACTCGATAGTTTTCTTCCTGCCTCTTAATTATGACTTTCATTTCATAATGTCGCTATTTAATAATGAATGTACATTACTTTGTACGGTTTGATATAATAAGGAAAATCTCTCAAATGATTTGAATTAGACCATTTTGAACGTACACCCTATAGAGGAAGAAACCACTCAGCAAGGCTACGTTTTCTTAATATTATGACCGTCCTGCTAAACAATGCATTTCCTCTAACGTTACTGGAGTGGTCAAAGATGTAATTAACGTGTTTTTTCCGAAAGTCCATTGCCATGACCTATCATAGTCGCACCCACTACATGCATGATGACGATGAAACAGACAAATAGTGTAATACAAGGTAATATCAAATGTTTTATATCCTTGTTTTTCTTCGCTCTTTGCACGCTAAACATCAAAGTAGAAAGAAATTTTGATACCTGACTCTTGAATTTGGTGATTTGGTTAAAGCTATAATGTCACCAAAGATTAATGTTAGATTTGCAAATTACATCTTTTAACCTGGTCGTAGGTGAAAGTTACCTTCTCTTCCTTAAGTCCTTTCCCATCTCTTTGTGAAGATATCGGTTCCATACTTGTTAATGTATGTCAGTATCAGCAGAAACAGCAACTCATATCCACCTCTGACAAAAAGTGGATCTTATACGAAAAAGAAATGTTTTTTGAACAACTGTTGGTATTTTACGTACGGAAATTTGTTCATTATTTCTAGAAATATTTACTTTGAAAAATGATATATGGAACACTTATGGTCTATTTGTTTTTTTGCTTATTGCAAGCCAGTCTATGCCAGCCTGTTCTGAAACATACATACCGCATGCTAATAATATGGCTCATTGGGTTGGCGCCCAGGGCCAGGCCAAGTTGGCCAAAAAGTCACGAAAACATGCCCCATTATGACGTCACCCCCAGAAAACCCAAACTACAAACGAAAAAAATGCTTTGAATCTGCAGTCGAAGACTTGCTGAATCCGTAGATGGTTTGAACAGCTCTCTAGCTCAATCGGCTGGCGAGTCGTGGCGTTGCAAACTTTTCAAAAAATGCAAAAAAGTGGGGAACGCGGGACGCAGAGGGTGTATTTTTTGTTTTTTAAAAGAATAATTGAAGTGTTGTGTTTATTTCATCTACTTTGACAAAGAACTCATCAAGTGCTAATACTAAAGTTTTATCTACTTAGTACAGACGCAAATACCTAGGAATCATTTTTAAGTAATAGCACACTTCTGTTCAACTGCTATAAACACTTGGGCCAAAATATATCTGGTCCAAAATATATCTGTTCCATAATTTGCCTCCCATTTTGCCAGTCTTACAAAAAGGTCGTATTACGGTTGAGTGAACACGGTGAACGCAAACAATATTGTTATATTTGTGTGATATGCACAATAACATGCATTTCACACAAAGTTTGTTCCCCCCAAAGTTTTCTAACGAACTCGGTACCTGCTACACTCTTAGGGAAAAAGTACGCACTGGTTGAAGAAACCAAACAATATTTCCTGGTTATTGTTGGCATCTCTCCGACTCAGCGTCGTGACTCTAACACTACGCACTACGCAGCCGGGCTATGCAAGGAACAACTCCGTCTTTGAACCAACAACGCCTGCCCAGAATGTGGTGGGGATATTCGTAAGACCCAGCTGGCAGGTTGTGTTGAATGGATTCCACTGGCAGGAAGGAAGGATATTACCCTTTGACTCCCGCGCGTGCCAAAATTTTGGTGCAAGGATTTTTCAAAGATTTTTCCCAACATTTTCAACCACAATTCGCTAGCTGATTGAGCTAGAGTGCTGTGGCAAGCCTCAAAAGATTCGGTCAGGCTATTACCTTCGATGAAAAAATAATTTGGAGATTTTGAATTTGAGGTTGTTTGGGGTTGACATATTAAGTGGGTGGATAGGTTTAGGTTTGTTTGGCCAAGGTTGCCAGACCCAGGGCTTCAACCCCTAGGGGTAATTCTTTGTTTTGTTTCATTAGTGAAATTAGGCTAAAATCCGCATCTTTTGGTGTCTTACTCAGCTATTAGGGCACATCTGTGGCAGATTGAGAGTCCATTTTAACAGACTTTTGAGACCAGTCACTTTCATACCATCAGACATGCACGAGGTGTATTTTAGGAAGAAAATACCATCACTGCTACTGAAGTCTCCTGAGCTATTAAGACACAACTGGAGTCTGGGAAGGCCACAGATTGTGATGAAAATCGACCTGAAAGCTTAACGCCTTGAACAGAGGATTGTTTTGGCTAACTCGAGTGTATCAGATGGCTTAGCGATCTGTAAAAGACCTAAATGTTAACAAACTGGGATGATCATCCCCATACATGAGAAGCAATTTGTCGACATTGAAAAAACATAAGACCGGACCCTCGTTAAAAGTTTTGGGGAGTTGTGCAGGAATACGACATTGACGGCCACCTCCAACTGGCTGTCAAGTGTCAAGTCATTTTATTCCCGCTCAGAAGCTGTGTTCGTACCACCAGCCTTAAATCAAACCGTTCGCAGTAGGTTAAACCTCAAAGTATCCAACTTTTGACTGATTGATTGACTGCTGATCTTGACAACGGAGAAGGGTATATTGCCCTTCAGAAAAATTTAATGCAAAACCGACCTCATTCAAAGGTTTGAAATTGTTTCTGGGAGCAGTAAATTTTTACCAAGCAACAACACCAAATGTTACCCCCATTGTGGCTCCTCTGAACAAGCTCTTAGAAGAAAAAGGTATGTTTCTCACCACTGACTTTAATAATAAATAAGCCGACGCTGCCTTTGGAAACTTGAAACATGCTCTGCGTAATCACACCAGTTTCGCTCACCTCGTTATGACGCTGACACTGTGCTAGTTTCCGACGCTTCAAATGTTGGCTGTGGCTCTTCCACTATGCTACGTAAGGACAACGCATGGCGTACAATTGCATTTTTTCCAAACACTTTTCTCTAGGTCAATGCAAGTAAGCAACGCTTTCCAGAGAAGTCCTAGGATTGTAACTTGCTGACAAACACTTTCGCCATTAGTTTGAGTATGATCACGAACCTATTGTGAAAGCTTTTTATTCCAGGAACCAACATGACAACGAAAGAGAATGTCGTCATCTTAGTGAAATCGCATCACTCTGCGCAAACGTGAGGTTCATCAAAGGATGTGACAATGTCTGAAGCCATCACTACTAGTACATTTGCCGAAAATTTCTCGTTTTTTTGCGTCAACCACAAATTTACACACCCTTTCTCTTCCTTTCTTTCATTCTCTTCAGTTTGTCATAAGGCGTTTTTTCCAACTTTTATTGCACTTCATCGTCGGAATGACCGTTCTCGACCTTCACTAATTTCGACAGCACATCGTTTTTATCGTTTACACCATATACCAAATTTCTCGCGCAATCTGTATCACGTGCTCTTTTCGTAGCAGCCCCTCGTTGTTGAGTTGCAACCTTGCCTCGAGCCTAAGATATTTCCCGTCGCATTTTTTTGCATTTTTCAGTTTCCCTTTATTTTGTGTTTGTTTGCAATGCCGTGATTTTGCGTTTTCCTGAACTAATTATTCCGTGCGTGTGATTTTGTTTTGTATCGCTTTCACTCACTAATTTTCGTTTTTGTGTCACTGACTCAGGGCGCACGGATTTTCACTCACAGTGTTGTTTTCCTTTCCAGCCTGAAATCAGATAGTTTCATTTTTGCTGCCTCAGTGCAGTTGCAGACTTTTGCACAGTTCGTTTTGCCAACATGCCACAACGGAAGAGCACACTTTGCTTGATGCTGCACCTTTCTTTTGGCAGCATCCATAAATAAAACGACAACTTTCCATTGTTTAGTTTTTCATCTGACCATTTCATCTGTCTTTCGTAATTGCAAACACTCGAAAAAGCATCAACTTTGGGTGTCAGTTCTACTGAACCTATCCATCCTCTTTCTCGAGGAGAGCATTGTTCTACAGTGAATGTATTCAAGTAATTCGCATTTTGTGCATCTTACGGTTTTGTGTTTGTTTTTATGGAGAAGCTGAGTTTCTCGTTAAGCGGCTGTTCCGTCAAACAGCGTGCAAGGTGAAGGTCTGAATCATTCCCAAAACGCAACAATTTGTTGCGTTTGTGTGCATGTACAACGCGCTCTGATCTCGTTTCCCTCAGCTGAGAGTTTCCTACTGGACACCGGAAGCCTACAAACCACGTTGGGTTCTGTTACAGCGCTGCTGTCGATCTGCTGCTCCAACGAAGCCTCCTTTAAACAAATATCCTGCTCAAACGAGGCCTCATGTAAATAATCTGCTATCGACCTGCTGCTCTAGCGAAGCCTCCTGTATATAAAGTTTTGTGTAGTTGCATCTGCAAATCTGTAAACAAACTTAAAGTGGTGTGTGCCTTACATCAGCCTTTCTTCGGCTTAGCAACTTAAAACGTAATGACGCTTAGTAGGAAGACAAGACCAGTACTTATACAGTGACTAGGCTGAAGTCGCTGTTCGTAGCGTTTGGGGATAACTGTGATTCAGAACAGGCCCGTAGCCTCGGTAGGGGAGGCATTCTGAGGCAGTGCCCCCTAAACTTTTTTCGTGTTCCCCAAATTTTGTTGCATCCAGAGAATGTGTTTTAAACATATAATATAAACGAATATCTTTTCCCCCAAACCTTAAAACCTGGCTGCGGGCCTGATTCAGAATTCAATTCGCGTTCAATCCAACCTCCAACACAACTTCTTGGACTCTACAACGGTTTACCCACTTAATGCGCTGTGTTACTGACCGCTGGTCTATATGTGAATAAGAAGTATATCTTGTCATAAATTGTCATGACAATTTGACTAGCTTTGGACAGATTAATTCTAGTTTGTTTTTTATTGCTTGAAACGTTACGTTGTAACATGACATCGGTGTTCAGGAGTCTCAGGCAACTGATGAACATCTATAACACGCCACACAGTTGAAGTTGAAAAATCCTTTGCATGTAGAAAATTAGCTGTTCCTGTTGCTGAAGGTAATTTCTCGCCATTTGGTTAAGCTTAATGCTTATGAAATGAGTAACACTGGTATTAGTTATACATTGCAATTACTGCACAAAATTTTTGGTCTGAGAAATTGCAACGCTTTTAATGATTTGTAAGTGAAAATAATTTTTATGACGCTCTTCTAGCAACCCTTTTTTATTCGCAATTTGTGTGCGTCGAAAAGATTCAATGGAAGTGGGATAAATGGCATTTATTTTCATCAAATTGCGCTTATGCTGAACAACGAAAACACCCGCTGGTCTACCCTGCACACTTTAATTGTCCAAACTGTGTTACACATTATAGCGCAAGGTTATTATAGATATGCTATGACTCATTCTTCACTGCAAAAAAATTCTTTATACGTTTATTTAAGATACAAAATTCGTGCAAATTCCTGTAAAGCATTACACATCGTTCTGAGTGCTAAGCATACTTTACACTTGTATAGTAATACCTAAAGAAAACTGTAATGCAAAGTAGCATACTCAAAACAGCTGATCATAAAATCTACGCAATAAATCTACTGTTATAATCACCCCTTTTCTATTAAATTCATTTTCGTTTCAAGTAAGGAGTGCAACTCAAATAATCCTGCAGGTCTCTTGCAGTTTCACTCACACTGATGTACAAGCAATTTTTACACAAAATTTAGTCATAGCAGGACAAAATGGAGGCTATTTCTGGTTTGTGTGTTAGTGGTGTGGCAATGCCTCATATTGCAAACAGAGTGTATTCTTTTATTATTTTGTGTCGGATGTGAGTGTGATGATTTTAATAAACCTCACCAATGTCGCTTTTCACCGTTCCGCGTAATCATGACCGTGCTGTTGGGTCTTATAATATACCATGTAAAGTTACTATTCGTGCTCTTTGTACGAGCATGTCCAGATACATCCTAGCCATTTCAAAAGAGCGAGAGCGTTTTCACTATTCTCTTTTTGAAAAGTAAACTCAAGTGGTTTAACAACGGTAGTAGTCAGTTTGGGAACTTGCTTCAATGAGTTGTCATAAATGTTTCATTCTGCAATAAATTCAAAAATTCACTCATGTTTTCTTTTCCGATAGTTACAGTATAAGAAAATCATGGTGGTACCAATAATCCGATTGCCGAGTTTGTTTCATCAGCAACTAAGAAATCCCACTGACTGTCAAAATAAGTTTTATTGCAATAATTTTTTTAAATCTAGCAAATTAAATTAATCATTTCAACGAAAACAGAATCTATCTCTATAAATTTACTGGCTGATCCTCATTTTGGAGGTATTTTTCAAACTAAAAAATTGTCTCAATTAATCACCACAAAATTTTCAAATTCAAAAGAAGCCAAACCTTATTGGTGAATTGTCAAAAATGTGTGCCGTAATTTATGTATATTCTTTCAGCACAGCACTGTATGTATTTTGCAACTATAGCGCCAGTTATAACACATTTGTCTTTCAAATTTTAAAAACAATCTGACTGCTGGAAAAACAAACCAGTTGTCAGGAACGCTTTATACCTTGGATATCGATAGTTTTCTTCGTTTCACAATAAATGCAAAAGTACTTTTGAAAAACTACTTTAAACAATTTCTATTAAAGGTTTTTTTTAAAGGAACTGCAAAGTAATTTCGAAAAACTGCAAAGATACTTTCGAAAAGCTACATTAAAAATTTTGCTGGTTGGTTCAACTTCGTCGCCTTTGTGGAGACTGGTTATTTGAAAAATTACAGTTCATCCGTTGACAAGCACATTTGTTCATTCGTACGATGAAATTAATCTTCCTCAATTGTCATACAAACTGATATTCCAACTAACTTAATAAACTAAATAAAGTTACCTTTCTAATTCACTCAAAACGTCAGGTAACTATGGTGTTTTTTCAACATCAGCAAATATTCATCCTTGCTAGTGTGTATTCATTTCTGCAACATATTTAAATGCCACGTTTGGGTCTCAATTCTTTAAAAGTATTCTTGCAATTACTTCTTTAAGAACACTTAAAGCAGCTTAAATCAATGGACTTCCAGCTTTGCAACTTATTGAAGTCCCTATACGTTGCAATGTTTTCAGTGCAGTACCAATTCAAAACTTCATGCCAATTCTCAAGATACGTCAGAAACCTTTTTCCCGATTAGTCAGATTTTATAAGGGGTTTTCATTGAAATTTCTAAACTTTGACATCGTCAAATCATGACATGCTGCTAATCAGGAAAATGTTATCAAAAAAGTGAGTAACTCGTCAAAACCTGTTTTCATATGTTTTTACTTTTTCCGTATTACCGTAGTAAATTCTAGCAAGTGTGAGATTAAGTTTCGTGGCAAATGTTTCAAGTAAAAGAAGCAATATGATTGCCAAGATACTCTTTTCTCAGCACTGTACGAACGTTTTTCTTGATAATAAACGATAATCACTTCCTAAATAGTTTTTGACGAAATCAAATCAATAGTTACATAATAAAATCAATAGTCAGATTGTTATGCTTCTTTATTCTTATCACCTGCATTCAGGGGCGTATTCAGTCAGTAAGTTTAGGGGGGGGGCAATTTCAGTAATATTTGGCAGCCAAGTCTCATTACGGGTTCACTACTGCAAGCGACATGAACTATACTTCACAACACTGGGGTGACAAAACAGCGGATGTCAAAATGGCCTTCTATCGCGAATGCTGATTTCCGGATTGTACAAAATTATGGTGAAAAAAGTTACTTTCATTGGTTTTAGTGGGCGGGGGTGGGTGATGGCCCCAATCGCCCTCCCCCCCGGATCCGACACTGCCTGTATTGTATGCATCATTCTTGATAGTGATCATGCTTTTCCGAGACATCATTCGAAATCTACCTAAGTGTACTGCGGAACAAAATAAATCGTTTGAAGCTGAATTTATCTAATATATAAATGCGTCCATTTAATGTTTTTACTTTATCTCCATAAATCCTGTAGTTAAACAATAGGTGGATACAATCCTTTGGAGTTTAATTACACGCATTGGTGAAACCTCTGAGATAATCATTTGAAGCAATCTGTATTAGTTTGTTAAATCGCAACAAGAGTTAAAAAGAGTTTTGTCGAATTTTTAAGAAAAAAGTGGCTCTAAGGATACTTTTTTTAACAATTCCCAGCTTCATCTAGTGCCGAGATAGTTTAAGCAATATCGCAGAACGTGTACTGACTTGGTGCCCCTGACTTATCTTTCTGTACTATTCCTATCAACGCACATTCCTATCAACACAAACCTATTTGCTGATGCTTCTGCTGCTGCGTACTCCAGCCATCCTGAGTACTGAAGTGACTAGTTCTGTCACAACGCCACTCGTCAGAAAACTGAACAAGATTTCAAAAAATTTTGATCTGAAAGTGCTATCTTCTTCCACACAAGAGTTTAATTTAAACAGAAACTGCACTACATAATGTTTCAACGTTTTGCACAAAGGCATAAAGTTTGAAGCGCAGAAAAAGCTCAGAACAATGACTGTGATCACAAAACCATTGCTCAGAAGAAACGCAAACAGAGCTGTAACGAGGCAGTAAGGAACGTATTCCGCTGCGTGATGTGACGTTTTGTACCACACCCGCCCACAAGAAGCACGAGCTGAAATTCATTGAAAACAAAACTCAAGAGCAGGCACATCTAGAACTCCTAGATATCACTGCTCAAGAGAAGAGTAGAACCTTGAGCGGTAAGAATACGATGTGCAGCCGCCCGTCGCCGACCACGGCTCTTTGTTTTATATCATTTGCTGTTTGGGCATATATATTTCTTCTAATTTGCGATTTTATTGGCACACACTGTTTTTGAAAATTATCTACTTTCATTTATGCTGCGTTTAGTGAAACGTGATGAGAGGATGAAATAAACAAACCATGAAACCAGTAAAAACAAAACTAAATCCACTTACACTTTAAAATATCTAATTGCCCTCGACAGTCCTAAGACGATGGCATTAGTAGATAGCATCATGGTTCAGGTCAAGTATAAACGCTCAAATTGAATGTACCTTGTGTGGTGAATATTTGCTGCTCTTCAACATACTGTAGATGTACAACAGGCACTCCTTTCAGTGGTTGTGTTACGAATGGCTGCTGAAAATGCAGCAAATGTCATTTCAGGACATTTTATAGTAGTTGTTCCCTTTTCATAGCAATTGTAAAATGCTCAAGAGTATATAACAACCAGTTTGAAAAAGTCCAAAAGTGTAGACCAATGTTGGAGCAAAATGTTAGGTTTTTAAAGACTACACACTGGAAGCATATCAAGTTTCTGAGATTTCAGTGTTTGTTTCGACGGTGTGCTAGTCTTAAAAATCTAACAAACAGAATCATGCAAATAGTTTTCAGGTGTAACTCCGATCTGTGGGCCCTTATACTATGCGATTTAAACGTTTCTTGAGGCAATGCTAACGAATGTTTCACTGTATTTGTACGTTTGTAGTCAACGCGAGCTTGAATTCTGAGCACCACACCGCAGGTATGTTTCGATTATTCAAGCCTTTCTAATAAAATATTACGCATAGAATTTTTTGTTACACTAAAACGAGCATGTTGTTCCCTTGAAATATGGATGTGGTGATTGCTTTATTTCCCGTACTTGACTTCTTATTGCATGCAAGGTGAAAAACATCAATTAACTTATTTTTACGCAACTTTTAAACTTTCTTCAGTTTACTGCAGACCAATTAATTTTGATTTCTACTCAATTTGTTAGTTTTTTCGAATGAGAAATGTGGTTAATCGTTTTCAGTTTCTTGTTTTGATAATAATCTTTACTTGATTACTGTGATTACTATTGTGGGAGAAGAACTTATTTTCTAACGAGAACACTCTGAAAGTACCTTAAATCTACCAGATTTGAAAATGATGTGATGTGGCATACCCATCCCGAACACCTTCCAATGCCACTGCTGTAGTCACACCAAATGCGCTGGCGCAGCACAAACATCATACACAAAGATTGGAGGCCATGTGCTTATTGGTTTAATTTGAACGATTCGTCCCATCCCGCACATCCATTTTCTGGGAGTGAGGCCCATGCTGAAGATCCGGTATACATAACTCACAAGCAGCACATTTCTGAAAATGCGCTGTGAATGCGCGACCCAGTAAATAACCTGTGAAACCTAACACGACGCAGATAATTTTCAAGCGCTTGTGTTGAAACATTCGGGATATCTTCCAATCAACATGATTTTGCTTGCTGTCACAGTTATGTCAACCAACTGACTTTTAGTGGAAAGTCCATTGGTTGGGCTTTCCACTAAAAGTGGAAAAGTGCAGACAGATGTTTTATCGTGCATGGTTCTGTTGCATACGTGTCGTGCCAACAAAAACTGTATTTCTCATCAATCTTCCCACAACGTCGCAAATTCGAAATGCGCTTAAATTTTGCGTGCAACATTGGTAGGCTAGTCAAAGTGACCAAAAATGCCTTTCCAGATGCCCGTGACTGGTGGAAAGTAGCATACACACCTTGGGGTACGGTCAGCCTACAGATACTGTCTTCCAATGGCCAGCAAGATCACACGCAATTTCTCATAACTTCAGTAAAGAGTTCGTGCATGCTTCCTCGAAGGAAAATTTAATGACTATCCTGCACGCGTAGCTGTCGTCAGTTGCTTTTTTGTGTGATTTGTGCACTGAAAATCAACTGCCCTTTCATTTTTCGGTGTTGTTATCTATATTTCACAGTCAATGAAAGCTCATTATTTTTAGTGACATCTACAGCTTTGCTTTTATCCCATTTGCTTTGATGTACGTCTGCTATTAGCTGGCTGAAACGTCAGCGTCGTTTAAGACATCAACAGCAGTTTTGCACAACATTCTATTATTGTGAAATCAACTGTTTGCAAGAAAAGGAAAGCAAAGATTCTATTTGAATAAGATGATATGACTAACGACGCGTAGTGTTACGTGAAATCGATTTCCTATTAAAATTGTGTGATTGATTCCTTGCTTTTGAAGAAAAATTTGTGATTGATTCCTTTTGAAGTTACTTGAAGAAAAGGAAAGATGCATTATGCGTCGTTCAATGGAAAATTCGTGCTTTGCAATACTAAATGTCTAACCCAGCGTGGTCCAAACCCTGGCACGAGGACCGCATGCGGCCCGCGGACAGTTTTTGTGCGGCCCGCGAACACTGTGTGTGCCGGACATTACACAAATTCATAAATACAGTGTGTTAGCCACACAGCTCTAGTAAGTCACACATCATTGAAGCAAAGTTAGTATAAAGACTTTATAGTAACTTTGCATCGAAGTGCCGGTCAATATGCAACTTTTATGGGGTGACAATATCTATGTACAATTTATGACGTTACAATAACTAACCTCTAGGCTAGGCTTTCTGTGACCACAAAGCATGCGTGTTTGTGTTTGATAATTAAAAATTTTTGTAAGTATAGACTCTGTAATTCGGTTGCAAGTAAGATTAGAAGCTTTGCATTGTGGAAGTGATCTTAGTCAAACGTAGCATTAACAAAAAATAAGTGTCAAAAGAAGTGTCAGAGGTGTGAAAACGTCATTCTGCTTTTTAAGTACCGCAGAAGCCAATTATTGGCTTTTTAGCGCGGTTTTTGCCATACCTCGCGAACCACTGTTAGCAAGATCGACAAATCAGACATTGTAGTAAAGGTTTACGAGCGATCTTTTTGATAAGCCCCCAAAAAGGTATGTTTGCATTTGAAATTTTTGAAAAAAATGCATTTTTTTGTTTATTCGCAAACGATATTTGGCAATTTCCGGTTAGTTTCAAAAAATCGACTTCACGCTTACCTGAATCACAACTAACCACAAACACGAAAAGAATCACTCATTCTTGCTTTGCGCGGAAAATATTTGGGCGAAAAATCCATTGTTTCAAAATTTGAAAAAATGCGATTTTACAGTTTCTACGCCAAAACTTTTGCCAAAAACGTTTTGAGAGTGTACCATTCGAAAGAAGGCGAAAACTCCTAAAAAAGTCAATATTTTTGATAAATGCTTCGTCAACTTTTTGTGGAATTTCCGTCCATATGTTAAATTGCCATGACTTTTTCCTCTATTTTTTCTCGAAAATTGGTAGTATTTTGTAAAACGTTAATGTCAACATGTTCTGCGAGTTTCAGATTTTTTCGTTATATGGAACTGGTGGTATGAGACTTCGAAGACGAAAAACAATAAAAACGCCCCCAAAAAACTTCCCCGTAAACATGTTGAGGTTTTTTGCCTACATTTCTTAAAAGTTTTAGATATGGCTGAATTTCGTATGCAGAACGAATTCTCTGCCGTTTTTTGTTCTCTCTCCACAGGTCGTTGAATAAAACCACTGTTTTGCAGCAAGATCGTTTTTTTCCCTGCCCCACATCACAAATACGCCTTTAAGACAACAAAGGATATGTCGTCAAAAAACCTTGCTCACAATGTCTTGCGTGTTGACGTAGCTTCAGTGGTTCACGAGGTATCGCAAAATTCGCAATGAAAAGGCAATATATTCGCTCCAGGTCAATCAATTGTGGCACGATTTTTTTGCAAATTTGCCTACCGACTGTATTTGGTGGACGTGCATTGACTCTGCACATCTTAAAATTGCCGGGTCGTCCTAGGCAAGGTCCATTAAGTGTCCTAGGCAAAAGGTCTAACAGGCATCCCTCCCCCAAAGAATACCCTTTTCCGTTGTACATCTGGCGTAGATAAGGACGATTTTTGTATCATGCAAATTTTTTGATGAATACCGAGCGTATTTGAACACAAAGTTCATCAAAATATTATCTGCACAGGTTACAGGCGTTAAAGCATTCATATAAACAAAAAATCTAGTATAGGCCTCAAAACATTGTTACAGTCGCGTTGCTACAATCTGGTATTGTAACAATCAACGAAGTTCCACATGCA
>JGI24158J21664_10004990_pt1 | contig 17236 bp, 17 predicted proteins | sample Ectturendosymbi3_FD_21664 | JGI IMG/M metagenome (IMG submission 21664)
TTACAGGGTCCTTGCGGGCGACTTGGTGCCCGCGGGCACCACGTTGGTGATCCCTGCTGTAGTGTGTCACGCTGGGCACGCGTTCCTTGTGTTGTGCACCTGCACTGGACGAAAAATTATCACTAAGAGCTTACATTTTTTCAAGCGTGCTTGTGATTCATTTGTGTTTGTTTGGCTATTTTGAGAGCATCCTTAATTGGTCGCAGAAAGCACTTATGTCAGTTGGTTTATTGCCACCTTGAAAGGGGAGTTGTTGAAGCAATTTGTAACGTTACAAACAACAGTGGCGGTTTTTATGAAAAAAACACACTTTGAAATTTGATGAATAAATTTCTAAATAGGGTCACTGATATGTCAAATGTTTTTCAGATTCTGCAATCCATGGTATTTGCTCTTTTGGGTAATGTCATCAGTCTTGTACTCGATCTTCCTTGGACACTGTACTTCACTTTTGTCATTGAGGAAAGACATGGATTCAACAAAATGGTGTAAAATTTTGTAGTGTTTTCCTCCTTTGGTGTGAATTCGAGTGACCCTGTAGTGCTTTCTTCAATATTTCGTAACTTTTTTTTCGTGAACTTAGCTGCAGTTCACCTATACTATGGAACTTTTGAAAAGATCTCAAGATCGCCGAGATCGCGAAACCGCTCAGATATCGAAGGTCGCTTATTTGAAGTAACCCATCATCGTTCTGACAGAATGTTGACGTTGTCGAAATACAAAACAACTAAATGGGCTGGAGAAAAATAGACACCCTCACACATTCATTTCTTCTGTCATCTCAGAAAGCGTGATAGGCCTGTACAGGGGAAAAACCGTGACGTGTGATATATGGTTAATCAGACCGGTTGCAGCCCAGAGATCATCGGTTACACAATAACAAAAATGATTATGGGCATAGATCACCGGTTGAGCACGCACTACTACACTGGCTAGAACAGAAAAAATTCAATAATCAAGAAAACAGTTTCGTGGGGAATGCTAGTTCAGTTAAACTGAAAAGAAAAAGCCTTAGCAAAATATGTTAACATTACTATCGATGCCAATACTTAAAAGAAAGCAAAAATTGCTGAGCGATCCATGTGTTCAACGACTAACGACGCGACTCAGATAAAAAGTAGATGCCCATAAAATATTTCGACAGATTAAAGTTGAAACCGAAATGTTGCCTGTTTGTGGTTGTTGACGGTAAAAACATTCAAATTCTGGGACAAATAACGGCAATCTTGAGTTAGATAATTTGGATACACATTGTTGACTTTTTTATGCTTGCACTCTTACAAACCAAATAAATACAATTTTTTTTTAATGACTGTTGCAGAAAAGTGCAAATGACTGGCTAGAACAGTGGTTCTCAAAGTGGGCGGAATCGTTCCCCAAGGGGGCGAAAACGCTCAACCATAAGGGTTCTATAGTTTTCCACATCATATTTGTTTGAAATGAGATTTTTGGCTATGACCTTAATGCTCTCATAGCAAAGAAACCGCATGTTGATTCATAAACGAGGTGATCTTCGACTGTACCTCACTCAAATGTCTCCCAATATTTCAAAGCTTAGTGAAGGTCGCCAAGCGCATCCATCACACTGAGCTGAGGACCATGGTGTGTATCGATTTCTTTAAATAAAATTCTTTAAAAATACCACCTTGTGTTTGCTTTATCAGGCTTGGGGGGACAGCGGTGTGTCGAGAGTAAAAAGGGGGCGATGGAACAAAAAAGTTTGAGAAAGACTGGGCTAGAATATGTTTAGTGTTTATTTAGTTGATATGTTTTAAGGCGCTGTTGGTATCTTTAACCAAATTATCAATGAGTGTGGTGTTACAAGTTGTCCAAGTAAGTATGCAGTATTGCAGGTTACTGTAAACGGTTACGAAACAAACTTTATAATAATTTCATGTCCAAATAATGCTGGAGTTTAAAAAACATGCAACTTATTCTTAAAATGCTTTTGTTACACGTTAAACATGAGTACCCATTATAAATTATGGTAAGTTATTACTCAACAAGTATTTTACCTCATTTTTCGTTTTGAGTCGTCAGCACATAAAATTAGAAAATTTATTTATTTGGGAGATTATTCATATACTGTATAACAGAAAAGGTCTAACCATGGATTCTTCAGGAGCGCCATAAGATAGACGGAAATCGCTCGATATGTGGTGATAGGTATACACAAATTGACATGGGTCGGTTAAATAACTTGCAATTAATTTATTACCATCTGTATTTACCTCATTGTTCTCAAGCTTTTTTAGTAAAATCTTGTGATTTACTGTATCAAAAGTATTTAATTATCAATATCACTTTGTGATTAAAAAAAGTTTGTAGAGTTTCTTAAAAGCGCAATCAGTATAATGTCCCCTTTTAAACTGTTCTTAGCATAACATGATTTTTGTCAGGATTATTAGCTTAAAATGTTCTTCGATAAGTTAGGGGAAATAAGAAAGCAGCCAACACGGTCTATAATTTGCTGGCTGGCTGTGATTAGTGCCTAGGATCACCCTTTCTCTTAAGCAATAGCCCATCCGCTAGTCAGAGGTTATAAATCTCTGTAAGGTAAGGTGCAATTTATATTTACTTTTTTGATCACTGAAACAGTTATGCCGTGGATCACTGGTGTTTGCTTTGCTAAACAAAATCGTTAGAAGATATTTGACATCATATCCTGTTGTCATAGACCAGAAATTGAGCTGTGACATCGGAATTATCTTTGTGCAAAATAGCTAAAGACTGAACTCTGACGACGTAAGTGACTGCCCCCCTCCCCGAACAAAATTTCCCAGTGATCCACTTCAGAAGAGTAGATGTCAAGACTATCTGTAACGCTATTTGAATTTAATAGGATGCATTGTAGGTATCCAAAGTCAATTTAGCAATACTACAGGTTCGCTTACGTTTGTTGTGAATTTGATTAAGAATTCCCCAAGTTTCAAGCAGGATTTTGTTTATTTATTTTTAACTGGGTTCTCATAATACGCACATGATTTTGTTTTTCTTTTCAATTTGAGTGAGCAAGGATGTTATGTGAATTCAACAAAAATATGAACGTAATATGCAATAAAAAAGTTATAGACAGTGACAACTTAATAACGTCTTTACTCACAAAATAGGTCAGATCTTTTTAGCTGTGTTAGTCATCTTGCGGTGTGTACAGGGGGCCATTTATAGACATAGTTGTGTTTGTTGTCCAACGTTGAAGTGTTGGTGTCTAAAGAGAGGTTAATACCCCTAACTAATGGCGTAGATTTGCTATTTTGCTGCAAATCTCAATCCTTGTTGTGATTGCCATCTTTAAAATGATGATTATTACTAAAAATCGTGTTTGGTTTTGAATCTCCCTCGAAGAGTGAATTTATTGCATTTGAAAGCAACCTAACGCAGTTATAACGTCATTGTTTGTACATTGAAACTGTTAGTACGGATTTCAAGTTCAGGTTAGAGATACTCGTATGTGTGCCGCTGTGCTTATAAATTAACGCAAGTCCTGGCTTTTCAGCAGAGCATGGATTTATTTATGGTATTTGACATTAGCGTACTAACTAATGAAATCATGGCATTCAGCTCTTTCTCATAAGAGTTTTTAAACTATGCTCGAAAAGTAAAGCACTTTTCACATTTGTATTAGAAAATATGTGACGTTTACGGCAAAGTTAATCTTTTAGCGTGCATTATTTATGCTTTTTCTCCCGCATGTCAAGTAGTATTCCGGACAAGCACTTTATGCCTCTTGAAGTATCGTTCTGACTTGTGGTCTTATACTGTACAGTGTACATATTGCATGCTCAAATCACGTTGCCCTTAACTGTTTGAGGAAAAAGTGCATTTTCTTTACGTAATCACAGGCTTATTAGAGGTCAACATGTTTTTTGTTTTTATCAGAGCGTGGGTTTCTTCTTCAAAGATTTGCTCAAAAAGACTCTCGTTTCCGAAGCTATTACATTGCCTTTAATTGCTCTTGTCATTTACATTGTGAAAATTGGAGGAGAATACTTCTACATATATGCTTGGTTCACTGTTCTTGTGATATCTATGGTAAACACCGATCTGTGCATTATATTTTTGTTTGAATGGCAAGCTTGACTGCTGATATCCGAAGCAAACGGATTATCGTGAAAAATGTGATTTTAGTTTAGTGTTGCCCGAAACGGGAGTGCCTGTACTGTATCATCGGCTGAGGACGCAGTTGACTTTCCTTTAAAATGCTTTTGTCAGTGTAGATCTAGATACTAATGATATGTAGTAGAATCGTTGGGACCCGTAAGGAATTTGACTATTTTAATTTTTTTACTTAGATTTTGTTTTGCTTTTGATATGCCTCTTTATTCCTGCTCCTTATCAGTGCTTTGCGCTTATTTTGTGCAGAAATGTACTTTTGAATATTTGTTTTGTATTCTGTAGAAAGCGTTTGACATTTATTCGCTTTCGTAATCGTCCAATTACTGATTGAAAGCTTACCCCGTACTTTCAGATTCTCATGCATATTTATCCAGAATATATAGCTCCATTGTTTGACAAATACAATCCTCTTCCTGATGGCGAATTGAAAGAAAGGATTGAAAAACTGGCTGCTTCACTTGAATTTCCGTTAAAAAAGCTGTATGTCGTTGAAGGTAATGGTTCCAAGTATTGATTCGCACAATTACGTCAAAATCTACCAAACCTCGCCGTATAGGGTGCTTTGCTAAATAAACGTCGCACTGATCATAGGCGTAGTCAGGGGGGCTCGGCGGGCCATGCCTTCCAAATTTTTAGCATATCTAGTCATTTTCTGCTTTGAGAGGCGGTGCCCCAAACAAAATACTGTTGCTCGCCTAAAGTAAAAATTTTTGTCCCCCCCTAAAAAATATTTTGGGCTGTCTACGCCACTGGCTAACAAACTGGCAGTGAAGACCGTATTGATTGACGAATAAGGCCATCATGTGAGAATGTAAAGTCTGGTTCAGTATGGATAGAGGAAGCACTTAGATTCAACTGCTTGGTTATCTACGCATCAAGGGCCGGAAACAAAGTTTCAGACAAAGAAAAAAATCTCACAAGTTTACCAATCAAAACCAAACTGGAATCTGAAGATCAGAAAACCAGCAACGAACCGTGTGTATTTTCAGTACTTATCGAACTACAACAGACGCGTGCTTATTTGGAATGCAGGCAATAGCAACGCGTTACTTTTTCTGGTCGAAGTGCAATAATTTAAGGGAAAAGGAAAAAGATAGATACGATTGTTTATTGTTCATGTACTATTGCTTAGGTTCAAAGCGTTCAGCTCATAGCAACGCTTACATGTACGGCTTTCACAAAAACAAACGGATCGTGCTCTTCGATACCTTGTTAGAAGATTACACTCCTGTTGGCAGGAAGGATTCTGATGTTCAAGAGGTATGTTTGCACTGTTGCCGCGCTTTCATGGTGCTCGGGTGAGGGACTACTTGCTGCAAGTGGTGGCAGATTTGTCGCAAAAGCGAAACGGGAAAGCGCTAGCACGAGATGATTAGGAAACCGTACATTAATGCTGCGTCTTAAAACGTAGGGAACAATTATGCAGTAGTTACTTTGGGGCGTGATCCTTCCCGTCCACTTCTGGAACGAGTGACTCGGTTTTATTTCAAGCTTGTTAATACTTGTGCTCTGCTCACTGCATCGTATAGTTGCTGCAATTCTTTTAAGGTTTTTGCAACGTAAAGTATTACTCGTATGTAGCTGGAGAGGTTACGACTTCAGAAAAAAAGAAAGTTCCGTTCGACGTGCTTTCAATCGGCAAGGTGTTGATAGCGGCTTGTGCCACCATTTCGCCGCGATATTTACACAGAACCCCAGACTCCGTAAAACCCGGTGCTACAATGCTTGCGAACTAACGGCGGGAATTTTTCCTATGTTGAAAATATCTATAGCATACTGGAAAGGCCTTAAAACAGTAAAATACCGTTTTTCATTTTTTTTGTGTGAAATTGTCTAGAGATAGAACATCGTTCTCCTGCATAACGAGATTCGCTTTGTACTATGGTATTACGTAATTGGTTTAAAACAAGAAATATAACGCCAAAAGTCAAGTCNCTTGACCTGTGACTGTTATTGAAATGAGGGTAGTTGCCAAAAATTTCAAGCGCAAAATAAGCCGCGATTCATAATTCCAGAGATAGTGCAGTCAACTTTTTGATGTGTCTGCTGTCCTCACTACGACGCCTTATAATATTGGTTTACAGCTGATAGGATGTGGACAAAAGTTTTGCATGTTTGGGATGCACTATAAATAAACGATTTTTGCCGAATTGTGAAGTGTAAAAACAGTTTTTCAGCATTACTAATGCAAGATTGCATCGTCACTAACAAGAGATAAAAAAGCTAATTGGAGTTAAAATTACAAGTTTATGCGCAGACAAGCAAGATGGAACGTTAAAATTGAAAGTGGAACTGGTTGAAAAAAAGCCAACATCAATTTTTTGTCTTGTTTCATGCTCGTTCAAATTTTTCATCTTTGGTTTTAGAAGTACGGCCGATAATAAAATATTTATCGTAAGACTACCTTGGTTGCGATGAACTGAGAAAACTTCTCAGAAAAAGTTATTCGTGCTGTTCCTATTTGCTTGGCCACGCTGAGCAGGTAAATCAGTAGCTGCATAGAATGACAATCCAGGCTTCAGGGCAAACTCAAGACTTGGCTCATATGAACCACCGCATATTTATTCACTTTTATACATGTATGCAAGTTGCAATTATCCCCCCCTCTTAGCAACGCTTTTTACACACAATCCCATTTGCTAGGCATTTCGGTTGTTATGCAGCAATGTCAATTTGTTACGTGATAAGTTCCATGAAACATTAATGATATTTGGTGCGCAAAGCTGATCATAGCATTTTGTAGTAGAGACCACTTGTACGTAACAGTATCAACTGGTTTTATTAAGGAGGTCCACAGCTTTCATCCAAATCGTCAAAAGGGTCCACAACACTAAAAAGATTGAGAACCACTGATCTGCTACAAAGCAACTTGCAGTGCAGTCGAGTAATATTGAATAACAAGGGCGTGCCGCGCACCGAAAGGGCTGCATGCGCTAGGTCATACGTAAATAGTTCCTTTATGTCCTGGATTTAAGACAAGTAGCGGTTGCATCCATCCCATATGTTGTAGTGCAACCAAGTGAAAGAATAGATTTGAAAACCTCGAGTGGAAACATGTTTTTTTAACCGCAGCGCTGTTGAGTTATAACAGGGGTACCCAACCTTTCTATGACCACGCACCCCTTTAGCATTTCGACAGATGAGCATGTACCCCTAAAATTTCTTACGACAAAAAGGCTGAGTAAAATGACAAAAATCCACTGAATTTTTAATAGAACTTACAGAATTTTGAAACTATAAAGGTAGATTCCGTTTCTATGTCTCGAAGTTGATCTGTTGCGGCTGTACAAGAAATGTACCCCTTCAGATAGGCAAATGTATTCCTAGAGATGCGTATTCCCCAGGTTGGGAACCTCCAGAGTTATAAGATAAAATTTTCCTGAGATTTAAATTGTAACCTTGCGAATTTTCGGAAAACTGCTGCCATCACTTTGAAATTTGAATGAAACGTTAAACTTGCAAATGCTCTAAACTGGGGGCCTGTTCTTCAAGTTCAGCGAGACGAAGGCAGCCAATCTATGGTGTACAACACTGTAGATATAAACGTAAGTACCTCACGCTCATAACTGTAGATTTATGTTATGAGCGTGAGGTACTTACGTTGATTTTTATAACAAATTTGTATACTCGTTTCCACAACTGTGGGCGTTTTTTAATCTTGTTGCTCCCACTCATTTGTCTCACCTTTCCTCCCTGCAAATACAGGTATGTGTATATTTGTTTAATGTGTTGTTGCAGAACATCGGTGAACAAACGACTGAAAACGGTCAAGGTGATAACGAAGATGGAAAAGGTTAGATTCTTTTGTCGGTGAATCAGATATAACTAATCTTTTTTGCTACTGGTCATCATTTTTTTATTACAAGCGTGGGCATTGTGTTTTCGTAATTGATTGTGTTTTCTTAATTCGTTGAATCTCACTAGTTTTTCCGCTTTTCAGCAGTTTTGTCAAGCCTCGTTGTTGTCTGAGCATCCCAAGTCACGAGACAAAAACCTCGCGTCCGGGGCCTACAAGACCTGAGTCCAGGACCGAGACCCAGTTTGAGACTCCATCAATGTCATTTGCCGCAAAGCGCCCGTGTAGTCTGCATAATTTTAATTTATTTGAGTTGACTGGGAGCTCTGAGGGTGGTAGCATTACTATGTTAAAGAATTTGAAAGTTTTCAGCACTTCAGCAAACTTTTCCCAGTTTTGCAGTATTTTGTAAAGATCTTCAGTTCCAAAATTTTCGGGACTTGTATGTAAAAATTGCGTTTGGCGTGAGTTTTGTTCCAGAAGCAAAACAAATTTTGGTAATTTTTATGAAGATATGACAGACACTCAAACTCAAGAAACGTGTGCGGAGAAGCAGACTGACCCTGCGAAAACCAAAACGAAGAAAATAGGCTGCAACACTGAGGAAGTGGTAGCGGTTTTGGCCCACGAACTTGGTCACTGGAAATATTCGCACATGATAAAAAATATTTTCATCATGCAGGTACAGTGTTTGTCGTTTTGCTTCTCGAAAAGTAAAGACTTGCGCAATTTTCCTAAATCCTTGGAAACCGCACCCGAACCTTTCAACCGTAGTTTTTATTGCTGTTACAGCACTCGTGGCCGGAAACGCTTTTGCAAACTCATCCCGCCGGTTTGTCAGTTATTCCTTTTGATGTAACTCTTGTGCTGTGACCAGTATTGTCATGATATTGATGCTACAACTTATTTAACGTCACTTTGACAATACGCAAATGTTGACCAATGTCACCGATGGGTTTCAGCGTTGATGCAGCTGTAATGGCAACCTGTTTGTTTTCGGTCATAAGACTGAAAGTTTTTTTAAATGACTGACAAAATTAAGTCAATTCGGTCACAATGTCTGAAAATATAGAGCAATGCACATTGTTACGGCGAGTTTCAATACTACAATGGGACAAATGACCGAAATGCCTCAGTGACCAAAATATCTCAGCGAAAAAAAACAGATTGCAACGACTAGAACAGGGGTGTACAACCTTTTTGCTATTGCCGGCCGCATTGCTTTTATTTATATGAAGTACAGCCGCCAATGAGTTCGAGTTGTATTTATGAGATACGTTTAATTAAAGAATACATTCAAACGTAAATTGCGTTCTTCATTCTACAACTCTTTGTGACATCACCATCCAGACTGTTACGCATCGTGTCGACTGATTTTCTTGCCTTGCGTTTGTTTTGCTTCAATATTCGCCAGCACGGCCGTCAAATCTTATATTTTAAATTACATGTAGACGGCCGCAAATTTCATTATCGAAGGCTGCATGCGGCCGTACGGCTGCAGGTTGTGCACCGTTGGATTAGAGAAATCTTATTTAAGCTTTCTAACCGTAGTCTGATGATGAACAGTTGTTGCCTCATTGTCTAAAGTAGCAATACTTGCTGGATTCAAGCAAAGGTTCTTTTCTTGTAGTTTAAGTCCGTTTTTTCCGCTGTTGAAACGAAAGGCCGTCGTATTATGCAACGTATTATCAAGCTTCATGTCCCCATCTCTTTGCAGGCAAACATACTGTTTTCGTTCTTTCTTTTCGGGCAATTGATGAATATATCATCTTTGTTTTCTGCGTTTGGGTTTGTTGACCAACAACCTGTTCTCATCCGTCTGTTCATCGTCTTTAGCTTCATCTTCTCACCGATAAATGAGGTACATGCAACGCATCGTCGCTGCTGGCAATTTGTTTGACGAAAGTTCTAGAACAGTGCTTCCCATTGATATTCAGATTGCGACCCATTTTCACTGACAATTTTTTGTGTGACTCACTATGAGATATTGCGGTAAAGCAACAAAGAAGTTGAGATATGAGAAAGAAACAAAACATTAGTTTGTGTGTGTGATCACACCTTCTTTGTTAACGCGACACAACCCATAATTACTAATGCAACCGTGGTCGGATTTCTGGTTTCCTTTTCCTGATATAATCAACAGAAAATCGGATAATTTTCAAGAGACGTTAAAGCGGAAGATTGCAACATTTGAAATACGTAGCGTAGGGGCTTTCCTGAAAGAGATTCGCCACCCGCTGGTTGGGAACCTCTATTCTAGAGAATATCACTGTTTTGTGGGCAATCAATGGTATGTGCCACGTCTTTTTTCTTTTTATTTTAAGCACCGGACAGATTTTTTTGTGTTTAGTAAAGACACCATCTGCGAATCCCGACTGTGTGTGTGTGCGCGCGCTGCCCTAATATTGCGGGCGTGCTGTAATTCTCATTATTATTGTCATTTCTTAACGTACCTTTCAGATTGAATCTTTTTTGATGAATCTTCTAAGTCGCCGTTTTGAATTCCAAGCTGACGAGTTTGCCGTGAAGATGGGAAAGCGCGTAAAGCTCAAGTCCGCTCTGCTCAAGTTGTTCAAGGTAAAAGTTGTGCTGCTGGTGATGGTGGAAAGTTCAAAATATCTTTTAAAAACGGTCGAAAAACAGAACAGGAACTCTAGCATGCGTCGGGCGCTACTGTTGTGCTTTTTTGTTGTCCAGTTGTTCAGAAAACGCGGTTTCCGCCCTAAACTGTTGCAGTGCAGCAACTGATTTAAGTTTGGTCAGGATTCAGTCAGTTCTGGCACAAGGTACATACTATAAACACTGGCACTGGTCTGTGCTTTGTTCCGTCATAATCAGTGCACAGTGCGTCAAACCGACACTTGTATCGAAATCCTTTTTACGCTTGAACCGATCGCAGCGATCGTTTAATTTCGGAAGTGTTGCGTGGGGCAGCATGGTAAGTCACGTGTTCTGCGTAATCGTGTTGAAGCAAATGAAAGCTCTCGGTTTGCTGCAAGCTTTCGAGAGCACCACCTGCATCAAAATAAGGACATGTTGTCAGTATGTAGGATACATTTACTACAGCGAAAACCTAAACTGGGCCGCACAAAACCCTCGACTGGGCTGCGGGCTGGACATAGCTGTTTTATCCCACAGGTTTATGAGTCAATATCAAATCGCACGGGTCTAGCTATATTATTTAATACTGCGACGCTGAACGAGCAATGCAAACAAAATGCATCCTCCCCGTGCGCAGCAAGAGGTTCTTCTTGCTATAGCATTTCACGTCTGTCTCTTCGCAGGACAATTTGAGCTTCCCTGCAGCAGACTGGCTTTACTCGGCTCGCAACTTCTCCCACCCGCCGCTTTTGGAGCGCTTGAGGGGAATGGATGATGTGGTGCTCAAGAAAGACTGAACGCGTCGACCGTAGCCGCATGGCGTCGTGTCTTGAGTTGTATGCTGCAGTGTTTGCAGAATCGTGGTCGAGGTTTCGCGGTCACTGCGAAATACATTTTTAGCACGTTGTGTAGCGGGTCTTTTTATTTGTGCCTGTGGTTGAAGTTATACACCGGCGAAAAACAACATGGATCGAAATGTTATGTGAAGCGTTATCGGAAACCTTACGGTTTGCTTTTTCCTTGATTTATGATAAGAAGCAAAGTTGGTGGTGATCCCCTGGTGGTAATTAACTTTTGTTCAAAGACGCGTTTTTCTAGAGGCAATTACGTGTTTTTTTTTCAAATAAAAAGTTGGAAGAAAATAATTCGGGTGGTAATAGCTCATCTGTAGAGTGTCCGCATCTAAGTTGAAAGTTGCGTGTTCGATCCACAGCCACAAAGTGAATCGCAGCGCTCATTTGTCAAAACCGTTCACCTCAACTGCTCTGGCGATTAGCAGGTTTTAGGCTTTTGCCTGCCGCTAATTTCCGTCACCAAAATATTGCAAAGAAGGATAAGTTTTATTTTGCTACTTGCATAGTCACGGAGGTTGGTGATGAACTGCATAATTTGCTAATTGTTATTGTATATGTCACAAAAACTAGGTAGGGCCTACGCCAAACAATTTTCTTCGCGAGTAATTGCAACAAACCTTGGTTTGTAATTTTGAATATTTTCACTGCTTTGCGTGGAATTCCAAGACCTTAATGTGTCTGCCGGCCATCTATAAGTAATTGTCGATTCTCCCAAAACCTATTTCGAAAGTAATTTGATCAGACTTCNTGCATCTAGCAGTTACGTTTCGGTCGTTCGGTACATGAACATGTCGGGAACATTTACGTGTTGTGTAAAAAGAGTTTGCAGAACCAACCCTGCCGGTTCACAGAAATACACAAGGAAGGTATTCAGTGGCGTAGGAAGGGGGGGGGCTCGCTTGTTCAAAGGATTTTTGCCTGGAAGTTTTTGATAAAGTTTTCCTAACTCTTCAGATTTTGTAATTGGAAGCGCTAGACTGGCAGCCTAAAAAGTAGGAAATGCGGCTGTGGAGCGGCAAATTGAAAAATGTTTTTCTAGCCAAAAAGCCATTTCCCCCACCCCAAACAAAAATCGTTTGAACCAAGGACAGAGAAGACATTCGACCGCAGCAACTGGTCTGGTAGATCAAGGTACGTATGCTCCCTACTCGGAATCTGCTGAGAAAGGCATTGCATGAAATCACGGTAAATGAAGCTAGTTCAATCCTTCACCTTTATCATTCGATACTTTACGGCGCGTTACACCTCCTAACATCTATCGGCATTTCTTGGTACGTCTTATGCTGTATTTTTAATGTTCAGTTGAATTTTTTCACTAAACAAGTGCCACAAGCTCGAGCTTATGCCCTAGTCAATAGGGGTGCTTATGGACAATACATTTTGGTGGGTGAAGTGAAGAACTGCGAAGTATTGCTGCCCATTTTCATAGAATTTATGGTTTTCTGTATGATGTAATGGTGTCGGAAAATTACGTTCTTGAAGCGAGACGGCGTACTTGGTGTTTGCGTGGGTATTTAGAGCTCTGGTGCGAATGCTCAGACAACCAGGGCTGTAGAGCCGCAACTCAAATTTCAGGCTCCAGGCACCTACATTTTTGGCTCCGGCTCCAGAATGATTTGGTCCATTGACAACTAAAATCCATTGTACTGTTTGCACAACTCGCTTGCCNCACAAACTACGTCTGTGGAACCGGAACCCAAATTCCAGGCTCCGACTCACGCCATNCAAAAAATCCCTGGGCTGCGGCTCCACAGCCCTGGTAACACAAACATATTGCGTTTGACCAAGGATCTGTGAAGTAAGTATTTCCGGCGAACCTGCTTGCATTGCGGATATGCATAGCCAAAACACGCTTCCTACGTAACAATGTGCTCTCTTCTAAGAACGTTTATTTCGAATAATGAATTCCCTGCAGTTAGTCGGTCTTCGAATCGCCGTGCTTTTTAATCTGGCAACAGTTTGATTTTGAACTGAATCAAAACAGAAAGTTCTGACTGGTGGTAACATTTCGCGTGGCCGTTAGGTCTTGCGCTAATTGCGATATGATGTTCATTAGCTTATTGTTTTATGACTCATAATAAGAACAATAAAACACGATGAAAGAAATTTTTCTTAGTCGTCAAAATGACAATTTGAATTTGTGTGAATAGAAAGCTCCTTAGATTGAAGTCTAGGACAAAAGAGGAAAACTGTTGAGCTTTAAAAACACCAGTCTTTTCTCATGTGTTCAGGCGCTAGCCCCAGTGGTCTGCAACAATTTTAAGCAGAGGCATTTTTATCAGATTTTGGATGAGGGGGCAATTTTTACCAGGCACGTAACCAGCATGGGACACCGGCGGAAGCGAAGAGTTTTCTGAGAGGGGTCCAAATTTTTAAAACTATGTCCAACGCATTTTTCCAGGGGAGGCANACTCCTAGTTGCGGGCCTGATTTTTACCCCAAACTACTGGAATAGTAATGTTTGNTAGTCTGCCGGTCGCGGTACAGTGTCATCTCTGTCCTTTGTTCAAAGGACTTTTGTCTGAAACGGGGATGTGAAATCGCCTTGGCTGGTTGGGACGGTAGAGAAATTTGGGGCCAGTTATAGCCCAAATGAGTATGTTAGAAAGTCTTGATTTCAAGACAAACACCGGGGTTGTTTAACGCCCTGGATTTGATACAGACTTTGAATCAGTTTGCTCACTCCACAAGAACATTTCCAAGTTTTGTAGGCTAGGGACTCTTAAGCACAAAAATTGAAAAGATTTGAAAGTACTTTCGACAACTAAATTTCGATCAACAAATTTTCGCTCCCCAAAAGGTGCCGCACAGGGCTCGGAGCCCCCAGGCCAGTTTTTTTTAAAGTCGTTTTTGGGTGTCAAAATGACATCCTGAAATTTTGCAATGACACCGTAAATTCTGAAGCCTAGATATTGTTTTGCCTTGCAGTGAAGCAACACGATTTGAGGAAAGCACGCTTTCCTGCACGTGGCTATTGCAACAGACGTCTGCAATGTTATAGACCGACACATTTTTCTAGCGCAGAAGTTCGAAGCGAAAATTGTAATTTGGTATCTGTGCATTGTCACATAATGCGCACCGCCTCCCTTCGACCTCTTACTATACTGTCGCAGATTTGTACAGTATGGTGTACGAAACTGCGAAAGCACTTTAATGCAAGTATGGAAGTGTATTACTGTTTCACCGATGCGATCGGCTTGCCTGGCGATGCATCAGACTACAATGAAGACAAAAAGTCGGTAGTTGCAGAGCGCATGCAAAAGAGGTGGTTGTCGAGTAAGGCAACAGTGAGAGTTGGGAGTGAGATTGTGGCCATTTGGGCCGCACTGAAGCAGCGGTCAGAAAATAGAAATGATGCGATGTGTGTTGTTTTATTGCGACTGATAAAAACAAAAAATTTCAACATGCCGCTTTCCTTTTGTCAACAATGGCACTTCAACTGACAGAACTGAGCAAAGTTTTTCAGGCGGGATGTTTTGATTTTGCACAGGTGAAAACTTCTATAGAACTGTGCGTCAATAAGCTCTCTGATGCCGCTGGTAAAACCGAGCTCAAAGCTAACTGCGAGAAGTGTAATATTGAATTAGGGGAACTTGGAACGCTGGATGGTTTGGCTGACTCGTGTGTGTCAAGTGGCACGGTGCCGAAATATTAGCAAATTGATCATCCCCACACACAAATATGGAGACAGGAGTGAATGAACCAACCACCGCGGCATCTCTGCTTAGTCTCCCCGGAAGAGTGCATGCCACGATGCTGCGAAAATAATTGAACCAAAGCTAGATGATACCCAGTGCGGTTTTCGTTGCTGCCGTAGCACTACAGAACAAATTTCCACTCTCCAGCAAATTTTCGATAAATCTTGGGAGCCTGCCAAAAACTTACATGTTTTGCCGACCTGGGGAAAGTATATATATGGCTGGGTTCCTCGTGAAACGCTTTGGGGGGTGTTTGTGGGAGTAGTGTTAACGGGTGCCTCTTGCTGGCCGTCAAGTAACTATATTCTGGTTCAGAAGATTGTGTCTCTGTCGACGGAGTTAAATCACAACCGTTCAGCGTCATGTTGGACTCTGACAATGGTGTGTGCTGTCACCACTCCTCTTCATAGTCTATGTCAGGGTCTACGGCCCGCCGGCAAAATCCGACCTGCGAAGCTATTTCACCCGGCCCCAAAACACATTTTGCCAATAATAAAAAATAATATATTTACGAGAAATGTGTTGATTTAGTAGAATGTAAGATGTCTGCCCCTCGAACTGTTGCGGAATACTTCATGTGGTCCTCTCCCAAAAATTTGACAAGCCCTGGTCGATATGAATTGGATATACAGTCACAGACACGTCGAAAAGGGTGTCACTGTTAAGAACTGCAGGGTGAACTGCTTGCTTTTTGCGGACGAATTGGTACTGCATGCGTGGATATTCTCAACAGGGTCTTCAACACGCATTTGATCGGTTTTCTGCTGCGTGCGACCAAGCAAGAACGAAAATCAGCACGAAAAAGATTGAGGTATTTTGTCTCTTAAGACGCCCAAGGCAGTGTTTTCTGCAAGTGGGCGGAAATACACTGCAGCAGGTGCAGGGCCGTCGCCAGCGGGGTGGCCAGTGGTGCCCGACCCCTCATTTGAAATCGGTACCCCCCCATTTCACGTCTGGCCCACCGGTTGCTGCATACATCCAATACTGTATTTAAAAAATGTGGCCCTCCCTTCCTGGTTTTTGGCCCCTCCTGGTTTTTCGCTCCCCCTGCTGCTACATCCTGGCGACGGGCCTGAGCAGGTGGAAACGTTTAAGTACCTTGGGATGGTATTCATGAGTAACGGAAGTCGGAACAAAAATATTAATACACGGATTGATAAAGCAAACGCAGTTCTGCGTGAGCTTTATTGCTCCATGGTGATGAAACGGGAGCTTTCGAAGAACGCAGCTTTCAGTTTTTAAATCGTTTTTTCTTCCGATCCTCTACTGTGGTCATGAATCTTAGGTGACGACTGAAAGAATACTGTCAAAAGAACACACGGCAGAGATGGGATATTTGCCAAGAGTTCTCGGTGTGTGACACTTCGTGGCATAAAGCACAGGTCTGAAATCCGTAAAGCCCGGGATGTCAAGCCACTTCTCCGAATCGAGAGATCCCAGTTGTGTCAGTTCGGCCATGTGTCCAGAATGTCTCAGGAAAAAATGGCGCACTAAGTCCTTCGAGCTACATGTTGCGGCAGCTAGCCTCTTTATCGCGAGCAGTGAGAGAGCTAGTCCGCAGAAATTTGAGAAACGCGCTCTGACAATCTTTCGCCTAGCCCTAGAACCTTACCCTTACGAATCCGCGCATCAACTGGACTGTAGTTTCTTGTTACCTACAGCAACGACTAACGGAAACGGAAAGTAGCACAATTTCTTGTTATCAGATCCAGCAACAAACAACAAATATCAGCGGCGATTGATATCGTCAGCACGGTTTCTGAAACACAACAGAAACAAACCAAAAGCATTCTTCCAGCGCAGCTAACTAAGCAAGAAACTTCACACCGATAGCTGAGCGCGCTACAGACAATTAACGATTAGATAGGCGCGCAACGCGGCTATGTACAGTAAATTCAAACATGCATCTCAAACACTTGTTTGCGATCAAGGTATTACCGTGCCGATTGGCAAGCTGCAACTGCTCGATTAAATTATCCAAGAGACATATAACAAACTTACATACCAAAAACGGTGCACGTTCCACAGCTCAGATCTCTGGTCTTTTCGGTCAACAGAAACACTCTGACTTGGTTAGAAGAATTTGGTTACACGAGGGCCGAAACATTACTAAAGTTCTAGTTACCCGAGCTGTACTTTTATCGTACTAAGCGCGGCAAAACAGAAAAACA
>JGI24158J21664_10004992_pt1 | contig 17234 bp, 15 predicted proteins | sample Ectturendosymbi3_FD_21664 | JGI IMG/M metagenome (IMG submission 21664)
AACACCGTTTCTGTAATGTGCGCTGATGTATAGCTAGCCACTTTTTGTGTTCTTGTGTCTGTGATATGGACCATGAGTCCGCAATAAAATATCATTATTATATGAAGAGCGGAGAAATATACAATTTTGAGAAAGTATATAATACAATTGTTTTAATTTATAGTAGTACGCACACAATATTAATATCAACATAACACAGAATCAGATGGTGGTGGGCAAACAGTGGGTGAAGAATTGAGGTATGTACAGCCACAGATGGATTGGCACTGGGCAGTTGAACTGAAGCAAGCACATGGTGAAGGAAGTGAACAGCAATAATGGTCATGAGGCACAGACAGAAAGCAATGCAATTAGTAACATGTCATTTCATTGCAACAAGTATCAAGGGCAGAAGATAAAGTTTGTGCACACAAATTGTGAAGAAAAAGAAATTAACTCATGGACCATAATGGGGTGAGTTCCAAAGGCAAGTTATCTCTTCAATTGATGATGTTATCACCAGGGAAGATGGGGAGGGTGAATTGTGCACTAGACCCATAAACTTTGACAGGCTGTATATGATGATGTGGTAGTGATGTCATCACTAAAATTGTTGTGTGACCTTCTCTCACCACCATCTTCAATTGATGATGTCATCACCTGGGAAGATGAGGAGGGTGAATTGTACAATAGACTGGTTTTTGTTACCATTTCACACAGCTTACCAGTAAGTTCGGCTTACAATCAAGGCCGGCTTACATTTTTTTCTTGACCTATTGAAAGGTCTAGATCAGTGTTCTTCAACCTATTTGTCATCGTGGAACCCCTGATATACTTTTGCGTTTGTCATGGAACCCCCATTAACAAAAATTTAAAAAACATGAATTACGTAAGAAAATCGAATTTTTCATTATTAGACACTTCAACAAGAAAACAGTTATTACAGAAGTTAAAAAGCAAGAAATTTAATGACTCAGTTGTTCTTGCATTTTTGGAATGTACCTGCTACATTCAGAATTTGACAAAAATATCTGTATCTCAAATATGTGTCGTCACATTTTCTAACTTTGGAAACTGAATTGCATTTGATCTGCTTCAGATTAGGTGCCTCTTTTATGTTTGAACTACATTGCTCATTACCGTCCACACTTTCGCTGTTGCTATTAATATTATTTCGCTTCACATAGGAAAATAATATTCCATATTACTTCATCAGGCTTGACTGAAATAGTAAAAAATTATATTTTACACTGTGTTTAGGATGAGCAGCAGTTGTACTCTGTGGTCTACTCAACTTTCTACTGCTCCAATGTACAGTGCTATGAACTGTACATCGGCAACAACATCATAACTATGATGCAAAAATAACGTTTTTAATTGCACAACAATGAACAACAAGTGACGCAACAACTATTTCTTGTTCCACTGTTTGTGCTCAACCTTCTGTACAATTAATTTAGTAACTGGCCTACTTGGAGTCTGAATGCAACATGGTGATCTAAAAATGTCATAATGATAATCAACATACTGAAGTGAGAAATCATTTCCCTAAAAAGAGGAACCTTCACGGAACCCCACTGTTTTGCAGAACCCTAGGGTTCTGCGGAAACCTGTTGAAGAAGACTAGAGCACTGGTCTGGATTATGCTCAACCTTCACTTTCTGTGTTTTTTTGACCGAACTCTCTTTTCACATTGTTTTTCTGTTCAGCATCACATGCACGCTCCGTCGTAGTCTGAGCGATTATGTTGAACAGCAGGCAGTTGTAGTGGTGAAGCATCATCACCAGACTTTCAAATTAAATGGGAAATGTGCTAGTACGTGAAATTATTTCAGTGGCTTCAAGGTAACCTATGCTCATTGCTCAAGGGCAGCTTACATTAAGTTTTTAACACCATTTCATGTGGATTACAATCAAGGGTGGCTGACATTTCAATAGATACGGTGCTTTCAATGTGATTGTAATCAATTACATTTTGATTTTGTTTATTCATAATCATAATTGAGCATGTGGTGGCAAGTACTCATAATCTATTACATTTGTGATGTAATTGTCCCATGTTTGCAGGTCACCATCATTTTTTCATAGGCTATGAACTTGTAGCATTGTGAATTAAGAAAACAATTAGTTTTCATAAACTTTGTATTGTTGTAGATTTGTATACTTTCTAAATGTAGACGGACTTTTGATTTGATAAAATACTGCATGTAAATCATGAAAATACTTACCTAGTCATAAATTGCTGTGTTTGCAATGCAATGCATTAATTTATTTTTTAAATGGCTTATGAGAAGTCTGTCATAGATGAAGCCAATCGCCATCTTAAAGCTCTCAGTCAGAGGGTGTCTACGTTAGAGAATACAGTCCAAGAACAAGCAAAGCAACTGATTTTGAAAGACAAAGGTCACCAGGTAATTGTAACTAGGCACATTTAAAGCTAACTTCTGATTCTTTTAGTCTGACTTGTGCTACAGGATCACAGTTTTAAAAATGAATTGCTAGATATTGTTTAAGTTACAGTTATGTATTATAGGCACTATGAAGCATTTATATCTTTTTGATGTTTTATTTGCATGGAAACAGCTATGAGTTACTAATGCGTGACTTGAAGAAATTAGAAAATTTGTTACAGTGTAAATTATATGGTTTTACTAAAAAGATGCGGGTGGTTCATAAAAACAAGCAGCTGCATGAAAATCATGTTAGGATGCAAGTGCTAAAATCCAGACGCAAGATCATTGAAAGATCACATGCTTGCAAATGCTGCTATCAAGCATATGTTGATATGAGCAGAAAATCAATATTTTTTATGGTTAGTGAAATGTGTAAAACACTCCATTTTTTAAATTTGTGTGATTATGAAGATCAATAAAATTGCTTATTGTTAACCATGTGGTAGTAGCCCAATTTTGATTCAGTTCTGTCCCCTGTGAACAGGGGCTGCTAGATTTACCACTTTTCTTACACTTCACTCCAGTTTCTCCATCTTGCTTGATTAAGGGCATTTTCCTTCCACAACCTAATCCCTCCAATCTCCTCTTCTCGTTGCAAAAAAACACCATTCCATGTTTGCCCTGACTAAGATAGTTATCAAAACGTTGGCCAGTCTTTCAACCTGTTTTTATGTTTTAACACCAGTAGACCCTGATTATTCATGCTTTTTCATTTGCACAACCTGTGGCTGCTTTTTTCTGTGAGTAAATTGTAGGGTTGTATGCTGCTGATGCTTAATGCTCAGAAATATTCTGTGTTGATTTTTTTGATTTGCAAGTAAAAATCACAATGACCTGAAAATATGCTGGGTTGATTGCTTGGTTAGTTCTGCAAACAAGCTCAGAGGTGCCTTTAAACAGTGCTAAACTACATTGAGTTTGTGTAGCATTGAACTGCACTAAAATACTTTTTTTGTTGAAGCATGCTCAACTCCATTAAAAACCTTGATTTTGTACATTGTGCCAATTGCCAACTTTGGAACAGGTGTAACAGTGTGGTGTTAAAGACTGAGCATTACAGAACTTTCCCCCAAAGTTAGCATTTATCAACATTAACATAATCATTTGGTCAAAATATTTGCCTTGATTTGAAACAACTTGAAAACATTTATTTATTTTTATCCACTCAGTTTAATTAATGATTTTTATTTGTGTAGGTTGCAATTTTGGTCAGCTGCTATTTGCTTAGAAATCCATATTAAACTAGTTAACAATGGCATTAGTTGCTTGCCCAAATATATTTGGCTTAGTGCAGTGTTGGTTTCCACATTTGCAGAAATATTCTTTTTACATGTGATTGCAAACTTGCTGAAGAAAAAGCTGTATTTACCAGGTCCTATATTATAACAATGAGTTTAAGCCAGTGGTTCTTAACCTTTTCTCCACCACGCACCCTTAACTGATTTTCCTTTGATTCATGCCCCCTTACTTTAAGTTGTACTGTAGAAACAAATGAATTTCTTGGTAAATTTATTTAATTTTAAGGTTTTGTAACAGACACGAAGTCCATAGAGTGCACACACACACGTCTGCACAATGCAGATTGATAAAAACAGACAAAGCAGAATGATTAATAGTGAGTTTGGAGGTAGAACAGCAGGGTTACTGACACTTTCTTAACACTTGTTTGCTAACCCGTCACACTCGGTACAATACTACATCTAGAGTAGGACACTTAGTCCAACCCTGATCTAGGCCAGGTGAAGTATGAAAGTATTGTGGCATGCACACGCCCTCAAAACAATGTAACGTCCAAGCACTCAGTCACAAAGTAAAATGCAGCTGTAGTGTTGAAAGAATAAAGATGAATATCAACAATCTGATGGTATCAAAGCGAACAACCATACATTGTTAGACTTTCTGCATCGTTCAAGAAAGGTGTAGGCCTACATATTTTTTCACAGTAAGGCCTCAAAAAGTTGAAATGTTGTATTGAACCGGATGACTACTAACACTCGCTCACCATGGCAGGTTGTAAAGAGCCCTGCACCCAAAATTGTAGGTCACTGATTACTTAACAATTTTTGGCCAATATTTGGTGCAACATGATTTTGCAGCATTAGATGTAAAATGCTTTCTTTTAAGCAACATTGCGCAATATTTACGGACACTCACAGATATGCATTCTCCCACTCCAGCGTGCATGCTTGATGCGTTGCAGTTGCTTGTTTTAGACTTAGCGAACTTTGCAAATTCTTTGTTTTATTCACTCAGCATAGCTTTGCAACCGCACACTACTTTGTGTGAATACAGCTTCCTCCGAATCATTGTATATCGGTTTAAACCAGTCGTTCCCAAGCTTTTTTGATGCATTCCTCCCTTCGCTCATTTTGGAAGTTTTCATTCCTCCCCTGTTCAGGTGTATAGGCTTGTATTCAGGCCCATAGCCAGGTTTTAAGGCCTGGGGGCCAAAATAAATTTTTAGGGGGAAAGATGTGTTTTTATTATATGTTTTTTAAAACAAACTTCTCTGGACAAAACAAAATTTCAAAATTTGGGGGGCACTGCCCCCGAATGCCCCCCGTGGTTACGGGCCTGCTTTTGTTGACTACAACTGGAACAATGGTCTTTATTGGTGAAATGACAATAACTTGATTAATAAAAATGAAAAAAGACAGTTTGTCAAATAATGGCACTAAAGTTTGTCAACCAAAACGTGTAACAGTCCACTGAATAACTTACAAATATAAAGTGATATAACTGATTGAAAGAACCAGTGTCAACTTAAAAAAGAAGTGCAACACTTACAATGAATAAGTAACTTAACTATAAAGTGGAAATTTCTCCCCGGTTGGACACCACTGGTTTAAACGCTATGACCGCGTTTTCGCATATGATTCCAAAATCTCAAGCCAAAACCATTCATACGTGAAAAATATAGTACGGTTAATCGCATAAACCGGATATTCCAACAAAAATGTCATTGTTATTGGTAGACTGAAACACTTACTCAGCGCCGCTTAGTGTGAGTGAAAGACACGGTTCCGAGATTAAACAGCTGAGTGTCGCCATTGGGATTTGCCAGAAAGCAAAGTTACTATCTTTCTTTGGCCGAGACGTCGACATCGTATTGTGGTAGCTGCCAAGCCTCATTAAAAAACTTAATGAGTGTGGCTCAAGTGCAGTTGAATCGTCATAAATATACATTGCCGCATCACAGAAGAACACAGCGGGAGTTCTGTAGAAAATTAGCATCATGCTGGTGTACGGCTGCATTGCATGAAGCTCATCGAATTACAAAAAGCCATAGCGGTATCCCACGCTGCGTGGAGCTGTGCAAAGTGTATGTATTCACGTTTATGTGGAATTAGGAGAGCCGCTCAGCGATGCAGCTGGGTACCTTGAAATTCTATGTGCATCATGCTGTTTTCAAATGCGAGAACGGCACAGATGTTATAGTTGAAGGGAATTGGTATGCCGAATAAACAGTCCCCTAGTTGCGCCCCTGAATGCGTGTATGCAGGCTCGAATTGGGCCTGTAAAATTTCAAGAAACTTTACCCCGGCTTTTCTGCCGGAACTAAACCAAATAACATGTAGCAGCGTAAAATTAGCACTGGCGTAATGTTTGGAAGGGACACATTTCCGTTCAAAAACTTTCCATATCGTGGAGCATGTAATTAATCAACACATAATCCTATATGTTTGTTTGCTTACTAGGAAGAATTGCAAGCCCTTTGCAGCAGAAAAGATTCTGAAATATCACAATTAAAAACCTGGCTAGAAGGGACACAAGCTGAAATTCGAAGAATGAAAGCAAAAGAAAAGGAACAAGAGATGGTGATGTCTCAATTAAGACATAGATGCAACATACTTAAAGAAGCCTCAAAGTAACTATTTACCTCAAGGATTTGTTAAGTTAATCTGCATAAGTGAAGTGTTTTTGGAAGTGAGATTATTAGCGTAACAAAACGATATATTGTGTTTATGTAAAGTCCTGTTTGGCTGGGCTGAATACACGGTGCAGATGTGTAGACAACTTTATCGCATGCGTGAGGGAGTGTAACCATGCAGTTCATGTGTTCTGCTCGGATTTTCATGTTCGGATAACTCCGTCGTTGACAGAGCGAGGCAGTGCCCACTCCTCAAGACTGCATGCTTATGTTATTGCAGATATTGTTCCAGTTTAGAAGGCTTGCTCACTACTCTTGTGGAAGGAGAAAGACTTTGCAACCTTGATCATGAAAACCTGGCAAAGCGTCAGTTCAACGAAAGTACCTATGGTGGCACTTCGCTTTTTCTATCTCCAAGTACAGGCACTGAAAACACTGCCTCCAACGCTGGAAACTCACAGGCTAATGATAGCCAATTTGTCGCATCTGTCAATGGCAAAGATTTGGTTACAGGTGCAGAAACGGTTGCAAACGGTTCTCGTTTTTCCATAACAGAAGACTGCGATCCGTAGCTGGATAAGACGCAAACAAACAGACCTGATAAAAGCTTGCAGGTTTTGCGCCCAGCGCAGCACAGGATCGATCATGGCCTAGTGAAATTGTACATTGAAGTGCCATGTCAGTAAATACCAAAAAAGGTGTTTGGGTTTTGGGAAATAAAAGGGATTTGTATGCAGCACGAAAACTGAAAAACATTGTCGACGTGGCTGACGTACCAACCGTCGCCTTGACTTAGCAAACGGCTCGGGAATATCTCAACTGCTTTGCTGCTTCTCTGTCAGCATTTTTTGCGAGCATATGTTGTGCCAGTTATAAAAAAGATGACATCAAGATAGTGATCACTGTAGCTCACTGACGCCTGTTGCAGTTCCACAGCAAGAAAACCACAACGAATATAATTAATCAATACACTTTGCTGATATTATTAGAAACTTGCGATTGACACATGGTTGGCTGGAATATTATGGGACGCAGCATTGTACTGCGGCGAAATTAAGTGCTTAGGAAGACTGGCCTCTTAGGTTCACATTGTGCCAAAAACAAAAAGACCCATATTTCCGCGCACCACACTAAAAGAACAGTGCAGGTCGTGTAGCACTACGGGTTGCATAGGAATGAATTTGATTCAAGGGAGTAAAGAGTCGCTTAAAATTGTCAGGTGGGTTGCCGCCTGCCGGAGTGAATTTTATGCATCAACTAACATTATTTTTTTGTGTAACACATTCAACCGTCGAAGGCTATTCTTCCCAACTCCACCCCAAGCTCCGTTGCATATTGAAAATACTGTAGACGATGCTAAAATAAGGGGATTTGAGTGCTCTTTCGATTAGATAGTGTCTAATTCTATAGAAAATTCCAACACTACGCGAGATAGTTTTCTCAAGGTTGGTAATGTGTCTGTCCAAGTAAGTTTATCATCAATGTACACCCCCCAGGTATTTAGTGGAACTTGCTTGGGATATAGTTTCATCATTAATTTTTACGGTAAAGTCATGATGTCGCTTGCTGCTGGGACATATAAGAATGTACGAAATTTTTGAATAATTACGGGACTATTTTTTGCAATTCTATACTATTTCTGGTTGAAATAGACAAAACAGTACCATCAGAAAAAGGAGTAGAGCTGAACGCAGATGCTTTTGGTAAATCGTTGACATATAGAGCAAAAAGAAAGGGTTCAAATGGTAACCCTTGGGGTACTCCATGGGTTATTTTAAGCATATATGATCTGTATAGTCCTTCACTACGGTGTACGTCCCTGCAAGTGACTAGCCAATAGCTTGCAAGTGACTAGCCAATAGCTGACGTCCCTGCAAGTGACTAGCCAATAGCTTAAGGCAGGTCTCCAAACTGTTTTGTGCGAGGGCCACATGAGCTATTACGCAATAGTTCGAGGGCCGGACTTCTTACGTAACGTGAGTGTTTCGGGAAAGGTTGCATTCTACCAAATCAACGCATTATTCGTTAATTTATAATTTTTTAATCATTGACTAAACTGCTTCGCGGGCCGGATGAAATGGCTTCGCGGGCCGTAGTTTGAGACCCCTGGTTTAAGGGGTAAGCTTCTAATCCCGTAAAAGGTGTCCAGTTTCCACAGCAGCATATATCATGATGTCTGGTATTAAACGCTTTTGACAAATCACAGAAAAAAGCACATGTTATTAGACCATCCTCAACACTCTGCAACAACCAAACACATACCCGTACTGATGTGTTATGCTTAGCGTTTTTGTGTTGCTATGTTCTGCTAAACCAGCTATGTCCAACTCAAATGCCTTACTGGGCCAAAAATCATGTCGCTATCTTAACCAGGGCCGCACATTTAATGACATTAATGAGGGCCGCACATTGAATGACGTGCTGATATCTGAGCAAACTAAATTTAGCTGAAGTTAATGTAGTGAAAGCTTTCGAATCCTACCTGCAATGGTAACGGACGTGATAAAGCGGCACTGAGGACCACCTGCATTAAAAATGTCAAATTCAAGATGTTATCAATTCAATATAAGGACAGGTTGTCAGTACGTAGGATACTTCTACTACAGCGAAAACCCAAACTGGGCCGCGCGGGTTGGACATAGCTGTGCTAAACCCTGTGATATGCTGTGAATGTAAGCCAAGCTTGTATATATGAAAAAAACAAGTTCTAGCTACCATATGCAACACCGCAAAATCCGCCAATTGAATGGATGATTCAAAATAACTGTTTTCATAGTCAGAAAAAGTCTATCAAGCACGCGACGCTAAATTAGTAAACACTGATCGGGTGCAAAACAGATCACAGCGGATATTGCTTTGCCATTATACCCATGACCATCCCTGTTGCGCCCGCTCCCCGTTGGCAGTTGGTGCGTCCCACATCTATGCGTTTGTGTCTTGCACCGGTGTTGCTAATGCTGAAAACGACTGTTTTCGAGGCATGTAACACGATCGTACAGACTACTGACTTAAATCTGTTTTTTGTGTTGTTTCTCTGTTTTGTGTTGTAGGACAAGTTTTGTGACCTCAATTCACTATTGCGATTAGACAGACAGCGTTAAATCATTCGCAAACATACCTTGTTAGAATAATACGAATTAACACTGGTTGAGATATTTGACCTAGTTGCTTGGTGACAAACGCGTCGAAATCGAAAAACTTTCTTTCCTGCTCAGGTCAACTTGAAAATGTACACCGTAGGTAGCATTGCCCTGATAAGGTAAATATTGTTCCCAGGGTGGATTCAGCCAGTAAAGTTATGGGCGCGATTTCAGTTAAATTTTGTAGTCAAGTCTGATTGCGGGATCACTACCGTAAGAGATGACATATACTTCACAACACTTCTGTGACAAAAGATTTAACGGAAAAATTGCCTTATATCGCGAATACTGTTTTTCCGAACTGTACAAAATCATTGTGAATGAAGCTACTTTCGTAGGTTTTCGCCCCTCCACTCGGATCCGCTCCTGATTGTTCATAACCCAAGTTTATGCAAACGAAAAAAATTTTGTTATTACATTCCCAAACACATCCCTCCTAAAAACATGGGTAGTACGAATCGAAAAGGCAAGAAAAAATTCGAATTTACGCCAGTAGCCCTCACTGACGGTCTGTACAAGATCCATGTCATGATGTATTCGAAGCTGGTGGAAGTTCATGAAAAAAAGTAAGATGAGACACGAAAACGTACTATTTTTAAGAAATTTTTGTGAGCTTGCGCACATCAGGTCTGCTCACCCAAAATGGACACATTCTATTACCGCAATACCTACGAATCTGCCGTAGGTTACGGTATCGGCCACAAAAAATTAAAACAATGTGATTTCACATGTGTAGCGGCGGCAGTGCCTTGAGCTTGCAGACGTGCTTTTAAGTCACAAGGTTTGTTATGGCAGACTATTTTTTCGGTTGCAGATAAGGTCTATTCACCTAAAATGGGAACATTAAGAAATACCTGCGAATCTGGGGCGAAGTATTGATCACAGAAGAGTTTATGTGGTTTCACACATGTAGCGGCGGCAACGCTTATTCTGAAATTTGGGTTATGGTCCTACAGCCCTAGTATGTGGGGCAAACGGTTTGTGCAAATAATACAATGGTTTTCAATGGGCCAAATGATTCTGGAGCTGAAGCCAGAGACTTTAGATGCCGAAGCCTGAAATTTGAGTTCCGGCACCACAGCCCTGGTGGGTCGTGGACCTCACAGGGGGAGGCAACATCGTATTGGAAAAAACGGTTTATAGCCAAAGGCTTGGTGAAATTCATTGTCTATTTCTTCCGAAACAAACTTAAAACATTTCTTGTGTAATGGAACATGACAAGCTTTGCCGTGAAAACTCAGTTCGAACCAACCAATTACCGAGATGAATCACGTAGGCCCAATCTGGGTCTGTTCACAACATGATTTCTTCATGTGCGGAAAGAACGTTGCTTAGTATCTCATTAACATGCCAAACCTTCTTGCCCATGATGGGCATAATTGGTTTATGCATTCTTGTTGGAATGCGTACTTCGCCCACACTAGGAAATTCCCCCCACCCATTATTGGGTATGTACAAGCTTATACAGAATTCGAGAGAACTGCTCGACAGAGCACTTGAAAAAACCAGCTACTAGGAGAATCAGCTTTAAACGGTAATTTTAAGTACTGTGCACCTAAATTACGTCGTTCGTGCGGTTGTCCCAGCTGGGTAAAAACACCGAGTAATCCTCGTGCACCCAAATTTTCAGTCTGGTACAAGTGACTTCAACGGCATTTCGCGTCTTTGGGGATCCAAATTGGCCCACCGGCTTTGAACACCACGCCAGAATTTCGGATGAAACTGGCACGGGTTAACAAGACAGTCCCGTCGCCACAGGGGGGCTTAGCCCCCCAAAAAAAACTCCAAGCCCCCCAAATTGAAACATCAGTTGAGTTTTTGTCGATTTTTAGAGTGTCAAGCTCCCCCGCAGAAACGCAAAGCCCCCCTATTGAAGTTTCTGGCGACGGTTCTAAACAAGACCGGCTAAGTGGTCAGGCCGCCGTGAGCCACTTTCAAGTAAAGAATGCCGTGTCAAGTCAAAACGGGGTGCACGTCAGAGGTGTCGAACATAATTGCTCGCTAGTCGCTCAGCACACTGCAAAATTTCATACTCGAAAAAATATAATGCTTTACGATCTTGTGCGGAATCCATTAGACTTTTCTTGATTGTGTTTTACTTATGACTAGTTTGGCAAAATAAGACCAATCTAAACATCCTGCTGTGGTGAAAGCATGTACAACTCAGTATCCTAAACTGACTGTTACCTCCAAGAAAAGCAATGCAAACCTTCAGACTAAATCACCTGTATGCATGTCACATGGCCGTAAATGAGACTTTCAACAGTAATAATTCATAGTGATATACTTTGCGGGCTCATGTAAAATCGGCCGTAGCCTGGATGCAGGTTAGAATGACTGGTAGTTAAAGATTCATTTTCAGCTGCTCAATCACCGATAGCCCAACTAATTTCAACGTCAGCCGAAAACAATCTAAAAAACGTTTTGTACTGTTCTCTTTATTTTGTGTAATGTATAAACTGCTATAAAAGCGACAGAATGACCCTTTTCAGCTAGGGTCCAACGTTATGCACATTAACAATAGAAACCAAAATTTCACCAGTTGACTGCACAAGGAGTAGCCGTTTAGCTCGCTTTTGGTATTACAGAATTGCTACAGAATACAAGACGGCATAATGAAATTCAGTTAAGTAAAAAAAAGCAAGACTAGTACGAAGCACGACTATATACATATCTTCAGTGACAGTAACTTGAACGCATTTTAGGCTTTTCAATCACCACCTTGTGATGAAAAGGAGTAAAAATGAGTTCCGTACTATTAGTTCCACAGGGCAGTTAATGAGGTGATTAAACAAGCGAAAAATAAGCACAGAACCGCTCCGATAACAAATACTAAATACTGATCTGAATCCGGCAAAAGGATTTGGGACGGGAGTAGGCCAAGGAATGTTGGATCGTTTGTAGACAAGTTTTCTAACATTTCTAGTGAATAAACTACTTTTCCGGTAACAACGATCTGAATGCGGATGTTTATCACAGTACAACGAAAGAAAGTTACCAAGGTAACCATTGTTAAGAACAATAAAGACGATTTCATGGCTTGATAGCAAGGTAAACATACAGAAATAATCAAGCACAATCGTACAGAGAAATCGTTGCTACACATCACTTGATTATATTACATAGCAACAATAGACAGAAGTAGAAGCAATGGTTTATATAGACCAGCTATGTCCCACCCGCGGACCGCATCCAACCCTGTCGGAGGTCTTGTGCGGGCCAAACAGTTGAAGGTTTTCGTTTGACATTTATCATGCACAATGTTCTTCAGTGCCACTTTATCACGTCTGTATTGCGTAGTGGCAGATTTCTTATTTCAAATGACACTTCGGTGCAAAACTGTTTTCTCATTTCTTCCCCTGTAATGTTTCACTGACACTAACCTTGTCTATGACATCACCTTTACGAAATGATTAGCGATGTCAAATAGTCATTGCCAAGTCAAAATTTCGTTTGCTGAGAATAAAGCAAGTAATTCAGTATTAAGATAATGACATTATTTGGCCCAGTGAGGCATCTTGGTTGGACATAGCTGGATCGACGCTCAAACATTTGCAATTATACGCCGGTCGTCCTTCTATTCAGGCTTTCTTCTTCGGAAGACTTCTCTTTCTTGCCGTCAAGCTTGTTCAGTTGCTTACTACTGCTTTTGACGTACACCTAAAATATATTACAACTTGAATATATTTTTCGTTAATATCCATGAAAAACTGCGCTGTAATCAAATAATGTTTATCATTCACACCGGTAACAAAAGTTGCTTCAGATAAAATGGGATGCAAATTCCCGAAGTTCAACCTACCGACGAAATGTAACTGCCCAAATTCCCCCTAACAGCATAACAAACCAACCTAAACAAACGCAGCATAAACGCCTGTCGCGTGCTTTGTGAGACTAATTCTTAGGGAAAAACATTGATGAAATAGTGAAAGACATAATCAATGACATTTGTATCAAATCTACAAAAATCTGTGTAAGAAAATGAACAAGAATGAATAACATTTTGCTTAATACGGCTGATTTTTACGAGGTTGAGATTTGTTATGTTGGGAAAGTCTGGCTGTGAAGACTGAGCGGAGACAGTCTGCTGGATACATGCGTGTCAGGTCAGAGCACCGTGACGTCCTTATCTTTATCCCAACCCGTTTGTAGATCCTTGGCATTCATTGGTGATTGTGACGGGAAATATTTTCAGTATCAATCAAGCTGTTAAACGGAGAAGTATATATGCACCAGGTCGTAAGACACTAAAATATTTCCTCGACCGAACAGATTCATTTTGAAGACGATACACATGATTCTATCAGTCGGTATGAAACTACACAAATCACCCAAACCCCCGTACTACCATCAAGGTCTCAGCCCACTACTAGTGTCACGTAGAGTGTGCCATGAAGTTGGCGTCTTCAGCTCAGTAGCGCACGGCGACCTTTCTGGTGGGACGTTCACTGATGGTTCAATAGGTGACACAAGTGGTCATTTTATAGGTGGACGTTGTTCATGACGTCACGCTATGACGTTTTATCACATTTCCAAAACCAACCTTTTGGCGAAGTTTGTTGACACATGTTTCATGCGCTACACGCACTACTGCCGTTAGGTGGTGTGCACTTCCGTACCAATACAATCATATATTTGCCATAAACCAGGTTTTTTTACGGAAAATGTTTGGTACCCTGTAGGGACCCGATTTCTCTGATTCTAGGGACCCGAATCAGGTCCCTAAAACACCTTAAAAAGCCATGCATAAACTATCAGTATTCCACTTTGACATAGTGAGATTTATTTTTTCAAAAAAGGCCAAACTTTCAGTAAAAAAGGCCAACAAAATTGCTAAAAAAAGACAAACACTCAAGTAAAAACGGCCAAAAAAGCCAAAGCCTTCACTTGACAATGCCAAATTTAATGAAACAATTTGTCTCCTCATAACTCAAATTCACACAAAAACACAGCTTTTGTGCTCACAGTGCCTCCACAAAAAGCAATTAAGTCATAACTATTTACAAAATTAGTCACTTATGACAGAAAAATGCCAAGGTTTTTACTTTTTCAAAACTACCTTTAATAAAATTACCTGAAAAATGAACAGTTACTTTAGCATCGTCACTCAAATTTTGAACACTTCAAAAGCAGAACTTGCAGATCACTGTAGCAATTGAAAATGCATTCACATGCAAGTTCATTTTCATTTTACGCCGACACTGACTACAATAACAAGACACATACAGTACTTCTAAACGAATGGCCACCTCATAAATAGCACAGGGATTGTTGGCATATGACATAATGCTAAATAGGCTAACGCTTGAATGCATAGGCAGCAAGATAAGATTCATGGCTAGGCTAGGTAGAAGCCAGTCGTGTGTCGCTACAAAATCTCACAGGTGCGAAGCACAGGCAGAGCATGTCTGCAAGATGATGATTCGGGAATGAAGAAACAATTTCCAGAGGCTAACTTCATTTGCCCGTTGACCAGTAACACAGACAGTGAGCAATATTAGGACAACAATATGAACAGTATGTTTGGTTACAAGCCATATCAACTAAACCCTTTTGTCTCTTACAAGCCGTAAAAACCATAAACAGGTATACGCACGACGCCTTGGCCTGCACGGTCTGCACAACGCAGCAAGCACAATCGCACATTCACACTGCCTCGCTTTCACTACAGAAGGAGAAACGCACACACACGGGACGTGACTTTGAAAAAAATTGTTGTCGTTGACAGTTGAGCTTTGAATTTTCAAAAACGGCCAACAGAATAAATTTTCGGTCGAACGACCGTGAAAAATGCCAAAAAAGCCAATCCAAAAATCGTAATCATACGGCCAACCAACCTGAAATACGGCCAATCTGGCAACCCTGCCGGCAACACACAACCACACGTTCAATACTTGTTGCGTGGCTGCAAAGTGTCAACTTACCCGACTAACTACCCTTAATACCTACGAGAAAAAGCCCCTTTATTGCGATCACAAGAGGCTGTGCATGCTGCTGCGCTGCACTGCCTCTTTTTTCTCCATTCTTTCTTTATTGATTTCAGTCAAAGATTTACCAGGGTGAAGCTGAAACCGTTCGGGCGCGTAATCCAAAAATTCTGCAACCATGACGAAAGCATTTAAATGACGGCTGGCTTGCTTTTGAACCATAGGCGAGGTTTTCTCGGAAAATGAATAAATATAATCAGGAAAAAAACAACGACAATCTTCGTTCTTTGTTAGAATATTATTCGAAACTATGTTGAATGCAAAACTTTTGAACCTCAAGGATGCACCACTACTTAGCTAGCTTCCTACATGAGGTGCGTGCATGCAGCAGAAACATAAAAATCCCGAAAACGTGGCGAGTAAGCCCAAGCGCAAGTTACCAGTTGGTGCAAGCTTGTTGCAGTGTAGCTCAGTTTGCTTTGCACGTTTATGTTGTGTTCAAGTCTTCAATGTCCAGGCGCCCTAGTTAACCAAGCCTGTTCTTTTCGCTTTACTTGCGTCCGCGAGATATGTCAGCCAGGACATCACACATATCGTTGCGTTCGAGTGAGAGTCATTGAACGGGAAGTCAGGCAAGCAACCAGCTCATTTACAGAACATGTCAACAGGGAGAATTTTCAATCATTTTCATATCCGCTTTTCCTTTAGGGAGGGTCGCGGCAGCCCTAGGACTTGAAATACCTCACGGTCAACAGAAACCTCAGACAGTTCAGCTTATGTTGACTATTGCGTAACTTCTCCGTGTTTGTTCATTTCAACCGTTTTCAATCCATCCGCTATAGTGGGGCGTTGCACAATCACCACCTTCTTCGGTTTTATCCTTATTCCACCGCTGGTATTTCTTTACGTTTTTTTAATTTTTATATGTCACACCGATTTAAAACTCTGACGAAAGCCCACAGTTTAGCTGACTACAAAGTTGTTTTGTGCACAATAATTAACCAAAATTTGTTACATGGAATATCCGTTTGTTAAAACAAAAACCAAACTTGTCAACTCAGCTTTACAAAACTGACACAACAAATCTCCAAATAAGTTAGCAGACACCGTCTCCGTCAACAAACATCTTGCTACTGGCCTACCATTAATGACTTTGGCATGAAGTACTCCTTTCCCGGTGTTCCATCATTTACCCTCGAGTCTTCACAGAAGCAGAGCAGCAATGTGTCGACCGCCATTTCATAAATCGTCAGGAAACAATGCGCAGTCAAGTATGAAAAGATGGCAATCACGCCAAGAGGCACTGCTAAGTAGTGAACGTTTGGATGGTACTTCACCACCAGAATTCCACCGACGCCAGCAACAATAGCAACCACCAACATTTTACCTGGAACAATTGTAACAAAGACTTACAAAGCGGTGCCAGTAGCAGGGCTAGAACAAATTTGTGGTCGTCGTTTGGGTCGTTTCACGACTGTTTGAGGTTTCTATGAGCGACACCAAACACGTTAGGTTCTGCACTATGGGGCGCCACTCGTAAAAATAATATATCTGACAGATTTAGCACAAAAAAGTGCTATCTCTGCGCGCATTTAGCTATCTCTGTGCAGAGATAACTATCTCTGCGCATATTTAGCTATCTCTGCACATTTTTAGCTAAATCTGCATGCATATATAGCGCTGAAAAGTGTCACAGGAAAACATGGTATCCTGTCTGAAGAAAAACTTGGTGTTCTGTTTCAGCAATCCAGACAAAAGCTAGGCTACTGCAAGGAATGAATTCCCTGGCGTCATATAAAGCTAGGTGGTTTCAGGTCTAAATTATACTGGTTTGATGATAACATTGGTTTGTGCAGACGATGGG
>JGI24158J21664_10004995_pt1 | contig 17230 bp, 9 predicted proteins | sample Ectturendosymbi3_FD_21664 | JGI IMG/M metagenome (IMG submission 21664)
GTACTACGTTCTGTATTGTCTGTTTTTATCAACCTGCGTTCTGCAGAGTGTGTGTGTTCATACTATGGACTTCGTGTCTGCTCATAAACAAATAAATCAAATCAATCCACGTTTAGGTGCTTGTAGTCCAGTACGTTTGCGTTGCGCGCAGAAAGTCTGTGGCGTTCCCAACCAACTCTGGTTGATTTTCGCAAGACGACGCGTCATCCAGTAGTGGCAGCGGCCTGCTGTCGTCCTTCAACTTCAACGCTCTGGTCTGTCTCGCTTTGCTTTGAATAATTCGTTCCTCTCTTCGCCAATCACCTGCCATTACAGTGCGGTGTTCATTGTCTCTGCAAGTGACTGATCGATCTGCCGGTGCGTCACGGCGGTGGAGGTCTGCTATGACACCCTTGTGTTTGCTTGGTAACCGGAATTTAGAGTCTAGAGAAGAGGTGCCTTTCCACGAAAGCTTTGCTTTTGCTTTGTCTAATGTGTGAAAAGCGTTGGTAGATCTAGATTGTTTTGCAAATGCCTTGTGACGTTGGTGTGCTTCTGGAAGACAACAAAGAAGAGGATTTCTGCTATTTAACAAGCGTTGTTTCAGTCTTAATAAAGAACACTGGCGTTGTTCGGTTTGCCAGATAGCAGACGACATTGTTGTTTCGGCCAGCACTCTGTTGCTACATACTGAGTTCTTGGAGAATTGAATTCGAGCTTTGAAGCTAATACCTCAATCGAGCTGACCTTTAGCAAAGCGTGAACCGTGACTGCCTAGACCCACTGCAACTTTTTCACGGATTGTAACACTGAAAGATCGCAAGGTTACCATGAAACGAACTTAAGAATGCGTTTAAGCTTAAAGCACCTTAGCTACATTGGCATCATAGCTGCATTGCTACGTCACACCGCCGTATCACCCGAAAATACGCTGCGTTTCCAGCACCTTCATCTCCGCACCACTTGGCAGTTGTTGTCCACGACCGTTGGTTAACGCGGTCTGTGCGTATCGATGCATTGCATATCATGCGGTCTGGTTCGTTTGTTGATTTTCTATGGGTCGCATGTGCACTGCTTTCCGTGGGTCGCATGTGCATTGTTCTTGGTGCGTTGCGGGACAGCTGGTCGTATCATCGGTCATGTGCTGGAATACAATTTTCAAGTTTCCAATTCGAACCACCAGCGATCAATCGCACGACGGTCGAGTCTGGCGTTCGGTGCAGATCCTCGCCAGTACTTAACCCTTGCTGCAAAGAAAAACTGACGTCAGTGATAACGTGTAACGCAAATGTCGCTGCGCCGTCTCCGGGGGCAGCGAGCAAGCTGAAGCTCATCCAGATTTGAGTGCTGCAGACGCGTGAGCAAATGGGTGTCTCGGTAACCACTCGCGCAACCAGGGTCCTGTTTGTCCATGTGTGGGGTTTAGTTGCTAGGATCGTATCTACAGAAAGCGAGAATGTTCAGCAACTGTGAGCCTGTTTTGTGGACATGGACGTTTTCCGACCCACTGAACTCTAGAGTGACTATGTGCTGCATAGGTTGAGCATACGCAAGCACACTCTGGATCACAGCATGGCTGGATCGGCTGTGGCGAAGTAGAAGAAATATATACGTGATGTAGTCTTGATAAGATATCTGGTAAAACCAGGTAAGTGAACTGCTTCCAAATGTATCGATGATTTGGATGAACAAACTTGTTGGGGCTGGATGAACGCGTTGTTGCGAAAACCGTGCACTCAGTTGGGCAAGGCACAAACTTGATTTTACAAAAATGTGAAAGGAATTCTGCTGCTTAGTACCAAGCTCTAGCACACTGACGTAACAGCTTTTTGCGAACCAACCACGCACGAGTTTGATCGCCAGTATCCGCTCAATGTCGAAGCGTCAGGGCTCTCGTTTTACAAAACCCTGTACTATTATTCACAAGGGATAAGCAACAAACAGATTGTCTAAGCTGCAATTGACCCAAGCACACCTGAAGCTTCAAACTGTGCGCCTCGGACGACGAAAACATCTCATTTCTTTTTGTTCCATGAGAAAACAACCCGCAGCGGTAGATAGTAAGCATTATACACTCGCATCTTTTACTGGTCAGTTGTATTGGGGCGGGGCCGGATGCGGCAGGAAAGATGTTCTTCCTAGACCTAACACACGTCCCGGTTTGGCCGGGACCGACCGGGACAAACCGGGACAGAAGTCCAGCCTGATGATGAATTGTTATGAAATAAATCCGCTCAATGGCCATTTGTAAAATTGGGGTCTTATTGCTGCGTCATTTTCCCATTGCCTTCAATGGGACTACAACAACTGCTGCAGTTAGAAGCCATTTTGTATGCTTTGAGAAGGCAGGAAATTTTCTGTTAGTTGCCAAGCTCGGGCCTTTGGCAGCACGTCAGGTTATTTCGTTCATGGTTTTGAATTTGTCCCGGTTTAAGCGTAAGAAATTATGGTAAGTCTAGTTCTTCCTCCCAGTTGAAGTTCGCTCAATGCACACTTGTGTGCTTTGTGTAAGATGTATGCTTGGCAGTAATCAAAAGTAGTATTTTTATTTCGAGTTTCGGTATAGTGCTTTATTTTTTGTTTCTACTTCATTTTTTAAAGAAAATGTAGCATTGCGATCGAAAAGTTTCCCCTTCAAACAACCGTTTTGTTGGCAATGACCAGTCACTAAATGCGACCAGTTGCGTTTCGGCCCGGTTGTGATTGCATACGGAAAGTTGTGTGGCATCGCTCTGAATAAATATTTCACAGACCATGCCGATTGCGCAGCAGCAATTGTAATTAAAACGGGTGTTACGTCAGGTGGCTTCCTATGCACCGTGGTTACGGGCATGTCAGTAACCTATGCTTCATCCATACCTTTTGTTTATAATGATGTATTTGTTACCATTTGAATCGAAATCGCTGATGCAATTCCTTTCGACACATCGTTGTTTTTGTAAAAGCCAAACGATTTTTGTAGTTTCGGCATTGCAGCTGCCTGGCGCGCTTCGTCAAGTTTTTCGAGCTGAGGCTGTTGGGAAATAACGCCCAGTCTTGCTTGTCGATCGCAAAGCGTCGCAGTTTCGCATGAGCCAGTACAGCATGAGCTGAGCACAGCACGCAATTCAGGCCCGCAGCAAGCTTGACCGATTTTCAAGTTCAAAGCGTCGCGCTGTAAAAAGTGCAGAGCAGTGGCGCGTGATCGACCTGCATGTTACCCAATTTAGCTTAATTGTGATGGAAAGTCGTTTTTGAAATGTCGTCCCATCTGGGGAGCCGAGGTGTTTGCTGGTTGCCGAATGCCCATGTTCTTGCTTGTTGGTGATGAGACACGAGAATGTCGACGGCGCGAGTTTGTATCTGGAAAAATAGTTCGGGTGTGCATTGCGTGTAGTCGCCGTCAAGGAAGAAGCTCAGCGCCTAAATACTCAGGTCTTCTTACAATCTGCGTAGTTCCAGAAACTGAGTACCGTATGACACAGTTAAGCGATCCTTTTTGAGAAAGACGATCCTTCAATTTTTTGTCATTGGCTTAGTTGCCACTAGGGCAGGTTTTTTTAAGGAAAATGTTAGGAACCCGGTTTGGATCTGTAGGGACCCGATTTTTTCTGATTTTAGGGACCCGATGATAATTTTCTCTGATTCTAGGGACCCGAATCGGGTCCCTAAAACACCTTAAAAAACCTGCACTAGGGAATCATTAAGACATGTCTGAGATCTTTCGCCCTATGCCTATGGTTTCACCAAATTATAGTCTCCTGTTGTCAGCTTTCGTAGCGTTTTAAGTTGGTGTCTGCTTGGATTGGTATTCGTTTGCACTGCGTAGGTGTGATTGAAAATACGATGGGCGAGCATTTGATATACTGGTAAATTGACGCAGTTGTGTTTTGCTGCTTTTTTGAGCAGAAAGTTTGCTATGCCTTTCAACAACCAAACTCGCCACTCTTTAAAGATAAAAAATTATCTTGCGGGCGTTAGCGGCATGAAAATTCTGCCTTGTTAGCTTAGTCGCATGGTATGAAAAATTTTGTCGCTGTGGCAGAAAACCTTCTGGGCAACTGCCTTTACAAAGACCATTTGTGCCATGCTGCAGCACAGTCACTCAAACGTTTTTCCTTCACTTTCATACTCGCTTTTCCTCTGAGGAGGATCGCGGGCAGCAGCCCTAGGACTCGAAATACCTCACAGTTTTCGATCATGTTTGTTTTCCCATACGATATTTATAGAAATGTTTGGCGGTAACCTAGATCAAAATCTATAAGTCCTTTTACAGTCAAGGTATATTTCACCTATTGATTGGGCATCATCGTATTCCAATAGAATCTCCAAGAAGGACCAAGAGCATGCGTTGGAAGGTTTACGCAGGGTTATCTGCAAGTGGCGAGCTACGGATGTAGGCAAACCATAAGCTAGAATGTAATTGACCTGCCAAGAACGAGAAAAACTGCGTACTGTGCAGTACTAACGCAAGCGCCGTGGGAAACACAGTCGTCGACCAATCAACATGAGATGTTCCCAGGGAACCTGTAGTTGCATGTGCAGGACCGTCTTCGCATAGCTTCGCTCAATTTTTGCGTTTATTTTTGGTGTTTCAGTCTTTTGGGAAAGTTATGATGATTTTCTTGAGTCGCAAAGTGACTGTTGCTCCCCATCGTGTGTCATGTGACACGCACGTGTCGCAATTGCACTCGACTGCTTGATCATGATCGCCTTATCTTGATTCGGATTGCGGACACACCATTTACGGTGGAGTGTTTTGCAACGCGTGCCGTTCACCTTACTCTCGCTACGGATCAGTGGATAGGAACGAGCAGTGCAAAGTTCTGACGGAGTTTTGTTACGTCATCCAATCCGCGTTGAAATTGTCAGAAGCTGAAGAGGCGCACAGACATCGCCGGTGTTGCTGCTTGTGAAGAAGGTCGGTTTGAATCACGCTGCAGAGACGTTCTCATTGTTTCCGTTTCTGGACCTTGCTGTTGCTCCTATAGGCGATGGAAACGCGTATTTGTAGGTCTTGTGTTTTACGTTATTACCATGTTCTACCTACCTAGGTTGTTAGCAGTCATGCAGAAGATCGCAGTGTCCTTCCAAAACGACCGTGTGAAGTGCCAGTCGTTACGAATACGAAAGCTTAATGCATCGTATTAAGTTACTATTGGCGGGGAAACTTGGTTGACTTGTGAATCGTCTTTTGGATCCTGTTAAACCTTCGTTTTTTTACTCAACCATGTGTCATTCAATCGATTACGAGTCGTATCGTAAACAATGGAAGAAAGGTTTATTTTTGCCAGTTGCTGCTGTTCTGCTCTGGAAGAGCAAGCAGGAGGCTTTACTCATTGTAGCAGAATCAACCGGAAGTTTTTGAAAACGTTTTGCCTGCTCAGTGCACTGTATGAAGCGTTTGGCTTGCACTGAACACGTAGATCTTCCTTGATGCGACAATATTGGCGTCTTAATCGATCCGGGTTTGTAGTTGTTGAATCGCGTAGTTCTGCTTTTCATTTAAAATGTGAAGGCAATGTCATTTGACCGGTTGCCACTGCTGCCCAAGTACTTATTTCTGCTTCCAGCTTGTTGCCGCTTGCAAAAACAGCATTAGCGCTGCTGAGCGATTGTTTTACCTTCAAGGCTAAAGCTTAACGTCCTGCCCTAAGGTGTCTGTCAATGAAATTTGTTTTTATCATTTGGTCGGAGCATCTAAACTTAGTTTTCACTCCAACATACGCTGAATCTTTCATAGTTGTCATACCATGACTCCCACAATGCGTTTAAAATTGAGCGTCCCTCGTCGCAACAGTCAGACCCCGTTCATAATAGCACTGTGACCTCGTTTTGTGTTTGCCTCCACGTTGTGAATAGTTCTAGAAAACGTGGAACTAGGTTGGTTCCATTGGATGTGGTAGCTCTTTCATCGTTGGCTGCAAGTCTTGGAGGAGAGTGTTGAGCAAGTACTTGGCGAAATCTTTGCAATCTGCGGCCACCCGTCGTTTTATACAAATCAGCATTTCAGCCCTATTGACCGTGGTATGATTTTTTTCGTGTTTAAAAATGGCAATTAATATCTGGACGATTGGTGTGCAGTGCTCGTTACACGACTAACAGTCAAACTCTGATGTCTTTGCTTTGTCAGTATTTGAACTGAAATCAACTCCGCTTCAGCACCTGGTACTGTATTGGCTTCACTACGGCAACGCCAAGTTGTCTTGTTTTATAAGCCATGGTTTGCTAGTCAACCGAAAACTACCAAGCGAGGGGCTTGCTAAATCAATATTTTCACTCTTACTTGCGGCCTGCTTTAATCGATCGCACGAATGTGGGTTGTCGAATCTGTCGCCGAAGACACGAACGTTTATATGCTCACTCAGGGTAAATTGTGCTGCCCGGTTCCATCGGGCGACCTGCAAAAGAGCTGCGCGTTATATCGATGCGTGTAGTGCTCAGGCCCGTCGCCAGGATTTAGCAGCAGGGGGGCCAAACGTGAAATAGGGTGCCGGGCACCACTGCCCCCCCATCTGGCAACGGCCCTGGCAGTGCTTCTTCGGCGCTGTTCGCTGAACTGACTGCGGCATCAATTAGCCAGGTTCCGTGTTTTCCCTTTGAGCGCGTTTTCACAAAACCTGTTCTCTCCGTCATCGAAGTGTAATTGTCGTCATCTAGGTTGGATTGTTGAGGTGCAGGTAAGTTTTGCTGTGCTATTGTAGAGAAACAGGAAATAAGCGCGGACTTGACCCTGTGAAGGTTTGGGGTGGCCAGATTACATCCACTGTAACTTCAACAGGAAATGCAGACCAGTGTTTCGCCCCGAGTAGTGTTTTCGCAGTTCCGTGAAAGCCGCAGAAGCACCACAAGTAAACCATAATGCAAAATTGCTATGCCAAAAAGGTTGTGGCAGGCTCGCTGATACGGTTGCTTGCTGCATAGTCAGAATCTCCAATGTCGCGAAACGGCGCTGTAGGCTTTATTTATGTGCAGCACGCTCGCAGTTGTCATCACGTACGAGTATGTGCCAACGCGTCGTCCTCAGGTACACAGCTAAGCTGGCAATTGTCAGCGGATGAAGCATGCCTGGCTTTTGTGGTAATCGTATTGCTGCGAGCTTCAAAAACTTAGTTTCATTTTTTTTCGCCTTTGGATGTATTAAATCTTGTCCTGGTGCGAGATCGTGTTTTAGATTGAGAGCCTCTGGCAGCTTGCAGTCTACAGGTCGCTCAAGTGCGTTGGTCACGCTTCAAGCATTTTCGGCAATTACTTCTACGCTCCAATTTCGTTCGGTTGGCGACGGACTGGAACCACTTGTGAAGGTGCATCGTCAACACGCGCTTCTTGGGGTTTAAGAAACCGAACGGTCACGGTTTTATGTGCAGCGTCAGTCTCTTACGAGCGATCTGAGTTTTTTCGGAAAATTTATCCTTAGCGATTGCGCTGAATGCTTGTTGTAACATCGGAAAATTAGTTTAGTGTTTTAGTAAGCGTTTTTGCTTGATGTTCAGGTTTGGGTGTGCTGGGAGGTGCTGTTGTCATTCTCTGAAAGCTAGTTGACCATTTCATGCACTTCCGTTTCAGTGGTTAAACTGTATTGTCTTAATGTGGCCACAGATCAATAAAGAAAAAGACAGCGGTGAGATTTAGACAAAACGGATTTAACTTGGCATGGATATCATCCACTTGCTGTTTCAGTTGTATAGTCCTTGGTCCGATCGCTAGTACAACCAGACATCGTTTTAAGCCTGAAACAGGTTTTCAGCAGGACTGACTAGTCCAGGCTATCCCTTACATATGTTTGTATTTGTAGTTATATAGGCAGTAATGCTAAAATTGGTAGCAAAGCAAACATGATCGTTTGGAAAATCCTGTATATTATCCTGTTCGCTCTTGTTAACTGAGATAATTGCGTCTATGAATCTGTAATCATGTCTGCACTTGGCGCCGTCAGTTGGCATGCCGAGTTGCGAACGCTGCAAACATAGATCGGGTACGCTGTAGTTTTTGTAGTACCTTGGATCGTGTGGATAAAAAAACTGTTGAGTTCAAGATAACGCTAAATATCTTAGCACCTTGTGTTGTACAGCGTTGTGCTTAGCAACTGCACTGGAGGTCTTGTTGTGAGCATGGGAAATAGGTTTTCAAACAAGCACAGTCCATCGAAAAAAGACAAGCATCTAGAAGCGCCTGACGCAGACGTTGAGGAAGTAACACAGAAAGATGCAAAAAGTGGGTCGAACAAGGATGAAGGCTCCAGCGTCAAGCGATCGGAAAGTTTCGGCAGCGCAATAAGGCGATCTTTTCGCAAAAGGAATCCTTTCAGGAAAAAATCGAGTCATCACAAAGAGAAAAACGGCAGCGCTGTAGAAGAGGAAACGAACGGAACTTTTAATCAGCCGAAGATCGTAATAACCTCACCTAGCGACGCGGAGGCGTCGATTGAGTCGGACAGTCCGAAAAAGAAGATAACAGTGTCTCCTGAACCGACTGGAGGGCTGCGCGATGCAGGCGGTGAGCCGCAAGATGCTTGCGGTTCCGCAGTAGAGGATGGAGTGACCGATGATTCCGTTGCCTCGCTGGAGAAACGCGACCAACATGACGACGAATCCCGCGCGAATGACACCGAATTAGAAACTGCCTCGGAGTGTCCGGCGGAATCATTGGAGCTGGAAAACGACAGCATGACGTTGGATTTAACTATTGACATCATGGACGCCATGCCTATCGGCGTAAGGTCGGATCGACTGCTCAGCAAAGAAGACGACGATACGGTCGTTGCTGCCGACGCAGCCACCGAAAGCTCAGAAGCTCTGCTCTCCAGCAGCGATGTCGTGATTGACAGCACGCGCGGACCTGTGCGCGTTGAAGAAAGTTACGCTGAACCGGAAGAAAAATCCGCGGACGTGGAATACGTTCATTCACCGCAAGAAGAAAGCTTTGAAAAAGACACGGAAACAATAGCTGAGATCGAAAGTACTCCGCAGGAGCAAGATGAATCTGAACTGACCAAAGACGCTGTTGTCGCTGATGCACCCCAGGAAGAAGAATCTCACGTTAGAGATGATATTGTTCACGAACAAACAGCGGTGCTGACTGACGAACAGGTACGTCAAGCATGCTTCGTTAGATAGTGTGTTGTGCTTTACTGACGTTCGACTTCAACTGGAAGTGAGTTGGAGAACACGTCCCTGAAAATAAATCGGTTGTGTAAGATTTAACTGTTTTTACCTTGCTTGATGCTCGCTCGACGTGTTCATTGGGCTGGCTCTTTCAGTTTTGGTCTGCTCGATTCGATAGGGGTCGTACCAACAAGTCGCTTTGATGAGACCCGTTTTCTCTGCCACTGGTTAGGATGACTGGCTTGATTGTGTTCTTGTCAGGAGCCGTCAAGTTTTGGACTGAATGGCACTTTACCGCTGCCCGCATTGACGCTCAACTTACCGCGAGCATATGTTGATACAATAGCGTGCTTCAAGACCTTTGAGTAAATCGTTCTGACCTAGTTGTTGTATGCTTGGGTGTGAATCATTGTGCGTGAAATGAGCGGTTATTGTGTTGTCAAGTGTTGCGTGATTACGCATAGCCGTCGGTTGTCAATGCGCGTGAAAAATATGAATTAGTTTGCCTTTCTTTGATTTTGCTGGCTAAAACAAATGCTATCAAGATCGCGTGCGTTGGTGGCACCCTACTTGTTGCATTCAGATTATCTTTTCTTGCCTATAATTTTTTGTGCATTCACAGTGGGAGAACTACACTGGTGCAAGAGTTACGGTATCAAAAGTGCTTCGTGTACACGTTTTATGTCTGGTAAAACCAGCGTAAAAGTTGTAGGTGCTTTTGATAAACACAATTAATTGCTCGTGCGCAGTTCTTAAAGTGTCTTCACGCAGAATCCGGTTTACGCTTCCGAACGTTTACGGGTAACGTCAGTTATGAGAAACGGTTCACATATTATGGAATGCTATCACACAGGAAGCGGAAGTCTTGCTCCACTCGTTGAAACATTACACAGCCTAGCTGGAGAAACTATGATGAAGAGTGGAAATGAAGCTTTGTGAATGTATACATACTCTGCAATCATTTGAAGGCAACAAAGCTCTGCACAAAATATTTCAATTCAAATTGCTCATTACTGCTGATCTGTTGGATAAAATTCTAACTGAAGCACATGGATGAAAAAGAAGCCCATCTACATAGACAGTTTGTTAACAATACTACAAGTCAACAAAAACAGGGTACTGCAATTACAACTTTGTAAGTGCGGCATAATTAGAAGTAGGCTCCTGTATTACTGCATGTGAATTCCTATACAAGTCCAAGCTTTTTCCATTTAAGTTCTGTGCTCATTACAACAGCTCTTTAATTTTTCTTATGACAACAATTTCAGCCAGCCTGAATGAATGTCAACGCGTTGCATCAAATTTCTACTTTTGTTGTAACTGAAACAAAGTTATTTGCATTCACTTAATGTAATATAGGCACTTAACCAAATAAAATCAAAATGTGTGTGATATATGCATAAAATCAAAGCAAAACTGTCTGTTACTTATGTCAAAAACACCATGAAGACCATAGTATTGGATATAAGTAGAGTGCAGACCTTATAAACATGATAAAAACTTTAATGTACACTATGTTACTGGGTATCAGCAGGTGCAAGTGTGACAGGGTAGGCTGCTGCACATGCAGCATGCCCAATTGCAGACAAACAGCCTTGAACACTGCTACAGGAGGAGTCTGCCATATTACCTGAGACCAGGGGTCTCAAATTTGCGGCCCGCTAGGGCGTTTTGTGCGGCTCACGTTGCTTTTTGGGAATTTTCAAGTAATCAACATTTACGTTTAGTTAATTCACCGCTGTTTGAAAGTTCTCTGCTAGCGAGTGAACAAGTTTCTTTCAAACGAACGTAGAGACGGCTAAAAATGGCTTGTCTGTGGCTCATGATACCTTTCGCAGGAAACACGACGCAACAGCTATTTCTAGAAAATTCCGGAATTGTTGCGTCAGCGTCATAATGCGGCCCACGGGGTACTTTATTAGTCGTCATTTAGCCCTCGGAGCAATTTGAGTTTTAGACCCCTGCCTCAGACATTATCCAGGTAGCTTACTTCTATTCAAGTTCTAAAAAAATAGGCCTAGTAGACCAAAGCACTGATTATTTGGCTGAGGCTGTTTCACACATTGTGCCAATGTGCATAACGAACTTGTACCCATCAAGAAGAATTGATTCCAATACAAACCTGCCTGAGAAAATCTAGACAGTTTTCTCTACATCGAAACAGACAGAAAATGACACGAATTGAAGACAATATGCCTCATAAAACCACATTTTGAAATAAAAAGTCAGTATCTACCATCAGTCAAACTTCTGCACTACGGTTTGTAGATGTTTAGCCAATAACACACCTTACCTATTTTGTAACAATTTGATCAGCTCCACGCAATTTTCAACTTCCACTTGCTTGAGTAGGAAGAGTAGGACAGGCTTCACACGCATTAAGAAGAGCAGCACCAACCTCCGCGGCTATCCGACTGAAAACAATTTTAAGTAAGCCGTGCGAAACGGAGAAAATTATGCCGGATACGGCCAACGGAGCATATGTGAACATTGCCGTGGGCCATTAACCGGTTCGTAAGCCGTAATCGGATTCTGTGTTAAGACACCTCAACACCTCGGCTATCGCATAAGCTCGTTGCTTATTCTTTGAAGCATTCTAATAGCCGGCACTACCGTACGAATTCATAAACCATACGAATGCAAATTTTTCCATTTTATGCAGAAGGTCGTCTTGGCTTGTATGTGCTGTCCGATTTCATTTTTATCAGACTGGGAATCATTGACTGAAGATTCCTGCTCACGATCGTGTGCACCGCTCTGAAATGTGCATGACTGTGGCTTCGGCCCGTTTGCCGCCTGGTCACGTGCTACAAATTCGCACAGTTCACTTGCCGGGTAATTCTGACGCTTGTATGTTGCATGGCACTAATCAGGTCTCGGCCGGCGTCATTGCCAATCCGCTGCTCGCCCCACTCTCGGGCAGCTCGTCGTCGATTGATCAGGACATGACAGTCGAAGAAATCGCCCGCCTGCAGCAAGTATGATCATAGCGCGAGATTTTCACAGCATGCGTCACGTGCCTGGTGATTTAAACGTGGCTCTTGAATGTGCGCTCTGCATGGCCTTGGACTTGCCTGCGCTCGGTTAACAGTTGCATTGTTTCTATGACATCATTGTTCCTGTGGCAACAGTTGCATTGTTTCTGTGGCATCATATTGCGTTAAAGTGCTTCCGGTAGCTGCATGCTTGTTGTCTTGAAGTTATTTGCTGTAAGTTTACAGGGTTGCAGCGACCACTGCTGCTTAACTCCGTTACAGTGCTGGAAAATATGATTTCTAAGTGCCAATGACGAGGGTGTCATTTCCCACCCATTTCAATAGTTTCGCTTGTCTTCTATGAATCGCAATCTGGTTTGAGTAAGGTTATCGATTGTCCTTCCTGTATTTGAAACTTGGAAGGGAAGATTCCGATAATTGTCCCATTAGACCAGTGTTTGTCAACCGGTGGCATTATTTCCACGGACCGGCTTTCAAGGTGTGGCAGATAAATGAATCAAAAACAAAATATAATTTTTTAATTTCATGTAAATTTATTGTAACTCTCCATAACGTTGAATCAGCGGGAGCGTTGAGCTTGTTTCTCTGCAATAAGTTGGTAGACATTGACACCCGCAGGGTATTTCTCACGTCCAGTCTACTTCGCGATATCGTCTTGGTTGCTGTCAATGCAGAAAATCCCGCTTCACGAAGACATTTTGTTTTGTGCAAAAATGTATCCTTTCTCTGCGGACCGGTAAGGAACGCCTCGCAGACCAGTACCGGGCCGTGGACACGCTGGTTGCCGACTCCGATATTAGACCATTAGTGGGCAAACCTTTTGACTGGCAGGCAACTTGACAGCGGACCTGATGCGGAGCAAGTGGATGACTTGTTGTATAAAGTAATATCAATGAGATCTAAAATTGAATTGGATTTATTGCCGCAGTTTGGAACGAGCGTAACGTCGTAGTTTGCCCATACTTGTATTAGACTACATTTTGGCGTGGGTTTCCGTTTGTGAATGATGAACATCATGTGTTGTAGGTTCTACGTAAAGATTTTATTTTACCGAGGCTTGTTTGCAAACAAAACATATTACCATCTAGTTTCATTTAAATCCTTTATTTTTGTGTTATTGTTTCTTCCACGACGTCCCAAGGCCCACTCTTTCCGAAAACATATACCGGTAACGACTGTACCTCGGGGTGTGTATAAATTTTCCAACCCTTTTGAGTGTTTTTTAGAAGGCACGGCATGTAAACAATGCTGGTTTGCCTGTCTTACGTTTGACCCTGGTAGCAACACAAAACTACAGTTGAATCGTTACAAAAAAGGTTTGCTAAGTAAACCGTGATGTTGAATTTTTGCAGTTGAATGTATTTCACTCTATCTCCTAATGTGAGCATTTTTTTCTCTTGAGTGTGACGTGCCTTCTAAAATTTTACTAATGTGTGTCAAACGTTTATGGAAAGTACCCGACGCCAAAAAATTGCTAATCAGACGTACTTAGGAACTAGTGGACCAGAAGAACTTGCATGGAACCTAAACCAAATAGTTTCGGATCACACAGGTTCTTGTGTATCTAAAGAGTATGTGTGACCCCCTTTGCCAGGCGCTGGTGTAAGGGTATCAATGGGCTGACTTGATCGAAGCGGGGATTCACCTGGTTGAAACCAGGTACATGTATGTATGTGTGTATATACANCCATGAACATGAAACATTGGCTGTCTATTCCTCTGCTCCACCGCTCGCTCAAGTCACATGCGTTTTCAACGTAANTGAGTTTTGCTTGCCGCTCATCGACATCCTGGTTGGTGCCGTAGCCGCTTTTTCTATTTTTTGAAAACGTAACTGCCAGTGGCGTATCTTTGTATCTAATTTCATGGAAGACCGTTTACGTTCGTCCCAGAGCAGCTAAACTGCAGATCTCGCAATGCCTCGACTGTCTGCCAAAAATAAGTATTTGGAACTTCTCGTGCGGCGACTCAAATGTCTTATAAAATGCTGGTCGTCGTATATTGCCATGACCGCTTGTGGTTTTCTGGTTTTAAGTAATTCCTAGGTTTTCGCCAGCTTTTTTCGTAGTGACTTTCCACACCTTCGGGTTTGAACGTTGACCAGGGCGCAAAATGGTTCGAGAGTATTCAGTACCGCTCCTCTGTTGTAGCTTTCTTGAGAAGCTGGTGAAGGCCGACTGCGCCGCTAGAATTCAAGGAATGCGTCGTTTGTAGTGAGCGCTTTGCTCACGGTGACGAAAAAAGAAGCCGTGCTCTCGTTGGACACTCTGTTGTCATGGCTTTGAGGAAAAAGAACTGGGTCGTGCCCGTTTAGTGGTCTAAGCTGCGATGAAAGCCACTTTGATATGCGCAATGAAGCCACGTCTATCGCAACAGCAGTGCTGTGAAAATGGTTGTTATCTGAGTATCTGACCCCAGCATTTGCTTAACACACAACTGACATGGCTGGACGATTGAGGCACCACATAAATTATTAATGTCGCTGTGTATTGATTCCAAGCATGCCAGTGTCATCTTCTTTTTGCAACAGTTATGCTCGCTAATCATCTAGCTAACCTATCGTAAACTTCAAGAATCTTGTTTCTGCTGTCGCATCAACTCCGCATTTATGTTAATCGTCGATGCACCCGATGTCATTGCATGGTTGATTAGAAAACCTTGTTGCTCAGCATGGGTTTGTGTGCCCAGTGTCGCAGTTTTGGGTAATTGTCACTAAAAAGCGAGCTGGGTCCAACCAAACCGAATGATTCGAGTCCAGATATTGGAAAGTTGGGATGCAGACATTAGCACTACAGTTGATAAAGGTACATGCTAATGCAAAGATGAAAATACGCAGATACATGTGAAGAAACCACCCCTCACAAATTTAAATTAGTGTATTACCAGCAAACATAATTTTTCTACGGTTAATATGGTACTGAAGACGAGCGGTTTAACTCTGTCGACAACAGTTTTTCCTCATCACCGCAATCTTCATCATAGTTACTTCCAAAAAGACTAAATATGGCATCAAATGATTGAAATCAGTAAAGTGTCGCAGAGACATAGCAAGGGAGGAACGAAGGGGGAGAATGCCNTGGGCGTAACTTTTTTGGGAGAGGGAAAATTGCATCTCAAGGACAGAAAAAAGAATGCCACCTTACGATCGAACACAAAAACAACGTTTTCCATGTTTTAAAACGATATATCTCATCAGTTTCTAATTGCTGTATAGAGGTATTGAATGTCCTTATTTATCCACAAAACGTTTTCAAGCACCACGCGTCTTTTACAACGTGTTGGCAATCAGTTATGTCGTTTCATTGTCTTATCTTTCGAGTGACTATTGATCCAACCTTTTGCAGTGTTTCGAAACATGTGGGTAACTTTTAAATTCATTTATGCATTGACCTTTTGGCTCAACCAATTTTGGCTTCAATGAAAACCGTATTTTTATAAAAATGCAAATGCTTGACTGCCTTGTGCTACGTTAAAAACAAAGGAGCAACCGCTGTAGATGAAAAATTATTTTTTGTCTGAATAGTTCGCCAACCTGTAGGTTACATTTTTGGAAAAACCCATGATGTTGAAAATGATTGAAAAAGTTGCGTTGATGCTTGAAGGTATATTGACCCAAAATGTTTTTTGTGAAACTTCAAAATAACAGTGTAAATCAGATGGCAGAAGCCAGGCTTGCTAACCATATTATATAGGGCACATGCACAAAATCGCACAATTTGTTGATAAAATACATTGTTGCAGGACGGGGTTACACTTCCGACATATTTCTTGCCCTGTGCGCCAAATTGGTCTGCGTCAGTGCACCAGCCTGAGCATGACACTGTGCTCAGGGTCACGGAAAGTAAAAATCTGTATATATCCTTTTACGTGGGTCACAGATTTATTTACTACAGTCACAAGAGCTGTGGATGTACAGGCTTCGTTACGGTTACTCTTGGTGTTGTACGCTATGTGGGAAAGCTCGCTTTTACATACGCAAAGCACTAGCATTTAAATTCGTTGGGAACCGCAAACATCCCGTTGTTATCATATACTTGCGGTCGGTCAAACCAATCTTTTTAAGTTCAATGCGGCGAGTCCGAGTCCATAGCAGTAAGGCTCGTGTACAGTTCAAGTCCAAAATCTTGCGAAGGACTGGTGACCAAATGTAAGTCCATGAAAACTGGGCTCCATTCCGGTCTGATAATTACTCAACATTGCGTGTCATTCACGCTGTTGTCCAATACAACTGTTGCGCTTAGGTATTGCGTTGCGTCGCAGCAGTGATGGCGGCTGGCCAGGCAGCGGCAATCGATTTCGGCTTGTAAAAAGTTGCATGTCTCGCAGTGAGAATGTTGCAAAGATAACATTGATCTGCAGCGGAGAAGTCAATAGCTTCCTGTGTGCTGGCGACGCGCGTAGATCCAAGCGCAGCCAGTATTATTACCCACGGCTCACCTGCAAAGCATATGTTCAATGCTGGGAAGAATGAGCCTGGCATAAACCAAAAACAAACCTCGAAATGCATGGTGTGATTAGATCCTGTGCTGCGGCAGCTGCACTTTCCCCTGTGTGACGTTGGCGTGGTCGTTGCATGGAGAGTCTTGAGTTATGTTGCATATGTGCACGTCGTTATGAGTTTACCACCAAAAAAGTAAAGCGTTACCTGCGTCGAACATGCAAACCGATGCCGTAAGATATTTTTTTTTATTCGCGTCAGTAAACATGCATTAATCAGTGATGTTGTTCAAGACTAGGGTGGAGTGAATTTTCAAAATTGTGCAATACAAACTTTGGGGTGGTCTAAAAAGTTGGAAACATGGCCAAAACTAACTTTAAAATTGATATTAAGTGGTTGAACCAGAAAACGTGCTTGCTACCTCACCCTCGGGGTCCTGTGGGGGTCAAATTTCATGAATTCGTCATAACTCAACTTCTAGGTAAGATAGAAATCTGATTGTGGACTCAAAAGATGCGGAAGACACAAGTTTCTATTAGTGATAAGAGGAAAATTTTGCCTTACTTCATTCTAAAAAAAGTTGTTATTGAAAAACTGTTTTTACACCATTTTCCCATAAATCGCAAAGATAAATGAATAAACTAGTTCATTTTCAAGTTCCATTCAAATTGCAATTTCAAAATTTTGACTTTTTTCAAAGGAACATTCTTCTAATCAATGAAGTTTCACCACTA
>JGI24158J21664_10004996_pt1 | contig 17230 bp, 13 predicted proteins | sample Ectturendosymbi3_FD_21664 | JGI IMG/M metagenome (IMG submission 21664)
CTATCGTGGGACATGAGTTGTCACTTCCAAGTCTAAGAAGAACCGTTCTGTTTCTAACCAGGTCGGGAATGCGTTTCAGACACTGTTCTTCACTGATGTCGCTTCGGTTAGCCAAAACTCTGGCGCGCAGCATGTTTCATACCTTTTAAATACATTGTGTAAATATACGAAATCTGTTTAGCTTGTGAAAAACGAGGCCCACTGTTTGGGATCCGTTTCAAACGTTTTCTGAATTAATGATATAAACCGCTTTCAAACTGTGGTTATTCCTTGAAAAATAGCATAGTTCGACCAACAAAAATAGCCACTTTTTGACCTACAAAAGATTGCCTTTTTTGTGTGACACGCAACAATTGAGACAACCTTTGGTATTGTTGAGACATTTTTGGCGCCCCCCAATTTGACTTCCCCCCCCCAAACGCCTGGTCTGGATCCGCCACTGCTTACATCAAACCATGCAAATGGGTTTGTTTTCTTTCTGAGGATGTTTCAAGACAAATGTAATCGTGATTACTTTTCATGTAATCGTAATCGATTACATTGTCATTTTGTTTATTCTTAATCGAGCAAATCGAACTCATTTCAAGGCAAAACATTAAAAAGATGTGGGAACGCCGTTCCCACGTGTCCCGCCCCACTACATCCCTGGATGAAACCTGGTCGTAACTGCTACGAAAAACATGAGTAGCAGAATGAACAGAATCTCAAGAAACTTTCAATGGATCGAAATTAAGTGCTCAAATTCGTTTTTGTGACTGGATTTGCGAACTAATGGTTTGCAGACAATGCAGACGGCATTCATTATACACTCACCGTGCTTTAAGAAGTTCCGAACAGGTTCACGTGAGTGTTTTCAAGATTATTAGCAAGGCTTGCTATCGGCACCGCCATTTTGTGCTTGCTGATGGCAAGCTGTGGACAAACGTTAAACAAACCATCACGAAAAATTTAGTAGAAACTCGGCATGTTTGGTAAGCAACTAAAAATCAGAACTTTGGATACTAAGCAGTGGCGTGCAGAGGTCTGGTGATGCCCGGGACGACTGCTTGATTGTATGCCCCCTTACCAAATTCCAGTATTGAGCAGTGGCGTATGGTAGTCATTGTTACTGGATTACGCTGTTTATGACGTCATATTCACGTTTGCAAACCAAGGTTTTGGCGACGGTAGTTGACACAACATGCATATTATTCTACACGCGCTCTCCTCGCTGGTTTTATTTGATTATATTTGAATAAGATGTAAGAACTGACGATGTGAAATTACTCCTCAGTGGTTGTTGCACAATGTGTCACTGTGATGAACATAGATTATACCAGCGCTCCAAGTTATGAGACCGGAGCAAAACACAGCACTCAACACTGAAACAGCAGTTCATAACTGCTAAAATATCCGGCAACGCAATAAAAAAGGGGAGTAGAATATACAGTCCTACGTCAGCGCAGTTGTTCACAACTGCAAAAATATAAGGCTGCGCAATGCGCATACACTGGAGTAAAACACACTCAATGCTACGACAGGGCAGTTAACAGGTTAATAGTTTGAAACTTGCTGAACGAATTGATAATGCGCATGAAGTGCGCAAGAAAACTTTCGTTTTTTATTATGTGGCTATTATATGTACAACTATTGGGGGACAGACAGGGACGCCGGAGTAGCGGTAGGGGCACGGGGCAGTAAAAAAGTTGAGGGCAATGCAGAGCTTACAAAAAATAACAAATTCGTTACCAATTATGTTTGTTTCTGTTCATTAACTATGTTGACCTCAAAAATAATCACAGAAATTATCGAAAACCATACTGAATTTTCTGTGTGCGTGAATAGCTGCTATAAATTTGTTGCAAGTCGATCTAACTATGGAATTATCTATAATACTGTTAGGAAAAGGCACCTCCGCCCACTTTGCCTCCCTTTTGAAAAGGCAGGGGAGAAATGGCTCCGATCTCCGGCATCCCAGGAGACAGAACAGATCCGGGCTTGTGTGAGCCGTTATGATCAATCCCCTTGAACTGCCAATTGATGACGAAACTCGAAATTTTGCGCATTTTGCAAGCACAGGTGTGCGGCTGTAGAAGTGCACACTGAGGGTTGCCACATCAAAAAACATAATGAGAAACTTGTAATGCATCAAAATAGTCAGCTAAATCAAGCAAGTTGAATTAGGACAGTTTTGAAGTTTAGCTCGAAAAATCAATTCAACGTCCATAATGATTTTTCAATCCTTTTTAGTGTTTTTTCCCTTGATCGCACGATCTGGTAAAAGTCACGTCACTGTCAATTTGATTGGGTGTGCGCCGCACACCTATATAAGTCCCTGGTATTAAAGCATGTGAGAATTACTGGCATTTGAATACGTAAAAACTTGTGTGGGCAAAAAACAAATTTCGAAAAATTAAATCCATGCAGCATGTGTTAGACGTCTTACAGTACAATAGGAAAAATCTTCTAGTTACAGCATTAAATTTTAAAATTTCACTCTTTGGATGCCCGGAGCCGTCGCTCCCTTCTGATACTAACAATCTAGATTCGATGGATATATGCATTGATGATTGTAATGTTAATTATGATCAACATGGTCACTAAAGTATTATTGAGAGAAGAGGGGCAAAAACGTTCCTGACAGTTTTGAATGGCAAGCGTAGAGCACCACGGAAACACCCCGACTTTATGAAAAGAATCAACAACCAACTGAAAACTAAGTAGATTATTGAAATCAAATTTTTGTCGCGCCAGATAAAGATTTCATAATGCGTGTATTGCTACTGCTGCAGTCAAGCGTCTAACCTTTCGAAATGATCTGAGTTTAAAGCTGTCAGGTGAAACGTTTTGCTACCAGATGTAATCAGTGCGTACGAAATGGTGGTCTCAAGGGGAAAGCATTTTATTGACGTTAGGAAAAACATTAATTAAGACATGGTTGGCAGAAGATAAAATCAGTAACCGCGAGATACACGAAAGATGTTAAAATGTGATATTCACATATTTTTAGACGTACCAGCAATCTGATCTTTTCAAAAACATGCAATTTCAAACGAAACAGCAAGTTTGTGATGGTTTTGACTCCTTTCGAGTCTTCACACTTTCTGTCTGCTTGGCATTGTTGCAGGAACAGTGGCGTCTTGCTCAACAGTTCTTTTTGCCCTTCCTTTATTTGCACTTTGCGATCCTTACCAGCACAGACGTGACAGAGAATCGAAGCGAGGGCGTATTTGTACGTTAAAGGCCAGACGCATTTCCTTCAGCAAACAACGAGTTCACGTGCGGTCATACATTTTGAGAAAATGTAGCAGCTACCTGAGTCTCGTCGAGCATTTCGGAAAAGATAAAAAACGAACCTCGCATTCCTTCTCTGTTGATCTGAGCCTGGTGACGTCATGGGCATTTGCACGTATTGCAGTAGAGCGTGGTGGCGAACGCCCTCTTCGCAAACTTTTACGCGAACTACGGCGCAGAGCAACTAGACAAAGAAAACCTTCCGAGTTCTGCCGCGAATGCGCTGGCGAAACGAAGACATAAATCTAAAAATAAGTACAAGAACAAGAATCTAACGCTGCAAAAGCATCGAAAACAATTTTACAGTGACATTTACACTGATAACTAATTTGAAGAAATGTTTCTATCCAACTATAAGGCCAGGCCAAGTCTTTAATTTTAGTTGTTTACCAAACATGCCAAGTTACTCCGAAATTTGTCGTGATGAGTTTAATATTTGTCCACAGCTTGCCTTCAACAAACACAAAATGGCGATGCCGATAACAAACCTTGCTTAAGAATCTTGAAAACACGTTTTGCAAATTAACGCAAACACGACACCAAGCATTACGCAAATTATTATTTTGTTTATTCTCAAGCGTGAAAAAACCAACGAAGAAACTGAAAAACGCAAAACTTTCGAAAATCACAGTTTGAAAATAATCTCAGAATTTCAACACCAAAGGAACGTCTGGTCGATGATACGTATGAGCGGAAAAAGCAGCAACATAACACGGAGAAAAAGTGGGTTTTGGGGGTTGTAATGTATGAGCATGCATATTTAGCAAACTTAAGAACAAGCTTGCCTTTCTAACAACTCCTTTGCACAGGCAATGTGCTTGCAGCGAATTAGAAAAAAATATCGATTTAATTCTTACATCGTCGTATCATTCTGAAAGTTCGATCCTGTGTCCAAGGATCGTTACCGAAGTTTGTTCAGGAAACTACACGAAGTCAGGAACAGTGACACATATCGCGACATTCGACTGCTTTCGCGGCTTCGATTCGCCTGCTCGTGGCAATGGGTCATGAAAAATAGCACCGCGACGTGGCGCAAGTAAGTCGAACGTAATGACAAATGCAACATGCATCAATTTGCGCCACAATGTCGGCGCGGGAAGCAGCAGAAACAGACGGGCTCTAGTTCACGAAATACGGTGTGGAAAACCTCATTCCGATTGCGACAATGCTTCGCCAATTACTGAGATATTGCTTGCTGCACAGAACAATTAACAACGTGGGCTGGCAAAAAAACATGTTTATGGCTGCAAAGCAGAATCGCAGACAGGGGTTGCCCACTGGCTGCCGCATCCATTCATTATTTTCCGACTGCCGCTAAGGCGTTGACAATATTTTTTTTCAGCAGAACCGTGAGGTGGCGGCAAAGAGGGCGTTGTGCGCTCTGACTCCATTGTCAATTATCGTTCACTTATGCCCAACGACACACAACGACCCGAGTCGCTGAACACAAAACACAGCATTTTTGCAGATCGTTTCCTGTTCGCTTGGATTTGCGTAAATAAGGCCGATTAAGTACAAAAATGGTTGCTCGAAATCAAAGCCTAACGTTTCACGAAAGTAGAAATCAGACAACTCTTCGTTTGAGTTTTTTCCGCAACCGGCCCCAGTTAGTGCAGTGACTTGCTTTACTTTCGCGACTCGCTCTCTTTTTGATCTTTACAGTTGATTTTTATGAATGCATGGTCGCCGTCATAACTTATACAGCTCAGCTTTGAACGAAGAATTCTCCGACGTGGTTTCAAGGCAAAAAATTCACTTTTGTTTGACGAGATGAACCAGATGCGCTGGGAGTGACATCATGTGGTGAACAAAATGTTGCGACATGTTTGACAAAACGCAGCAGTTGCTGCCACCAGCCAAGAAATATACACGCATCAGGTACCTCACCTGCAGTCGTAAAAGAAATGCATTTCATCGCAAGACTCGACCACTATTGCATATGCGTCTCCCGAGGAACTTCCTTAAATTCAAACAACATTCGACAGAAATTGGATCCACTTTAATTTGGAGCGTCAGAAGCGGGTTAACGTCGAAAGCAAACTTCGTCAATGCTACAGCAAGCCTCGAATTATCGATTCATTGGTCACGTGACCCTATGGCGACTCTTTCAAAAAGCAGCAGAGAAAAAATAACGTAAAAACATAACTTGCCTTGGAGCGGATGTGCACAGAAAGCAATGGTGGCCCAGAGGACCATGCCCCCCCAAATTTTTGGGGGGACCATGCCCCCCAAGGCCCAGGGGACCATGACCCCCAAAGTCATTTCGTGCTTTCAGATGCGGTATCCCAAACAAGATATTGTTGCTCGCTTGAAATCAAAAATTATGCCCCCGCCAAACTTTTAGGCTGACTACGCCTCTGCTAAAGAAACTCATAAGGCTATCGATAGCACAAAACCTCAAATCTAGCCGGCCTTCATCCCATGCCAATCTCGGGCCAGCTCGTCCGCCGGGCATCATTTTAATCGTTCTTCTTTTCTGCCCATCGCTTCCCGACCTCGAAGACGTCGATCTCAGGCTTGATCTTGTCGTAGAGATGCGGGAAAGCCCCTTTCGCCCCGTACTTCTCCCGACAGTTCTCATACAACGTCAGGTCGAACATTGCTTCGAACTCGTCGCGAGTCATGAAGGTGTCCGCGTAGAGGAACGAGTAGCCGCCCGCTTCGCGAGTGAATTTCTCCATGGCGCGCATCGCTGCCACGGCGTCGTATCTGTGACGAACAATACACAGCCGTGACGAACAACAAACAGTTGTGAACAATATCAACAAGATGCATCGATGCATCACCACCTCAGGTGCACCGCGTCCCAGGCGATAACGCGCACGAGTTTCATTGTGACGTAACGTGGAAATTAAAGGAAGTGACGTCAACACGCGGGCCGATATATCTAAACTCCACAGGCTGCCGCAGCTATTTTTTCTGTCATAGACCGAAAGTTGTTTTTTTAATCATCGAAAAAAATAAGTCAATTCGGTCGGAATGCCTGCAAATATAGAGCAATGCATATTGTTACGACGAGTTTCAATGCTTCTATGGGACAAATGACCGGTATGTCTCAGCGAAGAAAAAAACAGTACCGCAGTCTGTACTTTTCACTGACAAACTTCTAACGTAGAAGTTGTCTCTTTCGGTATCATGGCAGAACCAGCCCTCGATGTACTATGTTTTCTCATTTTGTTCTGTTCCGAGTAGCCTCTCAAAACTTTCCAGGATTTTATACAAACGTTTAAAGCTATTATTATTAATAAAAGTAAGACGCTGGGCACTACTTGCACATTTTCCAGGGATTCTACCACTTAGAGCAAGTCTTCAAGCTCTCCTCCAAGCCGACTTAGAATACTTCACATTGAAAAATTAACCTCTCGTCCTAACGGCAGGTGGAGACATGACGTAGAGTGGTATAACAGCATGTCGTCAGTTGGTGTGGAGCAGGGCTATTGCCGGCCGCATTACGTTTATTTTCATGAATTACGGTAGTCAGTGAGTTCAAGATATTATTTTTTGCATTGCTGCTGTTCTGCTTCCACACACAGAGCTTAACCTGCTTCCACACGTTTGGTCGGCTGTCTTTCTACTAAGTATCCTCATACAGTGGATCTTGCGAGCTTCTGGGAGTATCGACTAGAAACCTAAGGGTTCTTTCGGTCTCATAAGCTGGCACAGCTGTTGAAGGCAACAACCATCTAACACAACAACAAAATCAAAACCAACCTTTCTTTTCGTTTCACCGGACCCGGGACGCCGTACACCCCCAGGTCGTAAAACATTCCGTAATCGGCGCCGGGGCACATCTGGTCCTGTCTGGGTGGACGCAGTTGGCCCATGTTTTGACCTCTGTTATAAATTCGGCAAGGATATATCAGCAAAGGGTAAGTGTCGAAAAGCTTCTCAACAAGATCGAGCGATTCTTCCATCACCGTCATGGGAAGAACGATGTCTTGAAAAACCTGCAAATTTTACGAGCATCGTTTTTTTGAACACGAATCAAACCTTTTTATTAGTACTTGCTAGTTTAAAACGGGGGCATTAAGACCAACTATGTCGAAACGAAATGCCTTACTGGGTCAAAAATTACGTCAATATCTTTGAGGGTCGCACATTAAAGGACTCACTTTCATTTTAGCACAACAAAGTTTAGTTTTAAATAGCTACTAAAAGCATTTGCATAGTAACTGATATGATAACGGCTGATTTAGTACTTTAAATCACTTTGATGCCACTGGCAAGTTTAGTGCTAATCGAACAACAAGGACATAGTTAGAAATCAGTTTGGTGCAGAGGAACACATCAGTAGAAATCAGAAAACTGGAAATCAGTTTTGCACCGAGGTGTCAGTGGACGTGTAGAAATCTACCAGCGCGTAATACTTGATAAACAGGCACTGAAGACCACTGCATTGAAAATGTTGAATTTATGATTATCAAAATAACGAAAGGTTGTCACTGTATTGGACATACACAATAATGGAAAGCTCACTGAGTCGCACAAAACCTTCGACTAAGCCGTATGCGGCCCGCTGGTTGGACACAGTGGATTTAGACGCTGTTTATATAAAGTGGTGCATGCGAAAAAAGTTTAAGCGACTGCTTTTTTTGAAAACCCTGGGTAGACACGGTTATGAAGAGTGATATGATGTTGCAAATACGACACTTAACTGCTGGCTGAAAACTTCACGCGTTGACCGCGTTTGACCCACGGAACGGCGAAGTACGTACTTGGCAGTTAGCAGCAGATGCTTACTTAGCAGAAACTGATAAGATCACCTTTTTTGCATTTCTGAGCAGCTGCTGCTTTCAAGCATTACGCGCATTGCTCCTTTCACTGCAAAACTTCCTCACACTCGTTCACGGTGCGAAGTAACAAAAAACGCACTTCACCAACCTGTTTCGTAAAAGTCATGGCCCTTATTCCTGGGGTTGTAGTGAACTTCAAAAATGCCGGCTTTGGTGGGCAAAGCCATCCTAAAAAGAATCGAAAAAGCGGATTATTGCCGAATGGAATCATTTCCTCTACCACCCAAAAAATCGCTCGGTTATGTCGCAGCAGGTATTGCTCAAGTGGAATGTACTCGTCGATGCTTCCGCTTTCAAGAATTGATTGAACATGTTTGTAAAACCAAGGTTTGTACCATCTGAAAAAAGCACAGCTTATCAGCAGTTCAAAAGAAGGCCTGGGCAACTATGAAAGAAGGGTATTGAAACAACTGGTGCGCCAAAGCACAATACTGCAGATGAACACGGTCCTTCCCATAATAACAATGGATAAAATGGAAAACGACTAAAATCCTTGTTGCAAAACACTATGCCAACGGCTCAGTTGCCGTTGGTATAGCTCCAGAGACCCAATTAAATTAAAACGTCATAACAAAGGTGAAAATTACATTCATGAGTTATCAGGCCGGAACTAACAGTTAGAAACAAGAACTGGAAAATAAAACACATGACCTTGTTCTCCGACAACACGGTTTCTTACGCCATGTTAGCGGGGATTCACTGGAACCGGCCATAGCAGGTTGGAACCGGTCATGGTAGGCTGTTGCGAAAAAAAATTTGTCGACCGCCAACTTTCCACAGAGCTCAGAACTGACGATCTAAACCAGCTACCAAGACTCTTAAATCGTGATCACAAGCTGACACGTTAAAAACACAAGTCGGAATTTAAAGATGCAGTAGATTGAAATTGTAACTAGGTATTCAAAATAACGTTTCCTTTCGGAAAACTTTATTAATAATAAATAGCCACATTTTGCGTCTGACGGAGTTTTGAACAGCGAGGTTTCTCTCCGTTCTTTGTTCGGGATCCATGATTTTCGATCAAGTTTTTTTCAAATCAAAGGTTCGCCGCCAACAACTGGACAAGTTCCAATAGTCAAAACAATATTCAGGGTAAAATTATCTTAATACATTATTAAATCGTATACTGGTAGCCGTGAACTTTAAAAAATTGGCAAATCAAATTAAACACGATACGGATGTTTCAACGACAGCAAGAAAGCAAAAAGGTTTTTCTTGCCGAAACATTCCTTGCAAAGCTCTCACCGCGCAACGTGGTTTATCTTCAATTGCGCCCTTTCCGTTTTGACATCCGCAAGGTTGCCGACCATCAGCACAGCTTCGTCTTTGCCGAACACGGTTGCCTCCAAGTAATCAGGAGTGCGTGCATTCGGCGAAAGAGCGCCTGACAACCTTCTTATTTCATTGCAGAACATTTGCTGGCCGCGAACAGGTATGTATCGTAGGTGCACGTAAGGTTTAACAGGAACAATCTTCAACTCAACCGCAACTAATAAGCCCAGGGTCCCGTGAGACCACGGAAGACAGTGGAAGAGATCCTTGTACTCGTTATCTTTAGTGACATGGGCCAGGCGACCATCTGCCAACACGACATCATACGACACAACTGACTCCTGATACAAGCCCACTTTATGGGAGTATGTTGTCATTCCAACTGCCATCGCAAGTCCGCCACACGTAGCATCAGCTATTTCCAGTGTGACTGCCAACGCATACCCGCGAGGTACCAAATAAGACGTTATCTCACCAACAGACACCATCGGCTCCACTTTGACAGTCATTTCTTTTTCATTGAGACGTAGTATGTCAAACAAGGCGACTTGTATTTGGTGACACTGGGACTTTTGAAAGAACGTGGTGGACAAACTCAGCCAGTTAGGTCGGGAGGTGCACATTGGTTGCCTTGATGCCGCAGGAAGCTTGTTCCATTCTCGTACACTTTCTTGGATTTTACCAACCCGAAGATAATGTTGTTCTGGAGCAGACAAGCGTCTTCTCCTTATCCAGTTGCTCAGCTTTAAGCAAATATCGAACAAGTAACTAATAGGCAAGCAAAACAACACCACAACCAATCCTCGGTGTTCTTCAAGGAGCTTAACTAACCAATCAGGAAACATGGCTATTCAAAGTCACAGTACGCTGCAATGCACAATATGAGAATGAATGAGCAAAACGAATATCACAGTGTAACGAACACAGAGACGCCTCACAGCAGATCATACGAAACGACGATAGTGCTTTGCATGCATGGATAAATATGGGAACATTCCCAACACATATTAGTTACGAGCAATGTCATAAAAGAAGAGATAATGATATATATGTCCAACAATGAAACAATTGTAACATTTCAGCTGGTTAAAGACAGAGCAAAAAGCATGAAATAGACTTTTGTAACATCAATTGAGGTGCAAAGTTCACCAACTAAAAATGATAAATGCTGTGTAGGAAATTTTTCATTCAACATGATATCTATATTTTCCCAAATAAAAATACTATCTCTAAGTTATGCTAGCAAATTGCAAAAAACTCTATAATGCAACTTCATGTCAAAGCTCAAAAATGAAAAGAAGGTACAAATATATTCAAGGGAAAGTTAAAATAGTAAACACTTAAAAGAAAAGATACTTTGTTTGTAATTCAGGATGAAAACAATGGCAGCTTACATGCTACAACTGGTGACTTTGCTGACTTCTTGAAACTAAAGGTGGGAAACTTGGCCAACGAGACAAACACTTAAAAGCATAATTTATACCAAAACATACTGCACTTGGTAACCTGTACAGCTGGATCTTGTTTAATATTTTGAAACATTGGGCCATGTAATACAGGAGTGTATTGTGTGGCTGTCCTCCATTCACATGCATAACATATGAATACCCATCCTTGAAACATCCATTGATGACATAGTATGATGGAAGATAATGCAGAGCTTTAAACTTGTGGTTTTTATAGAAGTTAATTGCAACAAAATTGGTTGACAAAACATGAAGATATATTGCTTTAACTAGGTTAGAGTTGTTTTCTTGCACACCTGTTGAAACATGTGTTAAAAACACTTCAAGGAGAAATGAAGCAACACCATAACGTCGATATGGTTGATGAACCCCAATACTGAGAATGTAAGCAACTTTTGTCTCTCGACCATATGCAAATGACAACAGATCAGCATCTTCCTTGGGGACTTGCCAACGAGGTTTAATTTCTGCTATAAACACTGCAATAAGTTTTCCATCAATGGTTGCAGCAAGAGAGAAGAACTTTCTGTCAAACACTACAAGGTTGAACCAAGTATCTGGATATCTGATGGGAAACCATTCTTGACACAGTTCTTTTAACATGCAAATATCTTCAGCTTCCAAAAAGCGCAGTTGAAGTTTTTTCAAAAACTGGTTGTGCTTGAATTTTCCACTTTCTAGAATATGCTTTCGATAAGTAGCAATTGCACATAAGCACCTGCTGTCGAGCACTTCAGGAACTGTGCTTTTCATGCAATTACTACAGCTTGCAGCATTTGAACAGAAACCATCAAGGCCATCCTCCATGTTGACAACAGTGGTCATGCCTAAACCATCAAACAGGCTTCAGTGTTGTCTAGCTGCACAATTATTGTTTATTGAGTTCAAGCATTCCACAAGTTGTTCTCCATTAACATTTTCTTGGAAGCTGATTTAAACACTTGACAAGAAACGCAATTCTGCAAACTATAACGTTGCCAGTTATTCCAGTTTTTGAAGTGACTTGAAAATAATTTTTTTCAGAGATGCATAACAGTTTAAGTAACTAAAGATACTTTTTAAACAAAATTTTTGAATAACTGAAAATGTGTTTAAACAATTGAAAATATTTTTTCTGAAATGCAAAACAATTTTATTTGAACAACCAACAATAATTGTTACATGAAACTTTAACACCTTCGCTGCCAGCATTCTAATATATTGTACCTGAAAATCAGCCTAAATCTAGCAGTTTTCACATGTCTTAGCAACTGCATAACTCCTGCAGTGATTGCGCTAGAGAGCTGTTCAAACCCTTGAAAGACTCAGCAAGTCTTCAAGTCTGCAATAAAAAAAATTTTTGGTTCTGTTTTTTCGAGTGACATCACAAGTGAGGTAATTGATTAATTAATTATCTAATTAGTGAATTAATTACTTATTTTGTTGTTTTTAGGTCATAACTTTTGAACCCAAAACCCCAGAAAGTCATCTAAAGTCTCAAAAGACTCAGATTTTAGCCTAGTTTCCAATACAAACTTGAAATACTACCATCTTGCGGTTTGGGCCCAGAGCCAGATGAAGTGGGCCAAAAATACCTAAAACTACTCCACTTATGACGTCACTTACAAAAAATCCGAAACCAAAAAGAAAAAAAAAGTTTTTCATTGTAGACTCGAAGACTTGCGCAGAGTCTTTTGAGGTTTGAACAGCTTTCTAGCGCAATCAGCAAAGGACTTATGCAGTCACTAAGACACATGCAAACTGCTTAATTTAGGCTGAAACATACCAGCTCTGAAGGTGTTAATGTAATCAAAAACACACTTCTGTGATGCTTATTTTGTGTACCTCACAAAATTTACAAACCACATGCACAGTTATCACTCATTCGACTTTTTCACACATCTTCAAAATTCAGTTCTTATGCAATTTTATTTGTTTTATCACCTTCAGAAAGCACACAACAACAAACCGTACAGGAAATAAAGACTGTTTTTGACAAGGAGTTGCATATAACAAAAATATATTTTTGCCTGCTAGTTAAACTGCAGTTCAGTCTGTGTGTTGCATAGAATTCCTGACCAATGGCAAAGCTTGATCTGCTGTAGCTAACATTGTAGATACTGTGCCACATGCATATTGCATACACACTGAAGTGGAAATCTTGCCTTGAGTGGAAATGGTCGATTCCACCAGGACCTACATGCGCACCACATAGCAGGGCTATTGCAACTTATATTATAATAGCCAATAAATTAAGACTACAAAACCTTTAAAATTCATACAATTTTAGCATAGTACCGTTTGTTATTGAGCATAAGATATGTCATTAAATTTAATTTCTTTAAAGCTTAAACTGCAGCAATGTGGCTATGTGGTAGTAATCTAGTCTTGATCTAATTCTGCCCCTGCTAACCCTTTAACACTTCCGCTACCGGCCGACAAAAATATATGTTGTTTGAATTTGTTAACATGTTCCTGGCCGACATAAACATGCGTTTTTGCTAATTAAAAGTTGTCGGAAACGTACACATGTTTTTATCCAAATTTCGCTATGGTATGTGCAAGGCACACAGCGATCACTTCGCCTTGTTTAACCGCTCAAAGCTGTTCATCAGGTGACCAATACTTTAAAGTTGCCAATGCTATTGTGAATTCCCATGTGAAGGTCGTGACCAGGTCCTGACCTGCCTTTTTGGCGATTTGCTTGATCTCATATTGATTTGAGTAATGATTTATTTCTCCTATCTCAGCATCTTGTGTCTGCACACAGGATGTAATGACTACTTGCGTCTGTTTTGCGGTCTCGAACAGTTCTGACCAAGAAAGTTGTTTTTCTGATTTTGCCACACCTAATGCATGATAAAAGTGCAGCTTGGGTCAACAAGAACTTAGTGACAATTTGGCCATCATACATAAAGACCAAATTCTGCTAACCGTAACAGCAAGTTTCTGATAAACTTAAAGACTGAAATCTGAGCTGTGGAACGCACACCATTTTTGGTATGTAAGTTTGTGATATGCCTGTTTTGGAGAGTTTAGCAAGCAGTTGCAGCTTGCCAATCAGCACTGAAGTAATTTTTTGATCGCAATCAGGCGTCTGAGATGTGTGTTTGAATTTACTGCAAATAACTGCATTGTGCGCTTGTCTAATCGCTATATGTCTGTCGCGCGCTCAGCTAATTGTTGGGAAGTTTGTTTGCTCAGTTTAGCCGCACTGGTAGAATGCTCTTAGTTTGTTTCTGTTGTGTTTCAGAAGCCGTACCCAGGGATCAATCGCTGTTGACTTTGCTTCTTCATTCGTGATAACAAAGGGTTTGTTCTGACTGCTCCCCGCCCTGTTTTCAATTTCTGTAGGAAATAGAAAGTCTGCAGTCCTGTGATGCACAGAGTTTGCAAGGTGTCAGTTGGGTGAGGTCATTGCATGCACGTTTCGAACCTTCTGTGAGTGTTAAAGCTGACGCTACAACAGTATGTAGTCTAAAAACGTGGTCCTAGGCAGAGTTTATGTAATTTTAGGTTTTGAAATTAGAATTCAAACTTTTTGTGGCTCAGAGGCTATGTAAATGCATGGCCCTTTTCAGTTGGTCCACCTAGGTGGGACCAGGGTTCGGCAGCAATGCATGTGATTTTGTACTATGTAAGTGCTTTGATATGCTGCCAAATGCTAGGAAAGCATGTAAGAATGTATCAGAAACATTTCTGTAAGCATGTTTAGGCATGTTGATGAAGTTTTGTTTGATGCCAGTGTATAGCTAGTTTTATTGTCTAAAAAAAGTGGTTCTGGTAGGCCCAGGCTTATCAAAGTGGTATGTAGCCTAAAATGTTTTGAAAGTGATTTGATATGCTGGCAATTGACTAGTGGAAAAGCAACAAACGTTTGCTAGGTTTACCGTTTTAGCCTAAATCTAGAAAACGCTTAGCAGCATCTGCATTTTGCAGAGGCAGACAGCATTTTGAATTTCCCACCAAAACTCCCGGGACCCGTTGATATCACTGCAGGGAAACCACCCAGGATCGAAAGTGTTAAGGCCTGCAGAGGGGACGACCATGCCCTTTGAAGTTATAATGAGCCATAACTCACAAACAGAGTGCGCTACAGAGTGAGTAAAGACATATTTAGATTCAGAAGACAGCAACACATTTTCTGAGGTATGTTGCACGTACTTGTGGCATGATTGTGTCATCTTTTGGGGGGAAAACAGTTTTTCACATTGCCAAAAATTTTCGTGGTTTTTATTCAAAGAGCTGTGGAGCAGAAACAAAACACATTGGAAATAAACTTTCTACACAAAAATATGTCAGTCATGAGCATAACTGTGCGAAACCAATTGAAAAAAATTAGCTTTCTTTTTTGGATGGGTATAACTGTGAAAAACCCCAAATTTTTGGATTGCTTTTGCCTTATTTGGGTCTTTGAAGGGTTATTTGTACCCAATCAACACACACGAAACGTCTGAAAATTGCAGAACAGATCTCCCTTGGTGTTGTACAACTTCCCATCAAATTTCAAGTTTAAATTATTGTAAGGAAAAAAGTTATGGACATTTTTATTGATAATTAATTGATTCCCTAAGGGATTAGCTAATTAATTTGTTGTTTTTAGGCCATAACTTTCTAACCAGCAACACTAGAAGGTCAATCAAGGGCTCTAATCATGCAGATTTTCACCTAGTTTATTTCAAAAGAAAAAAGGAAATTACCCTTCTTCAACTTTCCTACACCAAGCACACACAAAACTATTTGACAAACTAGGGGTGACTCTCTTGATCTTTGCACATCTTCCATGAACCCATTGCATTGCACTGTACTTCAAAAACAGCTTCATAAGTATGATCAGCTAACAACCCTATTTGTTGCGTAAGAAGTCTTATACTACTTTCTACTTTCTCATAATTTACTTTTACATCACGATGCAAAATCATCAGAGCAATTACACTGAAAATATTCTCTTTTGCAGATATTTTGCAAGTGTTTTGTTAACAACCTCAATCTCGATAGAGTGTACCAAAGATCCAGTTGTGCAGATGATTATCAGCATCGATTTTGTAAGTGCATGTATGTTTGGATAAACAGAGTTCTCATTGCTGTATGGCTGATGCTTGCTGATTGTTCAACAAGCTACATTTCTTTATAGTACCATGTTTGCAGGAACAAAAAGTGATTGTGATGTGATAAATGCGTTGTGACCTATGACCAAAAACAGCTATATATATATAACCTGGAAATATTTCCTTGTGTGTTTTGATGATGCACCAGCTATCACTCTATCTACAAAGCTGGTTGCGTTACGCTATTAGCCAAATTTGATTTATTAGCCAAGTTGGATTGAGTTTTAGGACACCTGTAGAAAATCTAGTTTTGTTCTGAAAGGTGTTATCAAAAGCTGTCCTTCCCTGACAGACACTCCTTTGCGAGGCTTACACCACTGGGCGAACAGAAACACATTTTAGCATAGTACTGCACTGCTTCAAAATTTGTGGATGCGATTAAGGTACTATTGTATTTACAGCAATTAGAGCTTGAACAGTAAGACTTCTCTGGGTCAATGCTGAATGTGTTTCATCTTTCACTAGGGTCATTCCATGTCAGGTGATCCAGCAAAATAGGGATTTTTCATCTGACCCTCACCAAAATTCACGAAATTTTATAAGGGGAAAGATCTCAGGCTTTTGAGCTCAACAAAGTTGGAATTTTTGAAATCCTACCTGTATTTCCGAAATTATGAGTATTTGAAATTGATGTTTTTCAAGAGGATTGGACCAAAAAATTCTTGGAATTTTGCTGTTGGAATTTCAACTGATTGTCACTCCTTTATACCTGAATATTTTCGTTCAATATTTTGCAGTAAAGTGGAAGGCTCCATGCTGAACAAATCAACACAGAAAGTTTTTCACTGGTGACTTTTGAACCCTGGTTAATCGTTGTTATAAGGCAACATGTTTTTCATGTGCATTCAAGCATGATGATATTATAAATACCTGTAACTCAAATAGTGCAACTTCAATTGACTTCATTTTTTTAAGGGCTGGTGTCATGGATATACTACTGTATCTGGGTCACCCATGCTTATTTTTTATCTTCAGGCAAAAAACATATGTTTATATAACAATATATATCCATTAACACTTTGAGAGCTGGGGTACGATATATTCGTACTTTGAAATCGGCCTAAAACCAACAGTTGTCAGTTGCCTTACCAACGCCCTAGCTCCTCCGCCGATTGTGCTCGAGAGCTGTTCAAGGGCTCAAACGAATCAGCCAGTCTTCTAGACTGCACACGAAAAAATTTTTTTTGGTTGGGGGTTGCAGATTTTTTGTGAGTGACGTCATAAGTCAAGTAGTTTTTGGGCCATTTTGGCTCATGTTGCCTGGCCTAGGGCTCAACCGCTAGGCCAAAGTGTTTCGCTGAAGTTTTCATTGGAAACTAGGCTCGAGTCCGAGTCTTTT
>JGI24158J21664_10004997_pt1 | contig 17226 bp, 14 predicted proteins | sample Ectturendosymbi3_FD_21664 | JGI IMG/M metagenome (IMG submission 21664)
TCCTTACTTTCGTGTTCGTTATTGTCATTCTGTTTTGACCGTGGCTCTGTTCACTGCTGTTCTCTTTTCTGAATAAAGCCTTGTTGAGGTCGTGTAGTAAAGAGTTACTACAAAGTCGTTGTTTTAGTTTCGTTTCAGTTTCCAGAAGAAAAAATTGTATTTCACCACTCATGGCCTCCCTGGAAAAGTCTTTATGGCTACCTCTGTAAAAATCCGCTAATGGCTCCTCCTGGAAAAAATCCTTCTAACGACCGTGGTCCAGGGGTGGCAAGACGATTCCGACTTTTGGACTTGGTGGTCGCAATGGACAATGGCAGTTTAATTCACTGAAAGTATTCAAAAACAGCAGCTGTTTAGGTAACTGTGGGCAAGATTTGATTGCAGGCGGATTCAACATTGCGAATCGACTTGTACTTTGCGACAGTTGCAACGAAATACTCCATACGCCATAAATTTATATGACACTAAACTTTGCTCATGACATGGAAGCTGTTGGTCTAGCACCTGTAAAGCCTTTGCGTACCACAGTTTGACAACTACTGCCTTAGGGACATCACTCATAGGTGAAATGGCGGATTTCACATGCAGTCGACTTTCTCGTCTCCAGTGGAATATCAACGCACCGTATACAACCCGTTTAACTATGTGCTAATGCCGCCACCCATTCAACACTTTGCAGAATGCAGTCGCTCATATTTTTCATCTTGTGTAAATTTTGCTGCAGTGAGCGCTTTGCGAGACGAGCATCGGGGCTTCTTTGTTTTTGACTGTGCGGAAAATATACGCGCGCATCGCAAGCTGTCATCGTCGGGCGACCCTTTCGGTGGTGTTGCAGCCACAATCATGGACGTCGGAAGGGGGGCAGGGGGCCGTGGCCACCCCTGGATTTTGGGAATTTTAGCAAAATCAGGTTGTTTTCTTAATTTCCATTGGGAAATAGCAAATTTCACCACTTTCCCCCCCTGGAAAAATCCTTCCGACACCCATGGCCACAATGTCGCGGCGCCATGAGTCAACTAAAGTGAAAACCGAACCGACGACTCTCCGCTAACAGCAACAGAAGTTCCCTTTGTAAAATATTTCTTGAATCGCTTGTTGACAATACAGCACATTGCTTTGCTGGGTTGCAGGAGCAGAACAGATATCTGGTTGCTTTTTTCTACGCTTTCAATCCAAGTACTTCTATGCAAAACTATTTGTAATTTGCAAACGTTGAGTTGAGTGATTTTTCTACTTCTGGTGCTACGAAGACTCCAAGAAAAGCGGAAATGTTAATATAAAGNTTTCGCAGATAGGGGATGTCTGGTGTCATAACCAGGTGATTCCCGGAGTCATCGAATTCCCAAATAAAACTNNGTTGCCTATTTTTTTTGCATAAATATGATATACTGTAAACTGCTGTCCTGAAACAAACATCCTGCAACACAAACCTCTCTTATAAAATTTTAAAAGATTCACACTCGTTAGTCATTCAGACCAACCTACTGGGTCAGTTTTGTTTATTTGAACTCATTGCTTCTTCATTATAAGCATATACACACGAACACAGCACCGATTGTGAAGATTACGTTCAAACAAGAGGGGAGAGAAAATTTGATTAAAGCCCGTCAGTACACCAAACTTTGACAGGCAGCAAGTGCAGAACTTCCAAAAGAAAACAAAATTAAGAAACGATTTCGGTTCATTCCGTTGCACTTTCAATCAGGCTTGCAAGAACAACACTTGCACAATGTTTTAAAAACTTTCTTATTCCTCCAAAACCAATCGCCTGTTTAATTCTGCAACCGGACATTATTAAACAATCCTTTTCTTGTGAGTGCTTAGTCCTTGAGCTTTCAGAGAGCAATATTTGTTCACTGATAAATGCAATAATAATATGAAATATAATATACAAAAAATAGTTCTGAGCAGAATCGGAGAAACGCAGTGCTTTGGTATCAGGCTCTCCATTTCTACAATAAAATCTTGAGTATTTAAAGAACTACCAGTTTCTCACATCAGGTCCGCAACCAGTGGGGAGGCAGTCGGGCAATTTTCCCCCGAAATTTTCACAAACGTATTGTATTTGTTAGGTGCAGCAACAAGTTACATCATTTTGCCCCCCCCCGAAAATATCAGTTGGTTGCGGCCCTGTCTCACATATAACGCAGATGTCAATGGTGCAGGGGGTGCAAGTGCATCCCCAAATGTTTTGATTTGTTGAAAATTCAGGAAAAAACTAAAAAAAATTGGGCACAGAGGTTTTGACACCTTTGAAAATATTAATGAAATTATACTTTTTACTATTGATTGTACAAATAAAAATTTCGTATGTCATAGAAAACACATTAAATATACACAATATGAAATCAGGAAAATGAAACCACTTAACTGTTTTTAGCAACATCGTGGTTTAGTTTGTGAGTGCTGATGAATAACCAACAGCTACAGAAAATTTGTAGAGAAAAGCGCGTCGCATGAACTTTTTCGGGCAAATTTGGGGAAAATTCGGGCAAAATATGTTTTGCACTCCCATAAAATTACATTCACCTGCACCCATGGTAGGCATCTTTACAAAATAAGTCAGTGAAATTGTTACAGTGAACCAAAATATAAGCAAAACCTGTTACCTTTGATGAATGCAAATGCGTTAGACATTGCTTCAATATTTATCCATCAAACACTTTTTCTTGTAGCAAGCTTATGAACAGTTTTATCGCAAAGGCTGGAACCACTTCCGAGAATACGCAATTTTTCTTCAACAAGGCAGGTTTTCGTACCATAATATACTTTTGTTACATGGAGANATCTACACACTTGTCAACATGATTGGAACAACGCAGATGATCAATGTAAGTGCCGAGATGAGGTAAGATTTTCCTTGTGCTCCACTTGTGGTACTGATGGTTGGTTTGGTTGTTACACTAGATGGCGGTGAGGAGCTAGGCGGGCTGGACGCTGTAATTCGTGNAATTGTTCCACTTGACTGAGTCGTTTTGGCCCTCGCCGTGCTTTGTGACTGTTTGGTGGGTCTTGTTGATGATGCTCTGCTGCTCGATGCAGGCGCCGAAGTGCGTGATGCTGTGCTGGACAGCTGCGCACGGTCAGTTGTGCTTGTTTGTCCAACGTCCGCTACAGTAGTCGTATCTTCCTGCATTGGAGTGGTGACCGACGCCACGCTTTGCGAAGATCCAGAAGTTTGCTTCATGGTAGATGTTGGCGTACTTGCGACTGAGGAATCGGGAACAGGCGTTGGCGCTTCAGGCGGTGATGTCGCGGAATCTTGCGTCGGTGTTGTTGAAAATACTGCGGTCGTTGTCGTATCGGTCAGGCTCTTGTTGTTGCACAGATCATCGTCGCAACACTTCAACTTGCATGAACTGAACAAAATATAAGGCGTTCTTTCACAATGCTTTCCCAAACTCCTTCCCGGGCAACTAATAATATATTGTTGCTGTTAAGGTTGATTCCGCGCCGGGACAAGCAAGACGAAAAGATTTCGATAGTTTCAATGCTTCGACAGACATTTAAGGGTTTTGCCAACTAAGCGTTAACAGTTAAGCGCAGGGTAATCAACTTTGACTTTTTTCGAAGCGCTCTCCGAGAAACAACTGTTTCGGCTCGTGCTATTCTCCCCATACTCATTTTTTCCGGGGCAATAAACAATCACCGAAAGGTACAATGAAATTACAATAGTTTGTATGGGAGGGAAAATAACGTAATGGCATACTGAAATCTGAGATATTTGAGATCTATGATTAATGTACTAATACTAAGTAACTAAGATATGTGATTTAGTATTAAGCTACACAGAGAAGTTCGCTCATAGATACAGTAGGGAAAAAAACAACATCGTAAATCCATATAGACCGTATAAATAGGCAAATTCAGAAGTAATGAATTGACAAAAAATATCTTGGGAACTTTTCGTAACAGACTAAAATCCAAAAGCAAAAATGTAGGTGATAAGTAGGTATTACAGCTTTTACTTCCTCTTTGTGCAGTGAGGTTTTGTAAGGGTGCAAAAACATTCAATAGGGTGGAGTTCCAGCTAACCAGTAACAAAGTGTTAATGGAGTGCTTTTACATCTTGACCATTTTGTCGCATTGAAAACCACTTAGAAACAGCAAAAAAGAATTCCTTAAAAGAAAAGCAGGGCAATGTGTAGTTTCCTGCTATTCATTTTTCTCAACAAAAAAAGTTTTTTCTCGTAAGCGTAGTATACACAACTGTGACCAACTGTTTTGACTGCCACAAGAACACGAATTTACTGCTGCTGCCTTTCGTACCTTTGAATAATAAGACAGTTTTTATTAATAATTTAATTTGTTTAAAAAATCAACAAACGCCTCAAACATTCTTGAGTATTGGTACCTACTTGTAATGGGTTATCTAAATTGACTGTATGCTGTAGAATTGTGAAAATGCAAGCAAAAATTATGTGGTAGTCAAAAATTCATTTTCTTTCATCCTCAACAACACTACGTCAAAAATGTTTTATAAAACAACATTGCTAGTGCGTTTGTAATACCGGTTTATTTTTTTTAATTCGCTCCAGTCAATTTAATGTCGGAAACGTCATAACATGATGAAAATAACTGCATTACAAGTCAATCAGAGAAGAATACGATAATAATTAATCGTTTATCCAACCAACTCATCTCAATAGACTTTTCATCACAATTTCAGTATTGATTTTCCTGTTAGTGATTTATTGACATGAACCTTTTGGTGGGTCAGAAGGACAAGAAATTGTTTTTGCGTGAGGCAGAAAATGACATTTCTACCACTCTTACATGCTCAGTTACGCAAGTAATCACCAACCTGATAACAAATGCCGGCAAGCCCACGAATTTTTCGCAAGCGTTGGTCATCGTACAGTTGGCTCTCTCCAAGCAGTTGAAAACTGATGTCACCCCTCGAACTGTATATAGCAAAACATAGCTGAATACAAACAGCATATCTCATAAGCAGTAAAGAAGAGGTCCGGTGCTCGCTTTTTTGCCAAGGTAACTTTTTAAGCAATCAAATGTTATAACATAAACAAGTGCACCTACCATAGGGAAGTGCAAAATCTGCTCTGGCGCACACTTCAGAAGGGGAAGAACAAGTTTTTACGATTGTGGCAACAGGCCCTGTGGGAGGTGTAACACCGTGAGCACAGCTCATTCCTCCAGGATTAGTAGGAATCTGGAAAATAAAATTGTGTCATGACAGAAATTATTGCGAAATTTATAGGCGTTAGCTGCCTAACAGGCAATGCATTTATGGTCCCAAAGAACATCCAGAAGCATGAACCTTCTTTCCGTTGCCATGTCTAACTTCTACCACGAATTACTTTTGTGGGTTTGTCAAACCCAGGTCAAATGAGGTTACCACGTGATCCCTACGTAAGCGCGCGTTGTCGGGCTTTCCACGTTTCAGTAGCTTCATATTTTTGTGCGACCAGTTGGTAGGTGCGCGTGCGATCGTCCACAATTTTCATCGATTGTGCAAAGGGAGTGAAATCGGGTTCGGCTTACCCGACGAAATTGTTAGTGTGGGGTGGCATGGGCACGCTAGACTCACGTTAAGTTAAAGGGGGTATAAGCGCCAGGTGACTGTTACTCATTCAGCGAATGCTTCTACGATCGTGTTAGCAGTATACAACCTGAGAAGTTCTTCAGGCCCAAAAGTTTTTGATCATGAGTAATTCAGTTCAGGCATATATGACACCTTCGCTATATTGGTCTACTTACCTTTTCGTCAAAAATCGTATGATATTAGAGTACAAAGTAACTTTGTTAGTGCTCAAACTGCTCAGTGAGACTTATACTTTCAGTGTAGTTTTTGTGATAATCTGCAGTTGAAGGAAAGTGTATTTTTTTATTTTTGAAAACTGGGTTCAACAAACCCGACGAAATAGTTAGTGTGACAAAAATTGAACAAAAGTATTCCAGGGTTAAACCTAGAAAAGACAAGCGTTACAAAAATCTACGGGCAAGAAGAGCAAAGTGGACACTAACAGCTTAGGGTCGGAGACGATTTATCACCAGAAAAAAGCTAACAACTTTCGTTTGCAAGCGTCAAAAATCTGGTAAAGACGTTCGCGTTCTCTTTGTATTACACGCGCAATTTATTCCAATGATTTTAGCAATTAGCTTACACGTTCAAGTAGGTTAAGCACTCTCCACAGAGGCGATAGGCAAAAAATTGATCTGCAAATTTTAATAGAAAATCGATTCCATGTAAAATTATGCACCCTCTGTCCGTATTCAAAATAACGATTCCTTGCTTACTCCCATTGTGCGGAGTACCTACTTGAATATAGAGATGTGCAAGCTTGGATCATCACAAAAAGATGAATGCAGAGATCGGTCTGCTGGTTCCTCGAATGCGTACAGAAAACCTAAAGCTTTTAACTGTAGCTTAGAAGTTATAGGAAAATCACCTAACCCCACTACAAACATATAAACAAGGATTTTTCTGTTTACACATTCATTAAATCGAATTGCAAAATTGTATAACTATTTATCATATACGCCAAAGTAAAACTGGTTGTCTGCTGAAGTTCATTCAAGTATCAAAAGCGCACAAAACAATCATTGAAATCAAATCATATTGTACGTTTTGAAAAGAAACCCTTTTCGTCAACAAAAAGTTAGTGTAAAACGCAGTGATGTCACAAGGAGAAGGATATGTATTGAAGGCGCAGCGTTTGGGGACCAAGAGGCCATTAAATGTGGCGCCCAAATGAGAAAAATATTGAATTGACACTGCGATTTTTATCCTTGGTTTTGTGGTTGAACAGCGGCACGCTAAAATATTTCCTCGCAGGTGATGCAGCCGTTGCTTTCATTCGTCCTTTTTTCATGCTTCTATCTTTGGAAATGCTTGTGCATGCAGCACAGCAATACATCCACCAATTACAAAAACATTATGAAAATGAGTTTTAAGTTCCGACCACTGAAAACAAGAGTTATCTACTTTTCAAATTCCTGCTTCTCACTTTAACGTTGTACCATTTGCAATGTGAATGACCAACCATTTCTCTTGTGTAGAAATCAAAACCTTTGCTCTCACACGCGTGCGTGAGACATTCAAACTCTACACAAACTGCGCAGAAGCAAGCTGCAAAAACGGTTGGAGTCTTATACTGACTGATAGGTTCTTGCGGCAAAACAGATATCGTTAAGACTGGTACTCTCCTAAAATTAAACTTAATAGAGCTAATTCTAGTAGATTGGATAATCGCAAAAGGTCATCATCAAACTCATAAGCCCAAGCGCACACCAAGTAGTATATTATTTAATTATTACATTTTTTATTGAGAATTTGAGATTATTGTAAATTTCGGCGAACCAGAGGTCTTCGCTTCCAGTGGTTATTGGATACACTTGAAACAATGAAAATGTCTCTAGGCAAAAACATTAATTTGCCTCTATAAGAATGTTGGGATGTTTACCTCTGCCTTTTTTGTTTATGTGCAGTATGAAAGCCGCCCGTTCCTTTGTAGTATCTATCGCGTTGTGCTTCTACGTAAAATGAAAGCGGTTGCTTTTTCGAGTCTTTTAAATCACTGATCTTTGCATTGTTGTGCTTGACATGGTTCCGACCATTTTCGAAAAAGTGAACATAGTTGTTATTATCAGACGAAACGCGTCCAAAAAGTGAAGACAGAACAAATACGTTTGCTCTACGCCATGTGTTCGCACAATTTATGTGTTTCTCCCAGGTCCGGATTAAGGGGGGGGAACAGGGGCAATTGCCCCGGGCCCTCCGCTCCAAGGGGGCCCCCGTGATGACATTTATTTGTTTTAAATAAAATGTTCGTTTGAAAAATTGTCGTGATTGGTGATTCAAAAGAGATACAAGAATACAAACTCTATATTTGGATGTTGCGTTGTGTATCATTGATGATTTTTCTGCAAGTTTGACTTTCTGCCAGTTTTAGTAATCACTACTGAATATGAATATTTACGGTTTTGTTCAATGCAAATATATTTGAATTTTACTTGTAACTTTTCCTAAAATTCGTTCTTTTGGCATGGGTGTATCTACTCGTGCATCACGCCTACTGCACAAATGTCGCGAAAACGATACTATTTGCGTGCATAAGCAGCAGAAACTAGTTCTGCTGTGGTTGCAGTTTAGTATCAATGATTCTGTAATTTCTTGTGCCGTCTGGCGGTAGCCGCATCCGAATTGCGACCTTTGTTTCGTCATAAAGGGTAACGTATGGTGGAAACGCACTTTTCCTCAGATGGCTAGTATTCTTGCGTTACATCAAGAGTTCTCAACCGGGGAGAATTCCCCAACAGGGGGGAATTTTGTATTTGCAAGGGGTGAATTTTTTGTTTAGGATTTTGTTTAAAATGTAATATAGCTTAAGCATGCATTAGCTGTTGCGTCCAGTTCTGTAAGTTTCTTAATTGTTTTGTGGTGTAGCACGCCCAGCTGCTCTCTAAATTGCCACACGTTTATGTGCAGCACACAGATTATAGCCCACGTCGCCTCTGGACTTCGTTCAGAACGGCAACACTATCGATATGACGCGTTACTACATAACAATGGGCAGTTCTGCAATTAAGACATTTATCCAAGGTATCCTTCCGTTTGTCTCCAAATATCTATGCGAATCTGGGTGCTCAACTCTCTTGCAAATGAAAACAAAACAAAGAAACAGATTGGATGTGGAAATGACATGCCTTGTGCGCTTTCTAATACTTTTCCACGGATCCATGAATTGTCAAAAAAAAACAATAACAAGTATCCCACTGACTGTTAAATTCGCATCGTGAGTACAAGACATTTATTTTGTTTCTTGCATTATTCTTTTCATTATAAAATATCATTCAGAAAAGTTATTTACTAATAATTTGGTATTAATTAAATTAGAGGCCAAAGAGCTTATCAACTGTCAATTTTATTTTCTCTTCTTAGTGTACTGATGTAAAAGTTTACTTTACAAACTAAATTTCTAAAAGGGGTTTTATCTGTGAATAACGGTTCAAGGGGTGCATGGGATAAAAAAGGTTGAGAACCACTGAGTTACATCATAAAAAGAAACATATGAAGCTAGTGAAGCCATTTATACAACATGTCATTGCGTGGTCCGTCAGAAAAGGTTTTCGATCAGTCGATTTGTGGAAAGAAAGAGCAGAAAACGAGATTGCAGTGTTTAGCTAGCGCGATGCTGAAATCTGTAATGCCATCAACAACTAAAATTGGCGAAGTTTCTAAGGAGAAAAAGCGTAAGAATCCGGCAGTGTTAGCTAAAACGCCGCGACTGAAACGTTTTTTCCAGCAAAGCTTTCAAGCAGTAACGTTAAAGGAGTGGCGTTAACCAGATCACCTGAAAAAATAGGTGAAACGCACGACATATGTTTCGAAGCACCTTTCATACTCAGACTAGCTGGCCATATTGACATGTTATTTTTCCGGTATTTTGTTTGTAATCTTTGGTTTCTGTTTATTGTTCGGGTGAATATTGTTTCTTGCCGAGTTACTCTTTAGCCTGTGCAAATATTTTTTCTTATTAAGAATACACTGTAATGTTTATATCATAAGCTCTCTTCTCGCAGCTAACTGTATGTGCAACTGAGTATCATATTTATTCGATTGTAAGCCGCGACTTATAAAGTTTTTGCATCATTTCATGCGGCTTACAATCAAGGGCGGCTTACAGTTGTTATTTCTTTACTTTATCGAAAGGTATAGATGACGCTCAGTCTTTCCTTGGCTACCTTTTGTCGATCAAACACTTCTTTCGGATTCGATTTTCTTCAGCATCACGTACACAAGCGTCACAGGAGGGGTCATGAAATACAGAAGGCAGTTGTAGTGGTGTAAGCATCATCAATACCGGGATTGCCAATTAACGGGTAAAGCACGAGCGCGTGAAAATCGCGACTGCATCTCAGAGGCTTATGTAACCTATGATCAAGTGCGGTTTACAATCAAGGGCAGCTTACATTAAGTTTTGACACCATTTCGTGCGGCTATCAATCGAGTGAAATCGGTAAGCACGTAATGGACTACCGGAAAAAAGCACACGAGAACGTTGCGAGTCAACGAAAGCAAATTTTACAAACGATGACGTCATGAAATACGTCATAAGGGCCCTCCAGTGAAAATTGCACCCGTCCCCCTATCCTTTAATCCGGCTCTGGTTGCCGCTCAATCTCGTGCAGTGCAAGTATCTACCCTCTGACTGCGCGTGCCTTACCGAAGTTGCCTCTGACGTCTCTGAAGGCACTGGTGGCGATGGACGCTGAGTAGGGACTTTGGGTTGTGTAGCAGGCGTGGTGGGCTGAACAGGTACAGGCGGCATCGGGAGAGAAGTTGTTGTCGGTGGCTCGGAAGGAAAATCACTCAGACTTTGATTGTTGCAAACGTTGCTGTAGCAGCATTTAAACTGGCACGAACTGCAAGCGAAATACGTGTTTGATTAAAATCTCGACTGATAAAAACCTAAAGCGAAGGTTCTTGAATTGAATGGATCAAACGATTTCAAGGACAAGCTGTTTTAGCTCTCAGGGTGCTTTTGTCTACGTTGGGCATATTTATACCACAACACTATAATACGCGTGCAAATTAGATGCTTAGGAGATTCATATTCAATAAAAACTCACTTAATCCAAGTTAACGTAGGCCTACACAATATTTCAGTTACAAACTTACACTCGTAGCTGCATTGGTCAACGCGAGAAATGTGCTGTTCGCGTTCCAATCGTGTTGAAAGCAGCGTCAAGAAAATGCATCCAATGTAGTTACAACTAAGTACTTAACTTTTACGAAAGTCCATCGATCTCGGTTTATAAATGTTGTTGTACCTTCTGGTACATTTTTCCCAAACTCATAGACGTTTTTGCCAAAGACATGGCGAAATAAAGAGTGAAACAAAAAATAATTGTTAGCGTTTACATGACGTATTTGCTTAACGCTCGCACGTTAAGTTCTCAGAAACGTTAATGAAGAAGGTATAGAAAAACTGACAATTCACAGCAAAGATGTGAGACTTGATGCTCTAAAATTGATGTAGCAATCACTTTTTAGGCGCAATTTAAATCTATACAAGATTTAAAACATTTCACAGGCCATGTCTCAGTTTCGCCCACGTTACCATGCGACACATTGGTCTCTCTTCAACTTTTTTTGTGAGCATGATACGCCGAACAGTTTTTTTATAGAAAACAAATGGTGAAAAAGACATAAAAATTACAGATAAAAGATTCACTGCTAGAGCAGCTTCAGCTTCCCAAGCCACTACAAATTTACTACACCGCTAGAGATACATATTCGATCACATAAACTAGATTATCCATTATTTTGAATTTATTACCCATTTCGAGCGTTTTGGATAATATTATATTTGCTTGCTGTTTGTTAGCCATAGAAAGCAGGGCAGGCCCGTAACCAGCTTGGGACACCAGGAGGAGCGAAGAGTTCTCCGAGAGGGGCCCAAATTTTTTGAACTATGTCCAATAGTTTTAAAGTATGTCCAACACTATTTTCCAGAGGGGCAAACATTTTTCAAGGGGAACTTCGCCCGCCCTGTTTACGGGCTTGAGGCAGGGTCATCTCCAAAATATGTTCAGAGATTTTCTCACTTCCAAGGAATGCTGTAAAAGGTGCTAACAGAAAAACGCATGTCACTCATATGTAAAATTGTCCTTGGCAAAAGCTTATCGGGAAATGTTTCAAAAAAAATATTTGCAAGAGAGGCAGAACCGTTCCAAATTTCTGTATTGAAGGTTTATGGAAAAAAAACTTTTCGGCAAAAATGCAACTTGATCATTTTGGCTCACGCTGGAAATTTTCAAAAATGCTGCTAACCTGAATGAAGTCCCATGTATACCGACGAACGACTGGCAATTGCTTGGCAAACACTCGGCTTTCTCAACGCATTTGAAAACAGAATTGACTCCTGCAACTGCAATCAGAGAAATGAATTTTCAGGCTGTTCTGTGTTAGAAGGACAAACATAGCAATAAACAAACCAATGTCTGCTAACAAAAGATTAGGCAAAATTACTTTTTTCTACACTGTGAGCATAATCACAAACAAAATTCTTTAGTTAGGTTATATGATTTTGTATGGCTTTAATGTAAATCCCGCTGATTTTTCAGCAAGGGTGGTTACACACATATTTCATTTTTGATGAGTTCTGCGTTTGTTTTGGTTTTTCAAATTCATCACCCCAAATGCGTACTTCTTTTATAAAGGCAGAGAAAGCAAACCATGCAAAACTCTCAGGTACGACGGTTCAGTTTCAACTCTGCTAACCACTCTCTTGAAGTTATATTTTAGAAAAAAAAAATTCAATGAACAAACCATTTATCTGCATACGTTAAGTGCAAGACGAATCTTTCTGATATAAGCTGGGATCAAAAACAACGAACCGAGCAAAATCAGAGGTTACTTACAAGCAGTCAACTCAAAGTCGGCCCTTCCACAGACTTGAGATGAAGATGTGCAATTGGTGGTTCTATCCGGTGGGATTGTGTCAGTTGGGCTCTTGATGGTGGAAAGACATTCTAAAGAGCTCGACACACGCAGCAAATTTAAAATCCAAACAGCAGTAAACGAAATAGTCAAACGTTTCATCTCAAATATTGACCTGGTGTTATGCTGCAAAGCAAGGTTTTACGATCACCTGATTTGTCGATATAACAAAAATAGGCTAAAAAGAAAAAAATTACTTCTTTTTGAAACGCAAAGGACTTTGCTTGGCAAGTAGGCGGCAGTCGTGTATTACTTCAGGCAAAAATGTGATATCTCAATTCGATGATTCGACTCAAGTGGGAAACTTTAATTTTCAAAGACGGGAACGTTTCCTTTACCACCAACGAACTTGAATCAACTCCATTCAAACTAATTTGAAATGGTTTGGATTGAAATGTGTCAGGATTGTGGGACATTCTTTTCTGACTCACCGTTGATTTCTGATCACAGAGCGCGTGACTTTTGAATGAAAAATGGTTCGTAAAATATTTAGACTATCATGAGACATTAATTGTGTGAAATCATGACATTTGAAGACTTGACTTGGACTCAAATAGATTCAATAGGTAGATTCAAAAGGTTCAATGATAGGAACAAATTACAGACTCACAAGACTTGGGTCTCGGCTCGAAAATGAAATCCACAACCAGCGTCTATCAGGGGTTTTGAACGTTTGGATAGTGATAGGAAAACAATCAGCTGGAAAACTTTTTTGAAAAGCAACAATCACTCGGAAGACATTTTGAGACTTTTGGCATCCTATAATCTATGCTTCGTTTTAGCAAACAATGTAAATATTTTTAATAACCTTTAGGATTTTTGGCCTCCTATTTTTTGCAAAAACTCAGACATTTTGATTAAAGTGGTCAATGTACCTACATCATAAATTTATCACACGGTTGTTTGATATACCGAAGATGCTCATCAGTTAAGAATATTCCAGATTGGTTATTCGGGGATTTTTCGTTTGCTACTCCATTTATCAATGACCAGGTTAAATTACACCTGGATATCTAAAATACACTTTCAATAGGAACCTCTTCATTCAGTAGTTTAAGAACAACTTGCTTTATGGCCATTCGGCACCAACTGCCTGATAGTGCTTATCCAATAAAAATTAACTTAGAGTTAAATCTTTTCAAAATCAATGGAAGTTTTCAAAGACTGACATGTTTGAAAAAATCTTTGGCTCATGCCTTTCTTTCTGAAGAAACTGAAACTTTCTTTCGTATTGTATATTTCCATAAACAAGCGCGATGATGTTCTTGATTGCACCGTATTCTTAATGCAACATCGTTTAGAATTAGATAAGATTGTGCATGACTTTGGCGAGACGCTTGAGGCGTTTGCGTCACCGGCAAAATAGCAATCTTCTCATTGAGGCCTAAAAGAAAACGGACTTTGTTACTATCATAAATTGCCCAGTTCCTACCCTTTTGCCGAACACTTGCTGAAGGCTACCGCTTCACTTTTTCCAAAGCGGTTTCAAAGCACACTCAAATTTCAAGGCAGAGTGCTTTGATTCGCCGCACCCAGATCGTGACAAAACCGCACCAGAACGTTTGCGTCACGTAATGATGCATGGCAACAAGTCAATACATCAAATCAGCCTTGTTGCGAGCAATATCGTGAAGCTACATGTCTGACTGCGAACAGGCTTCAAAAAATAATGAGACACTAACCAGCTATTTCCAAGCCGTGTAAGATAATTCCAAAAATTGTTTTTGATTATTGAGTGATGTAGGCTATTCTGATTACTATTTAATGTTCTAGAGAATCTCTGAGGAGATATGCAATGCGTTATGTTGCCCTTAAATGAATATCTTGCACTTGATTCCTTTCTTTTTGTGGCTAACTGGAGATAAGATTTCCAGATTTATGGCATTTTTGCAAATTAACAGAAATATCAAGAGTTAATTCAGCCGGTTTCACTTTCGTTTTTTTCTAACACTTGCAAGGTTCATGACAATCTACCTTTCAAGTTGAATGAAAAGCACAGAACATCCTTTAACATTCTTGAAAATCGCTTTTATTTTAAAACTTTAGCACTTTTTGCAATTGTGCTTTACCAGGTTTTGCATACCAAGTTGCACTAAATACCTGCAAAGTTCCCGCCTGACTTTCAAACATCAAACCTAACTTAACCAAGCTCCATGCAACTCACACAAAAGTTCCGACTGATGTTAATGGTCGCTTGTAACGCGCAAGCATCAAGTCAATTTATGGGTCTTCAGTTTATTTAAAGTTGCGAAAGGCATTATCGTGAACGACGATCATTTCCCGGCGCACGAATGGCCCGGGGCCACAAAGGGCTTGATGGCACTTAGTTTTACGTCAGGAGCGGCGAGGAAGCACTCCTCCCTCTCAAATTTACCTGATTCGGTAATTCTGTCGGATCAAGGTGATGCACTGCGATTCTGTAAAAACCGAAGCAGTTCTTTCGAATTCTCTCGCATGACGCTGCTGATCGAAAACAACTATTCCTTCGGTAAATAAATATTTCAATTTTCGCACTACTTATCGTTTGCTGTCCAGGAAGTAAGGTTACGCTGTATGCAACCCACGCAAACTCCCCCGCAAACCTTGGCTTTCGTGGTTCATCACAACACACGCAGAAGACGAAACACGCCAAAACAAACAAAAAGCTCCTTCCGATCACACAAGCGGTTGCCCTGGAAAGCTTCAGTGTCTAAAGACGATGGAATGCTTTGCGATGGGATCATTCGCTCAAGTCATAACAAACAGATACTAACCGTCTCAGTGAGCAACAGGCAAGTTGTACTCTGAAATGTTCCAACCAGACCAGAGAGCAATGAGGAAGCCGTTGTTTTTACACACAGCATTCCTCTCATGCAATACTTTGTTTTCAGATCAGCACAGTTCGGCAAGTTGTGAGGAACTAAGAGTGCGAAGACATTGGGAAGAAACAGAACGACGGTTTGTGTCTTATGTCAATCAACAGCAAGTTCTTTTCAACAAAATGAACACCTCGGTCTTCCCTGCATTATCTACAACCCGACATTAGCTTCTCTTTCATCAAATTTTCGGTTTTCGAATACCTTTTCTAATGAATTTGCCGCGTATTTTCCATTCAGCTTGTCTTGCCTATGAAATGGTGAAACGACTAATGAAGCATTGCACGGATTTTTTTGTTACACGTTTTAACTGCACAATTCGTGGTTGGTTTGCATGACACAGTCAGGCGCAAACAACAGGGCGTAAGTTTTACAAAACAAACTTATAAACAGGTTCGACGCAATGCCACACGTGGCGGGGGATTTAAGTAACTAACTGCAGCAGGTTTTCCCTTTTTTTCATTTCAACTTGGTACAGAGATTCAATTCAAAGTTGGTCATATATTTTCAAACACTGTCACAAAAAATAAATAAAAAAGAACTAAAGACTTTGTAAAGTACACACCACAACGCCGCCGTTTGAAAGCGAATCAAGAAACGGCGAAATTTCGCCTGGTGAATGTTTCTGAACCACCTAAAAGGTGAACATTTCAGATTGAGAAAGCCTCCACCTGAGCGTTGATGAACATAATTTGACTCTCCTGCTTACGCCTACGCTAACCTCTGTATACAAGCAATCACAATTTTGAGCTGCGTTTGAAACGAAAAGCAATTTTCAAACGCTAAATTTCTGAGCGACAACCTAGCAGCAAGCGATTGACACAATATTTCTGCACGCTAGTAGGCAATCCATCGAGCAAGTTGTCCAACTAGTACCATAAGATTTTCGGCTAATTGATGACAAAGGAACAGAAAGTAGTTACAACCAAATCCTCTATACGCATATGTTGTTAAAATGCTTTTGACTTGATAAAATTGTTTTTCCATGATAGAACTCTTTTTCAAAATTACGTGCAATGTCACTAAGTGGTGAAAGGTTAACTATAAACTATGCTTTCCTCGTAGCCTCCGAATGGCTGAATCGTTATGTCACATTGGCAAACGTCTTTCAAAAATTTCCAGTTGAAAATCAAAACAAAGACTATTGCAAATCATATTTTGTAAAAAAGAAAACAGAAACAAACCCCCTCACTTGAGAGCATGGGCCTGAAGTGACAACAACGTCAAAAGTCTCAGCGAAGCCTTCGACGACAAACCCGAGCATGCATGCGAGTGTTTGTGACATTTATACAAGTTGCACGGTGACGTGACTGCGGAAGTAAAACTTCTCAACATGGAACGTCGTGTTTGCGACAGCGCGACGTAACGCGAAATCCACGAACATGCGGCGTGCTTCCAGGTATTCTATTCAGCCAGCTACGCTCGACAGCGTCAGCTGCGATTTAATACTCATCAGCAATCGTCCTCCAACGCACTCGACCCTAAACGAATGCTATTTAGCTGCAGGTGCTCGGCTCAGATGATGATGCTCAACAATAACGCTGATGTGCTTTGATTGAAGTGACCCCGCGATTCTGTAAACATCACGTGACAAAACTTTCCACCAGGCACGATATTCTCCCTTAGAGAGCAGACTAAAGTTGTGTTCTTTTTCTCTGTACAGCAGATAACGCAATATTTCTTCTGCGCTCGGTTGTGCAAGTTGTGCTGATTTTGTTTACGGAGCCTGAATTTTCTCAAATATTTTCGAACGCGCCTTGCTTTAGATGTAAATTGTTTGCTGCTATCTTCGAAACGCACACTTGTTGCTTCACACGATGAAAGGTACAATAACATTGTAATTTCTAGATTCGCACTATGGCTTTTGATGAACATTCTTCCGATGAATTTTCCATTTGGGCTTCA
>JGI24158J21664_10004998_pt1 | contig 17225 bp, 9 predicted proteins | sample Ectturendosymbi3_FD_21664 | JGI IMG/M metagenome (IMG submission 21664)
GAAAATACNCTCAACGCTACGACACAGCAGTTCATAACTGCAAAAATATCAGGCTGAGCGTTCAAACAGGGGATTAAAACACACTCATCACTATGTCAGAGTATTTAAAACTACAATTTTTGCATTAAGTCGACAAATTAACAAGCAAAAAGAATGCGGAAATAATTAATCTCCTTTTAGCAGGTAATAGGGGAAGGGAAGGTAATATGACACACTTTTGACATTTTTGGCTGCCATTAGAAAATGTTTGGGCGTATGTAGACGGTAAGAGGCGCAAATGAAACTCTGGACCTTACCTCACTTTGTGAAACCTCTTTAGCCTTCTACCTCGATTTTTGTGTTGTATATTTACAATTGAAAAATGTCACTTCATCGTAAAAATGTCACTTCATTGTATGATACATCAAAAAGGCAATTTGATACAGTACCAAGCTAAGCTTAATATGTAGTACACGGAGTTGAACAGAACGGATTAATGTAACCGTCGTGCTTTTCTCGAACTGCAATCAAACCCAACCCTTTCAAACCTTGCTGTTGAAACTGAACCACATCTTTTTAATAGAAAATCAAGCCAGAAAGTGACCAAAATTAAGGGGCCGAACCAATTAGTTTAATTCAAAAGGAAATGAATCCAAAACCATTACTTTTTGCTTTGCTGATTCCAGATCAACTTTTTTATTGTAAACTAACTTACATAATGTTTACGCAGTGCATGTCAAACTGAAGTTTTCTTCAAGCAAACGTTTATGCTGTGCACTGTGCAAATGTAATTCAGTAAGAACACACAAAAGCAATGGCTTGTCTTGTCGCAAAATACAACAGAAAATGACAACATCAGTTTAGTTAAGCATCAATTGCAACACGATTTTTTTGGGGACTGCACGGTTGTGACACCAGTCTCATCTACATTGTAAATGCGATCTGGTGTAAACTGGTGTTTAGCTAACACATTAGCAAGGTTTTCAAAATATTCTTTGACTGTGTGTTTGTTGAATGCCGTAGCACGGCCAGTTGATGTTACTTCAGGAGATCTGATGGACAGTTGTGTCTGTTCTTGAAGCCAAAGTACCACTGTTTGCCAGCTTTTTTATTCTTAGGCTAAGAATTCGAAACACTTCAGCAAACTCGTATTCTAGCTGCTTGCATTTTTCCAACGGCAAACCATAATGCGCGTCTGCTAAGCAGCTTATGTGACTCGCAAGGTCTTTTTCCATGTCTGCTGGAAGTATTCTATGGCGAAGACTTGTGGAAGCATATCCAACTGCACAATCTGGATCTGCCTGCTTCTTTTTCATATAGCGCAGAAGTGTCATTTTATCGACCTCAAAATTATCAGCAGCTTTTTGGTATGATAGCCCTTCATCACTGACTTGTTTGGCCGCTCTTTCAAGGACATCTGCTGGTGATCGGACGGATCGATCCGTCTTTCGTACATATTTCGGAGGCATATCTACTACTTGCAAGTTTTTATTCCATACTGTGATTGGCTAGTGCTAGCAATAACTGAAAATATAGTTACAGGATACATCACAGTTTACAAGTAAGCTACAATATCTTACCAAGGATACAAACTAATATGTTGGAAATGATAGAAAAAATGAAACTAAACCTGTTGCAAGAATTTAGCTTAGCGTACTTTATATTATTTCGTGTGGCGATATGACTATTCCAACTTAATCACTCCCTACTCGACCGCATACGAACCATTTACATAGGCTAACTCAATATGATCATTACAAGTTTATAGAAAACTTACTCATTCAATCAGACTATTCATTACATTTAGATAGATGTATTCTAAATCGTGGAAGGTAATTTGATATAGCGTATCAAATTGCCTTTTTATCTTGTATCAAATTACCTTACCTCGCAATTCTAACAAAAATCGATGGCTGTTGAGTTAGAAACGTGCCAGCGAAAAAGAAAGTTATCTAGAATTGAAGACGCATCTGCACCTTAAAAGTTGACTACACTTTCATCTTTCTACTACTTCTCTTAAATTTTCTAGACCGAGCTAACCATAAGCCAAAAAGTTTACAAAAAATATTAAAAAAGAGACTTCAGTTACTTTGAACCTCTGAAAGCGCAATGGAATCATCCCGGGTGCACATTTTTAGTCTTTCCTACCACTTGATGGCAATAAATCCAACATATTTCTTTTCTGGAATGTTGAAACGGGTGTGTATCAAATTACCTTCCGTATCAAAGTACCTTCCCTTCCAAGTTTTTGTAGCATATCAAACTAAAATGGGGGGTTCACCCCAACCTCCCCTTGCGTACGCTCTTGGCAGAAAATACAAAGACAATGGTTTCGGATAAAGCGAACTATCGCGGAACACGATCTTAAACGTGCGTAGTGGACGAAAGGTCTGCAAAATGTCGTGAGATCGTTTCTGGACGCAGACGATAACCCAGATTCCCACCAAAACCTAATTATTACTTTTTTAGCCATTTATAATGTTCCTTGAAATTTGCATGCAAATCTATCCCGTGGTATTTGTATTAAGTCGACGAATTAACAAGCAAAAAGAATTAATCTCCTTGCGAAGGTAATAAAGTTCTTTTCCTTGCGAAGGTAAAAAAAAATAAACGTTCCTTGCGAAGGTAAAAAAAATAAAGTAAAATATCAAGCTCAAAGGGGGGTATAACCCCAACCCCCTTGCCTGCCAAGATGTTTGCGTTCAACAGTCACGTGCGGCACAACGCCTACTACCGTAACTTGAAGCAAACCTTNGAGGATTTGCTGACAGGTTATTGTTACACAACAAAGACCAACAGTAGNACAATCCGCACGCAAGCTTCGCAACTTACTTCTGCCGGGAAAGGAGGGGACACAAACGCTAATCACTGCATTGCACAGAACAGTGAACCTGGCTCGTATGCAGTGTGCATGTAATACCGGCAAATAAACTGTGATTGCAAGAATTAAAGAAATTAACTGGAATTAAGCTGCTGATTTCAGGTTTATTGGAAATTTTTGGTTCTTAGTCCCAATTTCCAGGGGGAGAGGCAAATGCCCGTCCCCCCCTCCTTGCGGACGCCCATGACCACTGCCTAATATCCGTGTGTCAGCATCACAACAACATCGGTGTTTTATTCATATCGGCAAAAAAACACTTTTTATAGTCACTTAAAGAAAGAAAAACAGAAAAACTTGTGCAAACGAGCAAAATACAGTTTCAGGTACGCATGGTACCAAGCGTGCGCCAAAATCATATTGATCGTGATTCAGAAGCGACTTTGCAAAAAGTTAGGTCTCCAGCATTCGTAGTATCACACTTTTGACTGACAGCAAATAAAGTTTACCGCACAATCACAACAAAACCTATTTCTAACGTATGCAACGTACGCGTGCTNTTCACAGACGCCTTCCGGTATGCATTCAGTCGGTTGTAACGTAGCGTTTGGATTATACGCAAAAACGAAATAACAAAAGAAAACTGTCAGTCACANGCTGCAAGCCCAATGGTGTGATAATATGACGCTGGAGTCTCGTAAGTGATTACAGTTTACAGAATCAAGCCCGCAACCAGAGGGGGGCAACCGGGCAATTGCCACCAACCCCTGAAATTTTCAAAATCATTTTAGTTGTTACGTATATGTTACGTACAACGAATTGCAACCATTTTGCCCCTTCCAGAAAATAGTTCAGCAACAAGTTACAATCATTTGCAATCCCGAAAATATCAGCTGGTTGCGGCCCTGCAAAGAAGTTTCACTTGTGAGAATAACAGCATTTCGTTTTTGCCGCGAAGCGTTGCGGAAAAGAACCAAAACGTTCTGCATGATCAGTTACAGATATGACGAAATCAGCGCGCGCTCATGCATGCAGTGAAACTATTACACCTTTCACTTTGCTACACAACCTTTGCAACTATATGCGGGCCGAGGAGGCTGGAAGCGTTCTCCCTTCAACTCGCAAAAAATTACCAGGATACCATTATTGTTTCACCCATCCACAGTTTAGTTTCTTACCAATTGTGGTGGAAAATTTGATCACTGGTCATCCTACACGGGGGGAAATGCACATACGTATTTTAGGTGAGATGTAACCTATACGAAACCTTTAAACCAGGGGTCCCCAACCTTTCTCTGACCTTGTACCCCTTCAGCATTCCGACAAATGAGCATGTACCCCTTCAGCAATTTGACAGATGAACATGTACCCTAAAATTTCTACGACAAAATATATTCATCATGATTAAGCATAGATATGTTTAACAATTAGCATATAATGGTTTTTGAAAGTAAAATTCACTGATATATGTATANATATTTGGAAATAAAAGGTATGCAAATACATATTTATCTTCTATTGTTAACCTTAACTGTACCCCTCGAGATAGGCAAATGTACCCCAAGGGGTACATGTACCCCAGGTCGGGAACCTCTGCTTTAAACGTAAGTTCTTTTATTTCTGCATTCACAGTTTCCTGCTATGCGAAATGCCAGCGCTTGATACAAGAACTGAATAACGGCATTTTGCAAAATGATTTAAGTCTTCTTCGCCATGCGTTGCTCCCTCTACAGCAGGGGTTCCCAACATTTCTCTGACCATGTACCCCTTCAGCATTTCGACAGATGAGTATGTACCCCGAAAATTTCTTATGATAAAAAAGCTGATGAAAATAACAAATATCCACTGAATTTTTAAAGGAATTTTTAGATTTTTACAACTATAAAGTTAGACTCTGATTTTGTCTCATAGTTAATTTTTTCGCGGATGTACAATAAACGTACCCTATCAGATAGCCAAATGTACCCCTAAGGGTACATGTACCCCAGGTTGGGAACCCCTGCTCTACAGATAGACTGCAGGGTTCTTCCATAATTCAGGACACAATACGAAATTCCTCCTCTATACCACATTCTCAAATAAGTTTCGCGATCTTTTCATACAGTGAAACGTTCCCCAACACACCCCGTCTCGACCCTACGAACGTCACGCTGTCGTCACCGGGCGAGTTTTTTTACTTAAGCGAGAATGTGCTTGATTTGCCGAACCCTGCGTCCTCGTCCGCGACGACACGTCCGCTCTCAAAAACGCTACTCGCTTGATTACGCGGCGAAACGAGGCGCCGCGACGATCCTTCGCGAGTGTCGACCGTTCGGGGGAGGCTTGTGTCCAGCAGTCGCTACTCACGATATAATAAAACAGGGCAACGTTCCCAGCTCCAACAGGACGCTGAACACCAGGAAAATAACGTAAAATATGAGCATCAGTATTCCGAGTTTTCTACTCATTTTCCACCGGGACACGACGATACTGACCACGACGAAAAGAAGCATGGAGAAGAGCAGGAGGATGGAGCAGAAGAGGCCTTTCGATTCGACAAGGATAGGACTTCCCAGTTTAATAATGCTTCCAAGCAACCAGGGAAACGGTAACCTTTAACCAAATATGAATTTACATGAAATAGGCAATTTAAATAAGGTTCGTATATTTTGCATCAATTTACGAAAGGTTTTCTATGACGATTACAACCTGATATTCTCAAATTAAAAAGAACTGTCGCATCCACAGCCAGGTTTTGGAACTTACGTTCTGCCTGTGACTCTGCTTTTCAACCTACAATTTTGTTCCGGGCTGGGATATTTCGTTTCACAGTGCTGCTCAGCGAAAAAACTGTTTTTTTTCGTGAAAAGGATGTTTTGTTGCGCTTGCTTACAGTGCGCATTATTTTCTCGGCATTTTTTTCGTTGCGCGCACTGGTCACTCCTCCTTGGATGTTTCGGCAAAAAGCGATCATTGCAGAGACAAGAAAGAAAGGGCAAATCAACATTTCTGCTCATTAATCGGGAAAAGGAAAACACCAGTGTCTTCGTCTGTGGGTTCTGTGCTAGAAAGGAAAGCAGAGTGCCTGTGGATATTTTTGCCATGGACGACGATTGCGGCCAAAGAATGTAAACTGAGATTCAGTTACAGACCAAAGTTACTTTTGCTACCACCACCGCATTGTTCGAAACCAAAACGTTTCGTGTTTCGAGATTCCAGCTGGTGGACTTCCTGTCCCAGATCTCGAGCAAGTCACTTGCTACATACGAAGCGGCGATAGCTCAGTAGCAGAGTATCCACCCCTTTGTAAGGTTGGGCGTTCGATCCACGGCCACTACTGAGTGAATCGCCGTAGCGCTCCTTGGGCAAGAGCGCTCACCTCAACCGCCCCGGCAAGAAGCAAATTTCGGGTTTCCGCCTGCCGCTAATTGCCGTCACCAAAATCAAATTAAAAAAATAAGAAGCATTTCTCTTACACATGAAAAGTAGACTGCAAAATGAAACATTAATGCCTTCTGAGCACGGTCCGGGGTCGAAAACGCACCTTTGAGCGAACCATAGCTTTGCGTTTACGATACGTTACTGCTTCTCCAAGAGCACTAGCCACTCAATCAGTCAGTAGCTCGGTAACACAAATGGTTTTCCTGCACACTTCTTTACGGGAATTAGTCCCAGTAAAAATTGTACTCAGGCCACGGTGCTCCAAGTGCAAAGATATGAACTCACCCGACGGTCACGTCAAATATGTTGCTGCCCACAGAGCTTGAAACAGCCATGTCTCCTAAACCTTTCCTTGCGACAATAACACTGGTGATCAGGTCTGGAACAGAAGTGCCAGCAGCTAGAAAAGTTAGACCCATGATGGCCTCCGATAATCCTATGGTCTCGCCGATCTGTATTTAAAAAAAAAGAAAGTCGTTAACTATTTTTATTTGGCCTCCAAAAAAGGCTTCGAAGCTAGGTTTCTTTTTTCGCTGACACATTTCGGTCATTTGTCCCGTAACAGTATTAAAACTCGCCGTTAACAGTATTCACCAGTCTGTATTTTCTGATACTATGACCGAACTGACTTAAATTTTTTTCGGTCATTTCAAAAAACATTCGACCTATGGTCGAAAAAAACCTGGCTTCGAAGAATAGAATGAAAAATACAGAAAAGATTTCGGGACGACGTGTAGCGCGAAACGTGAAAAGATCGTGCGGCACAGGTTCTTTTTCGCCGCTTGCATGACTCGAGATAACATCAGCAAACTATAGTCTGAAACTGAATGACGCTTTCCTTGAAAGTGGACCTGCTTGGGGGGAAAAATCGACCCCAGCTGAAAACCTTGATGGCAAACCGCTCCTTTGGCAACTGTTCTTCACTGACTTCGTCCCAATATGGCTGTGAGAAATTATAATAGCCATTTTTCGAAATTAAAAAGGGAAGCACAGAAAAATGCAGGATTTATTAACAGAACCCGACAAGTAAAAACGAAATGTTTTTTTGTGTGTATAAGAACAGAAGGGTCTCGCGTACAAGCTTGAAAGCCTTCGCGTGCCACTAGTGGTACGCGTACCACAGTTTGGGAACCACTGCTGTCAACCGTTCAACATTGCTCACGACGTCTTCCGTCTCAAGATTAATGTCTTAATTTGTTTGCTGTTTTCAAAAGTGCAGCGCTGGCAGAGACGTCACTAACCTGGTGCGCCATCCAAACCATGAAGTAAGAAAAGATGGCGATCCACACGATGCTGAGGAAAAACGTGACGACGAAGCGATTTTCCTTTTTCTGTCGCACAAAACGTAGGTAACAGTCATCATCTCAGCAATTCTACACGAAGGTTGACGGGACGTGCTAGTTGTGTCAGCTTTGACTGAGAAACGCGCGAAAGACGGATCAAATTGGCAGTTCCGGGTTAGCAACTGACTGTTCTCAAAATAAAACAATCCAGACTTAACTTAAGGTCTATGGCGTTTCATAGTTGCGTGCGACCGTCACTCAGATCAGTGCGTTTGTTAGACTCACAATCTTCACGAAACATCAATCCGCGCCTGGAGGGCATTGCGACATAGAGAAATATCGCCATGAAAGAGAAATTAACGCGATTTTTTTGACCGATCTAGAAAAAACCTACAGCTGCCAGCTTGCAACAGTGAGCGCTCGAAGAAAAGCCGAGTGAAATGTGCTCCACTTACTTCGCTGATCCAGCATCTACGCGCGGTTCTAAAGAGCGACCAGCCGCAGGCAGGATAATTAAGCTCTGGAAAGCATACAACCGGCCATCCGATAAAACGTCGTCAATAAAAGGTGCTGCTTCGGCGACACTGCTCGGCACGCACGTATTTCCGTCAATCATTGTGAAGCTCAGTCGAAGATAAGATATTGGCTTTGACCCAGGACATCGGTCAGCAGGACTTATTCAAGGTGAATGAAGGCGAGTGTTACGGAAACAGGAAAACTAAATGGGCGTCAGCAGTAATTTTTCCAGGGGGGGGAACGTTATGCTTATCCTTTTCAGTATTTCAATGCAAATGCACGTTCACAAAACGCTTTAAAAGTTCCTAGTCCAATTTCCAGGGGGGCAAATGCGCGTTTTTCCTCCCCTGCGGACGCCCATGGAAAACTTTTGAAGTTTTTTCTTTTTGCCCCCTTTTACCACCCGTTGCTTGCAAGCAATGTTGCTTACAGTGTATCTGCACATGCGTAACTATACAGCGGCTACACGAAACAGGCGGGGGCGTGATGCTGTCAAGATAATGCAGTTGACGTCGCGCAAAGTTCATTTTCCGAGAATCAGAGATTTTAATCTCAATCTACAGTTGTCAAGAACGCTGCTTTCCCCAAGCCACGGCAAACCAAATGGCTGCCCCTCGACACATTTTGTGTGGAATACCTAGTCTGTGCGATTTCAAGAGTGTGACTTTTCGTACTGCGCCCCAGTACAGGCTTACAACACTCCAACCCCCCGATTCCGATGCCATCTAATCAAGTATCTCTTTCCTGCCAGTTTGAACGCTTAAGTTACCGGTAAAGTTTTAAACGAGATCTCGCTCTACTCGCGAACGCAAGTCGCGCGTTTTGGAAAGCGTGAATCAGAAAAATACTTTGAGGAAAAAAAATGATTGAAAAAAAGCCGAATAGCACAATTGAGTCGTCATGTGGCGCTTACCGGGTCTCTAACATCGGGCAGCGTGATCCAAAGTAAGAACATTATCGGGGCCAGCAGAACGTACAAAATCCGCTTCGGGACCGTTTTCGGCCAGCTCAGGTCGAGGGTTTCGTTGTGCTGCTCGGGCAGGTCCAGCTGAGAACAACGGAAAGATTCACCGGCAGGAAATGGAGCGACTTATCACGTGCCGGTTTGCAGCACACAGAAACAGCGTCACGCGCTTTTTTTACCAGTGAACACGCGGAACTCTTGGTTCATCATCGCGGGCGTCTTCGCTTTGTTTATTTAACGACAATCTTGCAACAGGCGATAGCCTGGATGGTGGAGTTTTTTCGTGTCGCGTCGAGCTTTCAAGGAATAACGACACAAGAAAACCAACAGCATGCATGAAGACAAGGTATAGACGATAGCGAGTACAATAGTACAATGAGAACCTATTACAGGATTCCAGAAAGTCGCCAACAGCGCTAAAAGCAGCAAGTGAAATTGTGACTGGAGCGTCTGGAACACCAAATAAAAACAAAAAGCTTCGCTTGACTGGTAAACTGATGTGTACGATTCAGGGGTGGGTAAAGGTTTTAACTCTGGAAGAGCGGCCGGTGTGAGAGCAGATGGTTGCCTTTTTTGTTCATACAAATATAAATGAGATGTAGTTAATGCAGTCTGAACAAGTTCAGCGGGCCCGGATCAAAACGCTTAACGGGCCGTAGTTTGTCCGTGCTTGCATTCCATGTCTTGCAGTCACCGCTTTACGCAGTTGGGAATTCTGTCATTCGAGCCCCAACCAAAAAAAGTTTAACTTCGAGCACTTCGCAGGCCCACAGAACACTCTTTGAGAACCTCGCCGTTAGAGCATGCTAGAGAATTCTAACTTACGGAACTTCACACTTATTGATGCTTCGAATCTGTGTCTAGGTTTTTAAGCGAAACGCATCGGAGTGAAGTACAACATCAAGAACAGTCGTGAGAGCAAACCGCATAAGCCTGGGCTGTCGTGGGAAGTGCTTTGAAGCCCAAAACTAACCCAGACACACGAAAAAAAGGCAAAATCATGCCCCCGTATGATATCAGTGGATTGCATGTGGTACATTTCAGTTATGTTGTAGAGAAATTGTTTTCAATGGGGTTGTTTGCCTACACGCTACCTGCGTAGAAACCGATTGCCCACCTACCTTGCTAGACGCAAGTTCAGGATCTTTCGGAGCTGCACCATTTCCTGTCTTCTCCTCTGAAAAAAAGGGAAAAAAAAACTTTTTCCGGTCTAATGTTTCGACTGACGTAAAGTTTTAGCCGCGTCTTTGCTGTTTGTGCAAAGCCCACGAAAATTTTCATGTCGCTTTTGAGCCCGTCGGAGAAAGAATTCGTTTGGTTCAATTTTATTTTTCAGGAAATACTTCGATTTTGATGTACTGAAATAAATTATTTTCTTGCATGAGATCTTTTCAACATGCATCTCAACTAAAACAGTGCATCAACGGCAGTTGAAAGAAATGGTGACCGATTGAAACAATCGCAGTTCGCGGTCATTTCTCGAAAAACTGCGCAGAAAATAAACGTTCTTAAAGTTGAATTTGACTGCGCGATACTTTTTTAACTATCCAATATTAACACCACACTAAAGGAATATACAACTATAAGGAAAGCAAGCGTATCATAGTTACACTTTGAAATCATTTCAGTAGAAACTTTCCCGTGAAAGCTGTTAAATGATACCAGTTTCTTTCATCATATCCAGAGTTGCTCAAAGGTCTATTCTATGTCCACCTCCAAGATCAAGTCAACAAGGCGAGTGCCACGATCGAAAACACAGATTGACGCGAGACTTGAAAGTTTTTCGACCTTGGTTCAGAATAAAATCAAAATCGCAACCATTCCCCCCTCACTGAGCTATAAAACCAACCAATGGCGGAGGGGTGAGTGATGTCGGTCGTCCCATTGTTCTGATTCCCGTCGTCGTGGAGACTGTTGTGCTGTGACTGGACAACGAAGGTCGAATGATTTTTCTGCGGACAAGACGTTGCGTCGGTCCCAGCGCGATCGATCTTCAACGTTTGCAAGCGCGCGCGAGGCAAAATATCGATTTTTATTCGCGCGAAAAAATTCCAAGCCTAAAGTTTCCGTAAATATTAATAATAGCAGAAGCAGTCGAAAACTCTGACATGGATTCGCATCGGTCAACATTTGCGAATTGGTAGATCGAACCATTCGCACGACGTGGCGTTTCACATACTGGGGGGACAAAAGCAGGACAGAAAACGTTTGCAGCTGGTTCTTTCTTTTGCGTGGTGTTTTGTGTAATTTTTTTAGCGTTTTCCCGAAAACTTATTTTGCCAGAAAAAAAGGAAAAATGACGTAACGCAGAGAGGATTCCCGTCGGGCGAGCCAAGCAGTCGCCCATTATCTGCAGGGCAGCAATCGTGGATTTAAAACAAAAATTTTGCTTTGTAAGCGACACCGCGGTAGCAACGGCCATTTTGAAAAAACTTCAAAACAGCTCGACCCTAAGAGTGCTGTCGTTATTTCTGTGTTAATCCAATAACATCGCGGCACTGAATTCTAATCCCAAGAAATCACCGCCCCTGTGGGTGTACTTTCTGGAAAACAGTTTTATCGCGTTCCATCGTTAACGTGCGCGTGATCGGGACCGGTTCTGAGCCGCCGAATGAAGTGTAGCAAGACACAACACAAGTAAGCTTGCGCTTTGCTCTGCCAAGGACACTCAAAACAACAGGATCAGCCTGCGCGAGCTTGTTTTCGGCGTCGGCGAAAGTAACTGAGGCCCTCCCAGCAAATCGCCTTTGGTGTTCAATGACAACTTGCTGCTCTGGCAGCGGAACACGTGGTTGATGCTACGGACTATTGTTACATTGTTTGTCACGTCGTTAGTCCGAAAATGGTTCCAGAAAACCATGAAACGTCAGCGTTAACGGTGAATGAGCCCGTTCATATAGGAACTTAAATAGATTTGCACTTTGCATTTGCGTGGAAAAAACAAATAAACAACAAAAACTTGCAAAATGCGTTGCACCACCTCCTCGTTGCATCCATCTTTCGGTGGCGCGTTTCCATTGTGCGATGTCCCAGGCGGTGGGGCCAGGTCGGCTGCGTCACCGTCGGGGTGAGTGACGCACTTCGTACCTGAGCAATGCCGTTGGTTAATTCACGTGCGTCACGCGGCGAAACAAGTCAAGCGTAACGAGCACGCAGCTTTCTCGGCAAGGTTGTCGTTCGGGGCTTGAGTCGAGATGCGTGACAAGCCAGTGGTTGCCAACGCCCTACAAGTGGACAATTTGATATTTGAGGGGGGCATTGAGGCTGACAGACGAGGTCTGGATATAAAGCTTGTTTAAACCAAGCTATTGGCGTTTGAAGCTCCTTAGTTGAAACGAAGCTAGTTATCAACACAAGGGGGACAATCAGGATTTCAGAGGTGATTAGGTGGTTTGACTGGGTAAAAAAGGTTGGGAACCACTGGTTTATGCCACAGTAGCCACGGGGACACTCCCACATGATATTTTTGTGCCTCCCAAATCGTTCATCCCGTAGCGGCGATTGATTACATTGTATATCTCAACCATGTTTGGCATCGGCATCAAGCTACCCGAGTGAAAGCTGAGGTATAGTTGTTACGAACGCTGCATAAGAGGCAGAAATTATTTCTACTCCTCTATAGAAAACGTTGCCAAGACTTAAAAATTGTTGAATGTTTGGAATTCGATTCCACTTACAAAAATTATGTCCCCCAAAAATCTGATGCCTTCAAATTTTCAACACTGCCAACGGGCCTGATGCCGTATGTCAATTTGTTTCTCTAAGCTATAATCCTGTCCGTAACCACTGTAACCCCAACCTAGGAAGTAGAAACCCACAAGTAACGTTTCACCATGCCCTGAATCACGTGATTACGGTCTGCAATGTAAGAGCTGAGTTTGCGTAGCCGTGGTCGGCAGAGGCACCCTCCACTGCTAAAAATAGTTTGTACGTAAAATTCAGTGTTAGATCTATTTTTCTTCTGTAACAAAACAAACTGTCGTTAAAAATGTTTAAAAATAAATATTTCATCTATTTACCTCAAAAACAGTAACATTTTGAAATGTTGATACTGAGATTTTTAAATTTACCCAACTCTTTCAAATTAATCAGCAACACTTTTGCCGCAACACAGGAGTCTATCACGTGAACCGCTACACACGCACGCCAACAATTCCACGTTCTCCATCTCAGCTCTGCTACATCGCAATACCTAATTGCCTGTCGCTGGAATGCAAACCTAGCAGGTAAGGAAAACCAGAAATGTAGAATATAAGTATTATACTACAGTATATGCTAGAAGCTAGCATGCTAGCTGGAACAAGCACATGGATTGCTAGAAATATTAGATGATACAGAAGCAGAAAAAAAATGTGGAATCCTGATTTTTCCTCCCCAATTCCTCCCCTGGGGAATTTTCTTCCCAGGATTCGACAATTTCCCCCTCAGTGAGTCAAGGGATTCCAGTCAAGAATCACTGATCATAGCCGGTTGCAAAGAAAAATAAGTTAGGGTTGAAAGGAGTAGGTCAGGAAAGGTTTCAGTTTTGCAGGAGCTGGATGATCTTTCCTGGTTTCTAGGGCAACAAATATATTATGTTTCCAACCCCAATCGCAGTTGCATTTTGCACACAACCTAAAATCGCGCACTCAAGGGTCTGTCGCAACTCGCATGCGATTTTTCACGATCAAAGTAAAATTTTACTTCCAGGATGAACACTGGTGTCGCACAGACCTGGTACGTTTGCGAATGTGCTTCAGAATCAATTCTCAAGAAACAGGACCCGACCCGAAAAGTGCGTTCGGCATTTCTGTCTGCTCACGCGGCAAGCCGTTATATTGAAATTACATCACAACACACTTGCTGTCGGCAATCTCAGTTTAAAGGTATTGATAAAGACAACAAGAAAAAGAAGTTAACCACCGAAATCGCAAAACCCTCACCTTCGTTGTCGTACAGGATGGTTGTGCTTTTCCCGGTGACAGTTTTTTCCTCGCAGTCGGTTCTTGAATCGGGACTGTAAAATTTTCAACAGTGGTGACGTCACCGCGCGACATCATCGCGTCGGATCGTTGCGCAAAACAATCACGAAAATGCAAATCGACAGTTTTCAATTTGTGTTTTAATGTATGTTTTAGTGCTATCTGTTTCTTTGTTGTACCTGATCTGATGTGAAGGATATAACAACAAGCCTTTGAGCATTCCCCCAATTGCATAAATAAGAGCGTGTTTTGGTACGACATGCTCTTCCATTTCAAGTTTGCATGTGGGTTCCCTAAAGGTCTTTCGTAGTTAGTAGTCGCATTAATCGTGCCAGCACTATTTTTTTAAATAAAAAAAAGAAAAATGGAGTTTAATAAAAAACTCAACCATGTTATTCTTTGTACTGCTTCTTGCAACTTCACGGGTTTTCTAAAAATAATGTAGCTCGTTACTCTACTGCCATACCTTGCATTTTCACGTTAGAAAAATCGTTTTGGGATTCATAATGTTACTATTTTCTGAGCACAACGCTGTTACAGTCAAATAATGTAATCAGATATCGTCAAATCATGTAGTAAGGACTTCTACAGCAATTGCCCTCGGCTAGCTTCTTCAACACAACGTTTAACTGCTCGTGGAGCGACAACGAAACACACCAGTGTAGGTTGACTTTGTTTCTTTCCTCGATACATTTCTGTAACTCCGAAACAGACTTATCTTTGCAAGCTATTACAGATAGATATACTGTAAGTTGTGCGAGTATTTCTATGTCGCTTTTTCACTGTAAGATTTAGGCAGCTTCAAAAAATGAATGAATAATTAAATAAACAGGGTGATATTCGGGCAGGGAAAATATTTGTATTTCCAGGTTGTAGTAGGAAGACATGTAATTCGTCAGTAGTCGTGTTGATGAATGGGTCCCATTAGGAAGAAGGCGCATGTTGAGTTTGAGTTTGTTAGACACTCCCTGTGTTTGACAAAAGTATACGCCCCAAACTCAAGCACACAGTATCCGGAATTCGCGGCAGAGGCTAATGATACCCTGCGAAAGGTTAAACTTAACGAATCCGCGATCCTTTTGGGAGACTTGAATGCACACGCTGGCAACGACGCCGGTGTATGGAGAAGTACGATCGGCCGACATGGTGATGGTGACGTAAATGACAGCGGAAGGCTCCTGCTGCAACTGCGCTGTAACAACGCACTGTGCATCATCAACACTTTCTTCCGTCACAGAGATGTGCGCGAGCACACTTGGTGCCGAGATTCTTTGGTTCAGCGCTCACTCATTGATTTCAGCATAGTTTCCGTTGACTTGTTGCAATCAGTGAGTGTTGGACGCTCGTGTCAAAAAGGGGGCAGCATTGTCGACTGGTCACCGCTTTCTTGTCCGGGACTTAGGTCTTGAAAAACCAGCAAGGTCGGCACGAACGTGCGGGACCGAGAGATCCTACCAAATGCAGTGGGAAGCCCCGGCGAATTAGGATGCAAGGAAGACCTTTGAGGACAGCGTATCGACCTTGTTCCGAGAGCTCCTGGGATGCAGAACGGACGCGGAGGTGGAGTGGCAGCTGTAACTTAATCTGCTGCTCGGGAATGTCGACGGAAACGACTCGGTGTGGTGAATAATGGCAAAAAAGCAACTCCGTGTTTGAATCAGGAGGTGAAAGATGCTATCCTGGCCGTGGCACTACAGACCGAATTTTCACTATCCGCCAAATTTTCCATAAATCTTGGGTGGTATGCTAAAGACGTCTACACATGTTTTGTCGACCTCGAGAAAGCGTACGACCGGGTCCCTCAGGAAAGGTTTAGGGGAGTGTTGCAGGAGTACGGTGTTGACGGCTGCATGTTACTGGCCATCAAGTCACTGTATTCCTGCTCAGAGGTTTGTGTCCGTGTCGACGGAGTTAAATCACAACCGTTCACAGTGGGTGTTGGACTCCGAATTCTGGACCGCTTTTCCGTAGTCGCTGGCTGCTTTGTCCAATCAAACATGTAGCGTTCTATACGTTGAGATGAGCGGCGTGTGCAAGTTTTTTTGAAGGTGTGACAGTGGTGACCCCTAAGACATTTTAAGAGATCGCAACTATTTTATCTTAATGCCGAGAAGGGTGAAAAGCGAGGTTTTAGTGTGTTCTACCTGGTCACGGAACCCTGGTCCGTCTTGGCGAGATCCAGCGCAACTCGAGGACAAACCAATTTCATCCGACCAATGGCGTACAAACGAGAAGACCTTTCCGCTGTGTTTTCTGCGGACAAAAAACATCATCCGAAATCCGGCTTGGTACTACTAATGACACGTCTACAGGTGTACGCCGGACGGTATTGATGGTTCTAGACCAGGGCTGCAAAATTTTCTGTGAGTGTTAATAGCGCGCAGAAATTTTTAGTAGCGCACACATACAAGCTATGCCACACAGCATTCATATGCGCAAAGCATAAAATGTAAAAAAATCACGTTCGCGCACTCCAAGTTTTTGGTCGCGCGTCGCGAATGCGCGAACGCATTTTTGCACCCTTGTTCAAGACACAACGGTGAGGTGGAGTCATAGGCACAACCCTTTCGCGGTATGGTTAAGAAACCTCAATAAGATGAAAACGATAAGAGGCAATTTTAAAGCCTGGATACGGTAAGAAATAGTGTACAAGCACTACCCACTATCGCCTAGCGAAACATTTCCTTTCATCCCATTGGCAATATCAAGGCAAAGAATACACCCACTCACCAAAAAAGTTGTTTGCTTCCAACTTACCTAACCAACCTCACGTTCGCAGCAAAATGCGTTTTTCGTTCCGTAATAAACGGACAAAAAGCTCGCCGACCCTTAATTTGTTCTCAGAAAAAAATCAAACACTCCTAATGGCCCGTCGCTGGTAGACAGCATGGCTGCGGCGCTGTTCCCAGCGACAAGCAGTCGACACACGAGTGACAAAAGCATTTAAACCTATCAAGTAATCCTAAGCGACAAGCGAAGTGCTTGACCAGCTGCAATAGGTCGCTGTTGCCACAGCTAAAGAGCAAACCGACCCATGGGAGGCACATGTGTGCAAATCGTTATTTTCGGCTATCGTGTACAACTGCACATGACTTCGGTGCAGTAGGAGATCTGGTACGCATACCTTCGTTTGGTAAACAAAACAACATGGTGTTGACCACAGGGTTGTGGAGTCGGAGTCGAGGAGTCGGAAGGATTTTCAACCTGAGGAGTCGGAGTCGCAGAAAATTTTAACGACTCCGACTCCGGGTAGACCTTTTGCTCACCAATTGTGACTGTTTGTG
>JGI24158J21664_10004999_pt1 | contig 17224 bp, 7 predicted proteins | sample Ectturendosymbi3_FD_21664 | JGI IMG/M metagenome (IMG submission 21664)
CGGCCCTCGGACTGTTGAGTAACAGCTTATGTGGCCCTCGGACTGTTGAGTAACAGCTTATGTGGCCCTCGAACAAAAAAGTTTGGAGACCCCTGCATTAGTGAAATATCAATTGTAAAGAAGTATTAGTGTAGTGTACTCAATATATATGTTTGCGAAATTATATGCGTAATGGGAATTGCTTGAAATACAGTATAAGTTGAGCTTATTTTATGTATGAGTTTGAATCATGTCGAGAAATCATGCTACACGCTATGTGTAGCAGCCACACTACATGTGACCGCTGCTTGTGAGCAAACTCGGCCAAAGCATGGAGAAGGGAAAGACCAAGCAAGCGACACTTATAAGTGACTTCCATGCACATGGAAGTGAGAGCTCTTTTTGGCCGATTCGTCTGGAGTGGAGTTAACATCGATGACGTCACAATCCATCCTTCCTGAGGTTCGAGGATCAAACCCACACTGAAGCAGAATTCAACAAGCGGGAAGTTCTGCTTTTTATGAACTACTGTGAATTGGTGAGTACCATCTGCTATTATGTTGTGACTTACTATGAGCAACAAAATATGCATACAAAGTAATTAACAAGAGTGTTTTATGTGACATTAGTGGAATGAGGTAATGAGATTATGTATTAATGGTTAGGGGTTGTCAAGCTGGCACAGTATCCTGTAAACACGATCCCTGATTCAGTAATGAGAACCCAAATCAAAGACTAGTTTTTCTACTGGATCTAAATAATGCCTGTACCACCTGAACGCAGGTCATGCATTGTGTTTCACGCGGACGTAGACCTGAGATATTGCTTTTCACTGAGGGGCGGCAGGGCGCAATACATTAAACACATTATGGCAATTTAATGTAGTATTTGCATATTGCGACCTCATGCATGTATTTTGAGTGTTTCCCAAAGATGAAGTCACTTTTTGAAAAACATAAATATGTTTTTCAAATCCAATCTAAAGTTAATATTTCAACTTCAAATCCCAACCAAGAAAGAATTATAAATAAATCCAAATGCTAAACCTAGGGCTTAGGTCAGGTATGGGCGATTAATTTGGCTCTAGGGCCACATTCCGAAGGCCGTGTACCGCAGAGGGCCGTTAGTTCTAATGGAAATCGAAACAAATCTCGGTTCAAATTAGCCTCAGCACTAACGTTTACTGCGATGAGTTGCAGGATATTTCTGGTTTGAGATTTTAGTGAATATTTCCGTCGGCCACTGAAAATGCTGTGGCGGGCCGCATGTGGCCCGAGGGCCGCTATTTGTCCACCTCTGGACTAGGTTAAATTTAAAAGTAATGGTAAGTTATGTGTAATGTTCATCTTGTTGATATTTTTTTACAATTTGCTTGCACACTGTTGCAGGTGTCTGCATCGCGTTGAACTACTGAGGCAAATACAAGAGAAAGATGGCAAACTGGGGCATTAAACTAACAACAACGCAACCAGCAGCAATAGTGCTCACCTAACGAGTTCACTCTACTGATATTAAGTTTCACAATCGTTATATAGGGACAAGTGAATTACGATGATTTGCTTGTGGTGACTATCACAGAGACTTGTTATTCATGGGCACCATCTAGCCATGACCATTTGTTTACACGTAGCGCCGTTTTCAGGCCATGCACAACACTCCTGTAAATGGCTTAGTGTGGCACAGTCATAGTTCAGAGTTTTGTCTGAGCACATGGTTAAAGTACGATTCAATACGTGTAAACAGGTGATCAGCTTCTGTGCTCGGAGAATTTATAACGAGTCTTTTGTAAATATTTTAATTTACTGGTCAATTCAAATAATTGTCAGATATCTCGTTATATATTGGAGCTTGAACTACCTTACTAGTGTTTCAACAGTTAACACTCTATGATTTTCATTACAGTAGAACACTAGAGCCTATAGTTTTAAAGATTCGTATTTGATAAACCGTGTCTATTTTGCTTCACGAGGCAAACAGTGCACTGTTCTGGAAGTCATTTTGTCAGTAGATGAGCACAGTTGTTTCAAGTGATCATATTACAAATTCTAAACACCTGACAAGTTTGGAATGCATGACCTGCATAACTGACCGTTAAGCTGTATGCACACGGCATGCGTCCTGTGCGTTTCTTTGGGCGCATGCGTCTGATTACGTGACGTCATGTAATATTTTGATGCGTCTGGTATGGTCTGCGTTCGAGTAGAAGTGAGTCAGAGCAGTGAGTCTGATGCGTCAATATAGAAACACGTTCTACCCGAACGCAGACCATATCAGACGAATCAGAAAAGGACGTGACGTCAAGAAATTAGACGCATGCGTTCAAAAACCGCACAGGACTCATGCCGTGTGCATTGTGGCGTGGTGATTCGCCACATACCACATTGGATTCGTAGTAGCAATAGTAGAGTTTATCTGGTCGAGTGGGGAAAGTTCTTTTTGTTACTGTTATGCCGAGGGTAGTGGGTTCGACTCTCCATTCGGGTGGCTCAGGGCGACGTAGCATTGTGGTTGCAACAGCATAGTCCTTAACGTCTATTTCATGTGCAGTCAAGCTTGTAGTGGCTTTTTGTCTACGTTGCTTACAGTATTAGCTAAGCCACAACACTTAACCTCAACATGTTGTGTCTCTATATATTGTGCTTGTCATGTGACCACTTCAACCATTTGTGTTCGAAAAAACGCATAGCCACAGCATATATTTTGCTTCGTGAGGCAAGATAGACACTATCTTTTTGATATGAGTAACTTGGAAGTTTTCGGAGTGTTAACAGGAATCGAAGCTGGTTTCAGCATTTTTTGGAGTTAGAGCAGGAGTAGGTGTCTAGCCCGAAGCAGATCTGGAGTCGGAGTCTAAAAAATATGACTCTGTTCGCCTCCAATTTTGGTCATCATTTACACATGAGTGAGTTCTCCATTTGATGACGCTATTTCGCTCTGCTTTGGATTCAATGAGGGTAATCACGCTTTGTTATGCATTGGTAATAGAAGCATTTAGCTTGTACTGAACGGTAATGTAAAAATCTGATATGATCTGATGTTGAAAAAGGCAATTTGATTTTAACAAAGCTGACCTCAGTGGCTACACTGAACGCATGCTGTGTGTGTATAATGTGTGCTGTGTGTGTATAATGTATGTGTGTATAATGTATAATGTATGCTGTGTGTGTATAATGTGCTTTTTGTGCCGTTGTGGCATTTCCCTGGTGTAGGAACCTATGTAGATGTTGCTTGCAAGGAATGCTGTAGTTCCATGCAGAAATGCTGGTTTCCCCAAACGTTACCAACGAGGCAGCCTAGTCGTTGTATGACTACTGTTCTAACTCCCGACTAAATCTGACCGACATTTGAAGTTGCGAAGCCCACGCAAGGCGTTTGGCTCTCACCTTTTAATAGTTAGTTTCGCAGATTTCCCGGTGCACAAATCTTCATTTACAAAAGGGTACCTGATTAGCAGCAGCAGAAATAGTTCTACGATGGCGCGACAACAGAAACACCCAACATGGTCCATGCGCTAGCGATACAAAACTCGACTCACAAAAAAACATGGTGTCCACGCCGATAGACAAAAACTTCGAATGCAATGCGTATCGAGATCACTGCGCAAACGCAGTGGAGCGCGCACACACGAATTCCCTTGACGCTGATGACAAGTTGATCCAAACCAGACGTCATATACGGAATACAATCACGAGTAGGAAACGGCAATTCGTAAAGCGAAAAGTTAAATCCACTATACCGTGGACTGAACGATCAGTGGTGGTGCTATGTGGTAGTATTCGTTTTTAGTGTGGGAAGGACAGATCACACTTAGGAAGCTACTAGATTCTCTTAAAAGAGGTGGGAGAGTGCTAAAAAGTTTCTTTTTTGAGAAGCCAAATCAAACTTTTTTTTTCGAAAGTGCTTTTCAAAGCACTCTGCTAAAACACGCTGGTGAAGTGTTTTTTGTTCTGCGTAATGCAGACTTTTTATGTTAAAAAATGCCTCGGAACTCTCTTGAGGAAAAATTTTGCTCATAAGTGTTTCATACAGAGAGCATATGATGCGTCATGGCTGATCAGTTAGTGTGACGTAGCCTACTGCTATAGACTTTACGGCCTTTCTGCGTTTTCTAATCGACATGCGGTGTTGCGACAATTCTAAGTGTGTCAGCAAAAACGGAAACTTCGATCAGCAGTGAATATCAATTTAACGTAAAAATATGGAAATTGTGAAAAACTTGGAAATAAAAAATTGACAATAAAAAATAGAAAATCTAGGCATTATACGTAGACCCATAAAATCAGCGGGAAGGCGCTGCACCATTTCACTGCTAGTCAACTACACCGGTAATCCCGAACTTCGCCCATTCTACTGCAGCATGCTGCATCCCAACAATGCCTGTCGAAAGCATCTAATACCTTCTTTTTATCAGAGATAGAAAAAGTCTTCAATACAAAGGCAATGGTTACCTGCAAAAGATCTGCCGCAGTTGCAAAAATATGACAAACTGCGAGCACCTTGCTCTAAGTAAGACAAAAAAGCAAACCCAAGTTGCTTCAGGGTTTCATTAGCCCTTTGCACGTTGTTGTTGCCATAGAAAACACATCGAATCCACGGTGCCAACTGATTCACAAGCAATGACAAAAAAATTTAAACTTTCCCGCTGAACTACAGCCTAGCATATGCCAGCTATGCTATTTACTTAGCCATACATACATGCATATGTAAAGAAAGCAGAAAAAATAGGAAAAGTAATGACGAGAGGGTGGCTAACAAACAGAAAAATGAAGATCCATGATCGAGAATTAAAAACAAGATTCCTTTCAGTTTGTGAGTATTTGATTGTGATGTTCAAGATGCTTTGCTATTCCTTATTGCTATAATAAGCATGATACATGATTTTCTCTTATTTTCTATTGTTGTAAGCAAATGTGAAGAGTGGAAAGAGGAAGCATTTTTACGGTCGGCCCCAGGCGACATTAACATCCCTACGCCACTGCAGTAGAGCATGTGCTGGGTATTACCTCGTTGGTTCAAAGTCTAAACCTAATTTGTGCCAAAAAAGTCCATTACTCTAATAGGCCTAAATATTTTTTCTTTGCCTCAACAGCAGAATCGCGAGCAAAATTTTTGAAACTTGTTTTGGACAGAGTGAGCAAGTTTGGATGGATGAAAAATTAGTTACAAATATGCGTTTTGAAATTCAAACTAGTGCTTTCGTTTTTTTAAATCTCTAAATTTATCACCTTTTAATTCTAAATCTTTGGAGAATTCTTACTCAGTTACTTGTCGTGTGAGGAGAGAAGTAAATAGGAAAGGTGTTGGTAACGTTACAAACAATGGCAAAGCTTTGTTAGCCAAAATACACGAAATATATGGCGAATAAATTTGAGTGTCAGTGCAGATGCCTAGTGTTAAAATGAAAAGAATGTAGTGAAACAGGTACGTGGTAGATAGTAAAAAACTTTGAAACCTTGTTACTTCCTTGGCAAATGATATAAACGACGAAACACCTTGGCAAAAGATTGAATGATGGAAAGCAACCTTTCCTGTGGAGTTTCCACTTTGCTGTGCTGTTTTGACCAGCACTACTGGGTAGGGCCAGCCCTAGTAGATGCGGGACCCAAAGCAAGACCTGTGCACGGGGCCCAATGAAAGACCTAGGCGCAGCGTCACATTGAGCAGTGATTTTTTGACGTCATCGTGTTCAGTCAACCATGTTACGATTGTGGTAGTGCGCAGATATACAGTGCAGCACTAACACGAGAATTGAGTACGTTTGCTAACGTTCGAGAGGAAATTTGCTTCTTCTGATGAGAGTGTTCTTCGTTAACAATGAAATTTATATAGTGTTTCTATTGAATTCTGAAGCGCAATGTGTCTCTGGCAAAAATGAACAGTCTACCCAAGCACCATGGCGCGGGGCACAATGCAGCCGCATAGGTTGCATCGGCATAAGGCCGGCCCTGCTACTGTGGCTGTATACACTCGCCTACATCGACTGTGCTTGTTTTAAAACAAAAAGTAATGATTCGTCTCTTCTCCACTTTGTCAAATAACATAGGCCTACTTCAATACTAGGTAGGAGACCAGAACATGGGACCTTCATCAGGGCATCACCTCCTGTCCCTTCAAAGAAGGGTTGGTATTGTTTTGTAACGAACAAAACAGTTAAAATTTTTCTGAGTCAAAACAAATTTATTGAAGAATGGCAACGGCAAACACCTCGAATATTCAATTGGTTCACCGACATTTTTTGAGTGAAAAATGCGTAGAGCATCTAAACGCTGCCAACATTTTCAATGTCCATGCATTTCTTCATGGAATTTGTAAAGTCTACAGGTTTGAGGTTATAAATTTCTAAGAGGAAAGTGAAAATGTACTTTGCAGTATTTGGCCAGTTTACACCAATTTCGGATAATTTTTATTATCTTGATATTTTGCAATGTGCCAGATATTTTGTTGCAGCATTATTCAAGCAGTTAGCTTTAATTATCATCAGATAAATGTGAGGTCTCGAGTCTCGGTCTTGAGCTTCCAGGTCTCGGTCTCGGCGTTTTTGACAAAGTCTCGGTCTCATCTTGAAATTTGAGCCAGGTCTCGGTCTCGGAGGTTACGGTCTCGACTACATCACTGTCACACGAGCACTGTTTAGTTTATAGAAATTGCCCAAGGCACGCCCGAAATTACAATGATGAAATACAGACCCGCCTTCTGTCATTCGAATTTGCGCTCAGTTTAATTACAAGAGTAATTTGTATTCACTCATGGTTTTATTAAGGTAAGGTTAAGCACTGCGCCATAAACTATAGTCATGTTAACATTAACATAAACATCAACAGGGGTTTTAACACGAGTTCAATTCCTTCATGGAGGAAGAGAGTAAACCATACTGCCATAAATTTTAAGGGTCTCAGTCTAACAGACTACCTGTAGACTGCATAATAAGTTTCTAGTGGGAAACTTCTTCTCAGCCAGTGGGCTAAGGTAAAAGTTGTGCAGTGGCCTAAAGTCTTGCAGTGGCTAGACTTCTTACTACTCAAGCAGTGGCTCGAGGAAGACTGACTGAACCTTGAAATCACGCCACTATTTAAAGCTTTCACCTCGTGACGTCTGTAGCAGTCATGCTAGTGCGACCGCTACATGTGAGCAAAGTCGGCCAAAGCAAGGAGAAGGGAAAACCAAGCAAGCGACACTTATAAGTGACTTCCATGCACACAGAAGTAAGAGCTCTCTTTGGCTGATTCGTCTGGAGCGGAGTTAAAATCAATCATGTTACAATCCCCATCCTTCCCGTGGTTCAAGGATCAATCCCACACTGAAGGTGTGCGAACACAGCCGGGTCGCACATGTTTCAATGGCTCCCGATAACGGACGCCTCCTTGAGGAGCTGGGATGGATAATGTGCGTCGCTTGGAAAAAGCAACAAAAGGAAGACATGAAGCGATAATAATGAAGACAAAGGCTCAACGCACTGAAGCCCAATCAAGCATGCCATCGGACTTGGCAGGACTCTTGATGTCAATTTGCAAGATAGTTCAAAGAGAAGAGAGTGGGCAATCCAATTCGGTGAAAATTCAGGAAAATAATATAAAATCCGGGAAAAACCTGTAGAAATTTAGGCAAAATTTGTGAAATGGTTGGTGAAATCGCTGTGTGTTGTTTGATTTTATAAAAATCTTACCCAAAATGGTAGTGCAGACTTTTTTTCTGGAGGTCATGTTTTTTGTTCTTTTCGGGCAAGTTAGGGGAAATTTGCGCAAAAAATGTTACTTGAAGTGTGCATTTATTTGAAAATAAACATGAGAAGAAATGCAGTCGGGAATCGGAGTCGGAAAATTTTGGAAAGTCGGATATTTTACCTCCTACTCCGCAACCGTGTCTGGTACACCGTAGTCCTACAAACACGTAGATACCAAAATCAATGCTATGTTTTTTTTGTGGAAAATAATGAAATGTTAAGATAAACATGACGGTTGTCAGCTCGACATTATGGCTGTTTGACGCTGGAGGAGGAATGAGGTAGGGTAAGTTTTTAGTCTCGTTCTCCCTTGCATTGAAAGTTTATCCCGCGATCGTTGTGTTGCATGAATTCTATTAAAGTGTACAAACACGTAGAACCAAGATCAGTTTAGTGTGGTTTGCGGAAAGTTGTTTTGTATGAGTTTAAATGTCCGATTTTTTGCATATTGTTATGTGAGGAAACATTTTAGAAAGGAGTTTAAGTGACTGCAACTTGCGATTCTTGAAATTTTTGAGCGGGATAGCGATGTTGAAAGTGTCTGCAGAGGTATCCATATCATAAATCCCACGAATTGTTTCATTTACCGATTCTGTTGTGTTACTTTGTGTTGCGTACCTCGCACCCCTTGGAAAAGTCGAGCTGGAGAAAGTCGGGCTTGGTTTGCTTTCATGTTGTAATAAATCCCATTGGTTTTTGTCTTGCATCTGCGGGAATACAACTGTTTTATCATAATAAACTTTACTGTTGCATTTAGGATCCCCTGCAAAATACGGATTTTCGTCAGTAGCGGATCCTAGCTGCGGATATGAAAGGACGTAATGGGAGTTGCGAAAACCGGTATTTTAATTTTATTGCATTGTTTTGCAGCTATGAATTAGGCCTAGTGCAAGACAATTTAACGGCCAAAGAAAAAAACATTCCAAAGATTCAGAGCATTTGAGAAATGACGTTTCTCCTAGCAATGGCACGGTATTTTACATGTTGAGAAGTGACGGTGCAACGAACGGCAATAAAAGTATTTTTTTTAGCAGTGGCTATGTAGATACACCTGTGGATCTTAAAACTGGAAAACTTATTGATACACCACCTCACCTGTGATGTAACAGTTGCGCACAACAGGGTGTAGTAGGCTTGGTAGAATCGAAGAAAATGTAAAAGATAAAACCTAACCCTAACCTTAATCCTAACTGTAGCGCTAACCTAACGCTAAGCTAACCCTAAGCTGAGCTAACCCTAAGCTTACCCTAAGCTAAGCTAACCCAATGCTAACCTAACCCCAACCTAACGCAAACCTAACACCAACCCTAAGCTAAGCTAACCTTAACTTAACGCTATCTTATCCCTAACACTAACCCGTAAAACGTAAGCCTGAAAAACAGTAAAGAAAAAAAAAAACATTTTGGATAGTTTGTGTACATATCTTTGTCTGAGTTTTCTTTTTTTTTTTGTACTGTTACTGTAATTCCCTTCCTATGATTCTGTAAATTTAATAATGGCAATGGTTTATTGCATTGCTTGCCACCTCATGGCCCTTGTATGTTGTTGGTTTTGAGGGAGATTTGCCAAATTTATTTTGCCATATAAATAATTGCTATCCCAATTCTGCTTCGAATAAGCAAAAAAAAAAGAAAGAAAACAAAACGAAAGTCGAAAGAAAAAAAGAAAACGAAAGTTGGCAAGGTGAGATTCGAACTGAAAACCTTAGGCATAGAACTGGAGGCGTAGCACATAACCATTACATTATATGATCCATGCAATTTGAATGACAAACTGACCTTTTCATTCGATTTGCGTCAGGACAGGCATAAGTATTCCTAGTTACTTTCATTTTTTTCCTAGTAACTAAGTAAGTGTAGGCCGAATTTCAGCTGCTTTTGCTATCACGCCGAGGTTAGGCCTATTCCATTATTGATAAGAACCAGTCATAGGATTTGACTGGTTCACAATAACCTGCTTTTGGAAATGGAATTTCTTTAATCTCAAAAAACGGTTGTTGGCTTAACTTTAAGGCAGGGGTTCTAAATTTTTCATGATAAACACCTAACTTATTTTGGCTAGCGTCTCATAGACCTGCTGATAACTTTTGATAGTGTGAAACAAGACTAAAATTTGGGAAAATAACTAAAATCACTAATTTCCTTTGCTAGACTGTACCAGTTAGTAACACTAACACAATGCATGGCATATCATTATCAGGCCAACCAGAATGGTTTGCCACTGGAGACAGTGGTTTATCATGATAAGAGAACCTGTTGTTAGTGAGTCCTGGAATGAGAGAACCTGTTCATATAAAATTTGAATCCCACCACTGGCACTGGCAACAACCTTGACTAAAATCTAAAAATGGGCTTCAACAATTGTGAAAACCTAAAAATTTAAAGCAGTGCAGCTTATTGGCTTTGTGTGTTTGGGGAAAGGTCATGCTAAATAAATTACACAGAGAAAATGTTTTTCCTTGTATCTTTACCTTTATTGTATAGCAAGTTTTTTTCCACTTCAGTTACATCATCACACATCGTAAATGATATCTGCACTGACTGACATCTGTTCTATACATTGCTTCATTGAGATGTACCATGGTAGTGGTTTGATGTGAAATAGTGTGTTTTTTAATTAGTCAATTTGCATCATCATGATCATCTCAGATTTTTGTTTGATCACCTCCAGCGTGACTAATGCTTTTTCAAGATGGTTGTTTTCTCATGAAATTGCTTTTATATGACGATGACCAAAGGAGTAGTAGTTACTGGGGCATTGATTGTTTCAGTATATTGTTTGTGCATATGGATTAAGTAAAACCTACCTGCCATGCGATGTGTTACATTCATGTACCATTCTTCTATTTTTGCAATATATCCTTTATGATGTGGACTATGTGTTTAACCCTTTCAGTCCCGCAAAAGCCTTAAATCTTGCAGAGCTTTGCAATCTTATAACTCGCCAGGCGATTGAGCCAGAGAGCTATCCAAACCATCCATGGATTCAGCAAGTCTTGTAGTAAAAATCGAAAAAAAACGTTTTTCGTTTTCAGTGGGGGGATTTCTGGAGGTGACGTCACAAAGAAGGCATGTTTTGAAAATTTTGGCCACCTTTGACCAGCCCTGGACCCTAACCCATTGACCCACTTCTTTGGCTCAAAGTTTTGTTGAAAACTAGGTCAAAATCCGTGTCTACAGAGCCCTGGATTGACTTGCTAGCATATCTGTAGCAAAAGTTATGGGTCAAAAACCCAGTTTTTGGCCTAATTCAAAACTTTTCAGAAAAGTCATATTTGCCCTTTTAGGGCAAACTTTGGCCAGCCATAACTCAGCAGCAGATTGAGCTAGAGAGCTGTTCAAACCGTGTAATGACTAGTGGTGTTGTGTAGTTTAGAATAAAAAAAAAAAAAATTAATTTGGTTGGGGGGTTTTGGGCTAATGGGATCATGGGGTATCATGATAGGGGCATACTTTTTGGTTAATTATATGACGTCATCATCCGATCCACGCGTCAATATTTTGGTACGCAGTATTTTTGGATTCTAGGGCAGAATACGCATTTTTAGAGCCCTTGATTGAGTTTCTAGTATTTCTGGTTCAAAAGTTATGCCAAAAAACAGCTAATTGGTGAGGGGCTTTTCTCAATACTTTTGGGGGATTTCCCAAATTACTTTTAAGGTTTTTTGGCCCTAATCTTGAAACCAGGAACGTAAAAACCCATTCGGACCCTTCAAAGTCCCGAATTGTTACCAAGAAACAGGTAAACTCAAAAAAATTGTTTTTTTTTTTTTCATTACTAATCATTGTTACATTTACCATAACTTTTGAACCAGAAACACTACTGAACTAATCAAAGGCTCAAAAGGCTTAGGTATTAGCCTAGTGTCTACTTAAAAACTTGAGCGAAATACTTCCTTTTTGCAGTTAAGGCTCAAGAACCTCAGCCAAAAAGACCCAAACCTACCCCATTTATAATGTCACCCACACAAAACTCAAAACCAAAAATGTTTTTTTCATTGCAAACTAGAAGTCTTGCTGGATCTTTTGAGGGTTTGAATAGCTCTCCAGAAGAATTGACTAGCAAGTTATGGAGTTGCAAAATATGAGTATGTCATACACCGACAGCTAACATATTAACCATAGATACAATACTAATTGTGTTGCTTAAACCTGTTGAAGCAATTCGAAGTTTAAAAGTGGGGGCCAAGGTTCATGTGGCTTTCTGCTTCCGCTACGCCTGTGTATCAATTCTTTTCGTTTCTCGTTTTTTTCTTGTGGGCATCCTATTTTTTTGGCAAGAATTTATAATCCATGGATTTTTCTTACATTTTGCTTTTTTTACCTCATCAATTTGTTTTGGCTTTTTTTATTTTTATACTTTGTTTAAAACATTTTTTGATCCAACCAAATTTTCTCAATTAAATTTTATCCACTCCTTGGTGTACATAGGGATGCTTTCTTATTTAAATTTACCTCATGTTCTGTGTTTGTTTGTTTTAGTTTTCTAACTGCACATATTTCATTTCCAACTGTTGTATTTCAACACTTTGCAAAAAGTGACTAATGGGGTTGGTTGACTAGATGACAGCCATGGTCCTTCACCACTCCTATGTGACACAGTGACACTTGCGTTTGCATTCATCAGCTATTTTGCCATTGTAATATCATTTATTTTAATGTTCAGAAACATTTGGTTTCCTTATTGCACATTGGCGCTTAATATTGCTTCTGTTTATTAGCTGAGTCATGTGAAACAAACAATCAATCAATTGTGCAAGGAGTGCTGGGTCGCAACTGGTTTTTCTCCATGATTCAGGTGCTCATATTTGCAAGGATCTGGGTGTGCCAGACCAAGTATAAGCTCCGCTAGTCAGTCTGCCAATATCAAGCCACTTGTGTAATCAGGCCACCTGGTTGTTGGTCAACCTGCTAGTTGCTTCAACATGTGATGGTAGCTAACAGGAATTAGGGCATGTCTCATCAATCTTCTGGGGGCACTGTGGTCATGCATCTGAACCATTGCAGCTCATATCTCTATTTGAAAAAGAGGCAGCTTCATGAATTTAAGTGCACACTTTATGAACTTTTTACAAAAATCTGATTTTTAGAGCTTGAGAAACACTTGATCAGTCATTTCCATAAGACAAATTGAAAAACAAAGTTTTGTGATGGCTGGGAGTACCCAATTTCTGACCACAAAATCATAAAACTTCTGGAGTATTGTGTTTGCTTTACTCTTCTGTGCATCAATCTCCTAGTTCTGTCTTTTAGTCCTCACGAATATGACCACAAGATACTTTGAGAAGACAGGCTACCTAAGTGGTCTTTTCAATGCAAATTTTTATTCCAGCTTTATTGCACACAGCTGAAAACTGATCTAGTGCATGTTGAAGGCTCGGTACCGAGGGTGCAAACAGCACCAGATCATCTGCAAAAATTAAAGGTTTGACGTTAGAACTTGACTAATGGATCATCATGCTGATAAAGATTAGCAGATATGACAATGATGTCGATGTATTATATCAGAAAAATTCTACTGATATATTATCAGCAAAATTTATTCATGAAACCACTATGCTATTGTTTTGCACAAAGTCTTCAGAAACCCAAGTTACAACTTGTCTAACTTTTAACACCGATTCTATGTTCCATTTCTTATGATGTGCAATGTTTCGACAATTTGAATTAGTGGTTAATGTGTAGTGGTATATAATTGTCCCTGAAATTCACTTGTTTCTGACATAATGTACATTCATTTATGAGTTTTTTTGGGATAAGCCTGATGACTGATAGTGAAGAGATCATGGCTCGTGTGCAGGTATTCGACTGTTTTAATCACCGACTTATGTAGTGAATTCAGTACTCTGCAGTTACTCATTAAAGTGAATTGATTGTTTCCACATAGTTTTCATTGAGCTTTGCATTAGTGTTTGCCTACTCATGATATTTGGTTTAGCTAAAGTTGCCAGCGCATGAGAATGAGATTTTAATGCTATGGAGCTTTTTCATAACAGACAATGCTCATTGCAAAGGGACAATGGTGAAAAACAATGATTATATATATTCTGTATTTTCCATTTGTGTATTATATCTATATACAATGCTAAAAAACTGTTTCTTGAACTATAACTTCAAGTTGTAAATTTTGATCATTAAACAATAATTTTACAGCAATGCAGACATTTCCATGTATTTTCTCGTTCTTGAGTATTATCATCTTCTTGTAAGTTATAATATGTAGAGATAGACCAATATATTGGCCTGGCAGATCTGTCGGGCCAATATTTGGGTTTCACTGATATATCCAAAACGACCGATCCTCAGTAGGTGTTGACAAAATGCTGTTATATTCCTCATGCATCCAGACAACTTGCACCAGAAAACATAATGGAAATATCCGTTATTGGTATTGGCTATCGGTCCATGAATAGCCGATATATTGGCATCTGTATCGGCCCCAAAAAAGCTGCATCGGTCGATCTCTAATAATATGCATTGTAATATTTTTTACTGTCGTCTGAGCAATGCAATAATACTGGCATTGGATCATTTATATAACTAATGGAAAGTATTGATATTGGCCATTGAAAGTGTTATTGATCCATGTCTTGTTGATCTCGCAGCCGCCAGCAGTGACACCCTTATTAACACTTTGAGAGCTGGCGTACGGTATATTAGTACTTCGATTTCGGCCTAAAAAACAGCAGTTTTCGGTTGCCTTACCAACGCCCTAGCTCCTCTGCCAATTGTGCTAGAGAGCTGTTCAAAGGCTCAAACGGATCAGCCAGTCTAGTAGATTGGACTTGAAAAAAATTTTTTTGGTTGGGGTGTGCGGATTTTTTGTGACTGACGTCATAAGTGAAGTAGTTTTAGGGTCAGTTTGGCTCATGTTGCCTGACCTAGGGCCCAACCACCAGGCCAAAGTGTTTCGCTGAAGTTTTCATTGGAAACTAGGCTTGAGTCCAAGTCTTTTGAGCCTTTGATCAACTTTCTACCATTTCTGGTTCAAAAGTTATGATCTAAAATAAACAAATTAATTGTCTCATTAGCTAATTAGTCAAATATTTTTACTAACTTACATCATAATTTTTGAACCCGAAACCCCAGCAGGTCATCCAAAGTATCAAAAGACTTGGATTATAGCCTAGTTTCCAGTAAAAACTTCAGCGAAATACTACCACCTAACGGTGGGCACCCAGGGCCAGGCAAAGTGGGCCAAGGTGGCCTAGAAGCCCTCCACTTATGACGTCACTCACAAAAAACCCGCACCCCCCAAGCAAAAAAATTTTTTTTGAGTGCAGACTGGAAGACTTGCCGTATCTTTTGACACTTCGACCAGGTCCGTAACCCGAACAGGAGCGGAGATATTCCTGCGCAAAGCCACGTGTGTTTAGGCGTTTTTTTCCTGAAAATCCCTGAAAGCTGCTGGACGCCAAAGAGTTAATACCTTAGCAGCTGGTAGATTTTGCTGAAATCTATGTTTCTCAGATCACTTAGCAACTCCATAACTCACCAGGTAATTGAGCTCGACAGCTGTTCAAACACTTAAAAGATGCGGTAAGTCTTCTAGTTTGGATTTGAAAAATTTTTGAAAGTTTTGGGTTTCAGGTTTTTGTGAATGATGTGATAAGTGGGTAGGTTTAGGCCTTTTTGACCAAGGTCATCAGGCACTGGACCCCAACTGCAATAGCCAATTTTTTGACCTCAAGTTTTTAGTGGAAACTAGGCTATAATCTGAGTCTTTTGATTCTTTGATTGGCTTTCTAGCGTGTCTGAGTCAAAAGTTATGGCCACAAAGCCATAATTCTGGTAAAAAAAGCAATTTTTATTTTTTTACCAAAATCAGAGGGCTTGGATTATGTTTTGTTGGTAAGTGCATTCTCCTTGTATATGTGGATGATCACCCTAGTTTATCAATCCTTTGCACCCTATCAGAATCTCAGGTTACTTCATATTTATAGTTACCCAAAGAATCCCCATGTTCAAGACTTTAGGCATCTCTGGCTTGATTTTTATCACAACATGGAGCTTTCCCAGCCTTACAGTGTTTTGACACCTAGGAGTACTTTGGTTGTGGTAGTGGTACTTGCTCTCCCACACGCACCTGCTGTGTGTCTGATGGTATGACAGCAGCTGGGTAAATTTAAAATGCTCTTTTACATTTGAGGATGTCCCCTCAACAAGTAAGATGCCATATTGGCCTTTGGTTTTGCTATCGGTGTTAGACATTTTGCCAGAACATTTTATTAGCTTGCCAGAAATTGGAATTCAATTTAAGTCTGCTTTTCTCCCAAGACTGCATTTGGACTTTTTTACCACTTGAGCTCTGTACTCTTATGCTGCAGTGTATCATGAATACAAAGATCGTTTGGCAGTTTTTTGAAAACAGGCTTAGTGAACCACTTTTTTGCTCAAATAGCATGTTTCACCTTCTCATTGCACAAGAGGGCTACTTTTTGTCATCTTTGCTATACCTAGTTGTTTCTGGCAACATCAGATCAACCGACGACATGACAGCTGCGTTGAACAGTCACCACTTTTCTGCATCTGCTGGGCATTCATGGAGCTGTGTAGAAACAAAAGATCCTTGTCCTGCTGTTGCAACCTCTTCGGTGCAGTGTTGAGTGTGCCATTCACCGTGAATGAAATGTGCACGAAGAATAACATCCTATATGTAAGTGGGGCAAGCAAGCAGTAAGAAATTGACTGTGGTGCAAGATCTCTTTGTTGCTTGCTGCCACAGTGTGTGGCATTGTGCACTTGGGGCTCAGGCTTCCTGATTGCAACATGCTTCCTAATTTCCATTTTATTTGACAGGACCTTGTGGTCCTGCACCTAGGTCCTGTCAGTTTTTCCAGGTGCAAAATACAGAAGACCAGGTCATGATCAGTGGACAGCTCTGCATTTGTTTTAGCACCAATGCCCAACACTTAATGCAACAAGGCAGTTGAAATGATGCAGAAATCAATAAATTGCCAATGACCTAATGACTTTGTGCATTTGTGGGAAAAAATATTCAAGATACACAGTGTACTAATGCAGCACAGTTACAACAGGAACCCTCCATTGTCAATTGGGTTATCATCACAGTGTTGGCTGATCACACCCTTCCGTACACCACGGTGATTTTCTATGCGTGCAATGTCTCCCAAATTGATAATAGATTATTTAGCTTTAACCCTTTACAGGGCATCACTACTTTCCACCACAAATTCTAGGTATTTTGTGCTTGTGTTGTGGTACTTATGTGAACACAGAACTTGAACATTTTAACACTTCCGGGGTATTCCCTGAAAAAGTTCTTGGGTACCAGGAAGGTTTTGAGACTCACCGCATTTGTGCCAGTTTCGTAAAATAAATTGCAAATGAAGCCCAAACATCTACTTTGTTTGTCAAATTTGCTGTTGATCTTCATAGATGTTGCACATAAATATATGAAAAGCCGTTTGGTGGTACAGAACTTGAAGATGGCGTGAAGTAGGAGATTCATCCCAAAGCTTTTCGTCTGACACTCTTCAGGGGATATTGTCAGAATGAAGTGGAG
>JGI24158J21664_10005000_pt1 | contig 17223 bp, 9 predicted proteins | sample Ectturendosymbi3_FD_21664 | JGI IMG/M metagenome (IMG submission 21664)
GTCTTTTAAAAAAGTGGGCAAAGTAACCGGTAGTTTCTCTGGTGCTGAAACTTGGGGCTGGAGTTTTGTCTCTGGTGCTAAAAGCTTGGTGTTGGAGTGCTGTTGTAGAAACGCGCAAGAGACTGAACTCTTTCGTTAAAACCCTTTTGCTGGACATATCACCAAGTTGTCAAATAAAATCATAGACCGGTAGAAAAATTTGGGAAAGTGGAACGATAAATGAGAAAGCGCAATTGCAATCCTGTTGCGCAACTTGTCCGTGACTGGATTAGCGCAATTGTTCCGTTTCATGTGATACGTACATCAGGGAGGAGCAGCACAATAACCTTGCCTGTGCCAAATTCTTCTTAAAGCTTTTCGAAGCACGTAAATATATCTTTCAAATTATTTCTGCACTTCGAACCACCTGCAAAGCTGACATTTGCTTCACTCAACCTGTAAAAAAAACATTTACCCAAGGAAAAAATACTCTTCGGCAGATCGCCCACGACCTACAGCAATCATTGAAAGGACACGGCGAACAACCAATTTGCTGTGATTGAAACTCGAGCGGAATGGAATGCTGAGCTAAAAGCGACAGAAATAGAAATTGTTGTTGCCTTACAAGTGCAAACGGCGTTGAAAAACATTTGCAGAGACTGTGCTGCGGCTGACTCAAAAGCATGCTGAAAAAATCCAGATAACTGGCAAAGCCATTGTGAGATAATGGCTGATGTTCTCCACTAAATATTTCCAGCCAAAAGTCAGTTTCCGTCAGAAAATCATCAATAAAAAATGTCAAAACTAAGATCGGAGTTCTTTGCTTTCGAAAAATTAAGTAAAATATATGCTTACCTGGTGTTTATTGAAGGGATGCGACTTTGGTCGTAAAATGCACAACAGAAGTCGAAACAAAACCCACATAGAAAAATATCATTTTGAGCAGCTCATCTATGAAGTTTTTTTCCACTTTTTCAACGTTTCTATCCTCCTCTTAGTTTCGTTCGAAATCATGCATAGACAACATGAAATGGGTTCACACCCGTGCAGACTGTTTTGCTTTGGGACTGAAAAAAACACGTGCACTTGCTCTTGCTTATAGCAACTGGCATATGGAAGCTCGACAGAGGGTTGATTCAAAGTGAACAAGATCCTGAGAGAAACTCTTCAGCTGCATCTGCCGTTGACACAACGTGATGTTTGCTGCGTTTAAACTTTTTGCGTTTCGTAAAAGCAGATCTTGCTCTAATGCAATTAGTAACCAAAGAGTATCAGAGTGAGACGCTTGCTCCGAATCATGCTTCGAGTTTTTTCGGACGATTCCGACTTTAATCGCGTTTTTCGCAGGTTTTTCGACACAACCTCTGCCAAGTCGCCATGACTCTTACAAGCAATAGCCGGCTACGCCACGTTGCACAAACACCTGTTATGGAGCTGCAGCGCCCTCAGTTTAAAAAGCTGGAAATTGTAAATCTTGCCGTCGTTTACTAGATGATTCGGTTATATTGAATGCATGGTGAAGGTTTTAGTGCTAGCGTTGATCGATTTTTATCATGACTGTTTTCAGTGGCATTTCCCAGTAATTTTCAAAAGACCATCTTGAAATAAAGCACTCACAAAAATAAACTCTTTGTTTATTCACTTGACCAGCAAATAGTTCCTGCAGGACTTAAAACATGTTTGTTTGCAAGAAATGAACGTAAGGCAAAGTTTTTCGAATTAAATACTGTTCAACACAACATTTTGTTTTGACACCTTTTATCACACAAAAGTTCTGTGCAATTGTCAAGACCTAATCAACGCCGATTTTTAAAATTCATTTTATGTGCAAGAATTGTACAGCTACTTGGCATGCTTGATACTCAGAAAGAAAAATTCAACGTTTTTCGCATTGTGAACGTTTGGCGAAGTAGTTTAACTCCAGTACAACGAAAAACATTCAGCGGAATCATGAACACTAGCTCTTCGATTCTGGTTCCTTTCCATAAGTCGATCAACCGCCAAGGTCCAAGTTTTTATGTTCCATCAATGAGATTGAAAGAAGCGCATAAAAATATTTCTCTTGGAATTCTCTTGGAACAGGATTTTTTTACACAAATAGGAAATAAAACTGATAAGGTTTCGCTTGAGACAGTAAAATCCCCAATCATGAACATCAGAAATTTAGGCCAACTTACTAACAGCACAACAAATTCTAAATTAAATTGATCGAGAGAGTAACTGCCGCAAACCAAAAAGCGCGTGTTAGCAAAACCCACATGGATGCGCATATTAAAATACATGATGACTTCAAAAGTAAAAAACATGAGTGAATATTAAAACAGAAGTAAACATTCTCCCCCTCAAAACAAAACAATGATATGTGGTCATGTGGGTTCACTCGCAAAACGCTGGATATGCAAAAATCAATTCCATTCCTAACTGGATAGTGACTTCGCAGGTAAATTCAAATATAACTTAGAGCAAGAAAATACGAAAAATATGAGACTCCACCATTGTATAAATGATGGAGCAGGATATTATTCACTGTCACACCACCGATTTGATTGACAGCATCGTTGAAAGAACGCCGTGGTAGAATCCGCAGCTTCTGGTACTTTTTCAGTTTACCGGTTCAACTTGTGTTTGCAGGTCACGGACTGGCTGTCTATTTATCTTTCCCAGAGATTTTGTGCACAATTGGGAAAGACATTCCAAACGAAGCACTTCGCGTTTCGGCACAACCGAAGATGCAAACGGGGTGAAAACTCTGTCTATTGCTTCTACCCGGGATAAGAAGAAATTATAAAATCTTGTTAAAGAGTTTACCTATTTTTTGTAAGATCATTCATGAAATCTAATAGTTTTGCTTCTCCTTGGCTGATATGTTGGTCATGTACCTTTGGGTGCGCTACACCCAAACAAAAGTCAGTGGCGTTTAACACATAATGAATAGGTAGGCCTCTTCGTTATAAGTACGCTTACCATTCAATGCCTCCCACGGGCAAAAAATGTAAACAACAAGTTTTCGGTGTTCTGTTGCAACAAGGGTGTTTATGTTCTAATTTGCGTCAAGCAAACAACAAAGTGCCAATGAGCGAAAGAAGTGTTGTGACAATTTACGTTTGGCTCAAGAGGACACTTACGCAACACCTGACCCTGGACACTTTCGCATGGAGTTGCTTCATGGGCAGATGCTAACATTTTTTCGATGCCAGGTCTTGGGACAGTCACGGGCAATGAAGGTGGCGAAAGGGCGCGCGACACTGAATGGACCCAATCGACTCTTCTTCGACCCAAACCAGTGAGGTCATTGCAAAGTTCAATACTGTGCTTTCGTCATGAGCGCTTTCAGCCATTGCGGTTTATCAAAGAGACTTTGAAAAAAAGAGAGTAGCGGGTTGAATGCTAATTCGTGGCTGGACATACCGCTTTTCAGAAACGCTGCTTTTCAGTGCAACACAATGGCTGCCCAACCTAGTTCTGAACTGTAAAACTCTTCTGCCTTTCAGAGTCAAGAGAACCACGGCAAAAACACTTTGATTTCACTGACTTCACCGAGACGCTTGAATTACAAAGCGCAAAAGATGATTGATTGAAACCTGCCGAGGGATTTTTGATGATTCTGCAGCCATCGACGTGTGGGGCGGGCATAGAAACATTTTCAAAAACTTACAACGCACATTCCTGACGTCACAGTTGTGTTGTGGTCAGGTTAACAAGAAATAAAATCAGAAGCGTTTCTGCGGCAAAACCGATGCTATTTGTTTTTGCCAGATATAAATATCCACTGCATGTAACCGAGATGAAAATATTATTGTTTCAGAAAATATTCCTTTTTTTATTTTCAACAGTTTGTAGTCAACTGTGCAACGCATTTTTCCCAGTTAGTCCAGCTTTGGAATGTTTTTCACAGTTGAAAGGCTTCGTAGATATTTCGTGCAGCGATTGCCATCCCTCGATCCAGTGTTGTCATTTGGCAGCGTTTTTAAATAAGCATGGAAAACAGTGCTCTGATTTTCATCATAGAATCGCAACAGATTTGAAAAATAAAAGTAACAGTTAAAAAATTGAACGTTTAGGCACAAAAGCAAGCGCAGCGTGCAATTAGTAGAAAATTTATATCTATCTCACATCATATCACATCAGAAAGTTGGCATTTACACCTATCTCACATCATATCACATCACTCAATAAAAATTCTGATAATCATGCTAAACATGGGTTTACCCAAGTGTTAATTTTCTTATAATTTCCAACTAAAACCTAGAAAGGTTTTAGCATTATTAAAATGCAATAAAATTATTTAATATTTGGGAATTATAACAAAAGTTTATTAGCATCATTTCGTCCTATGAAAAGGAACCGGCAGGGACTTGGTTGTTTTTTAAACAAAGCGTAGTACTGTAAAAGTTGTTCGGTATTGTATACTGACTTAAATGTAACCTTCTAAGCTTAATCACGGAACACGGTCACGCAGAATATTTCCAATGCTTCCAAGTTCTTTCACTCCTGTTAGAAAAAAAACTGATTAAAATCCGTAGTAAAACCTTGCACAACAACAAGCGGAATCTCTACGAAACTTAGGAAAAAGAAATGAAACGAGCACATTAAAATCAGAAAAAGATCACTGCAGAACTTCGAAAGATACACGAACCAAGGAAAACAAAGTGGTGAAAAGACATGCACGAGAATCAGGGTAGCAAAAACAGAAATATTCGCTGTAAAAACACACTAGCACATCCCTGATAAATCTAAAATGCAGGGAAGGGAAATAATGGGTGGAGTTTACAAAATGAGCAGAAGAGCCATCAAAGGTTATGCATTGGAAAAAAAACTTCAAAAAAGATTGCATGCAGTCATCACGTCGGTAATCAAAGCAAAAGTTTTTATATTTTGTTTGATCTTGCTTTATTGAAAACACTTAACCAAACAACCAGCAATAAAAGTCTAGAAATGGCAAAATGTTAAAGTTGCTGTGAGCTATATTATCGATTCCAATTCGCCCATCATTTTTCATTTGCGCAACTGCCTTCGGGAAATGTAGCGGTGGTTTGCTCAGATCCTTGTCATCAGACACCGCCCTTCTAGCAATCTGTGGCAATAAGTGGCACTTTTCCAGGGGCAAAATACAGGCTCGCGCAACCGCACCAGCTGTATCGTTTGTCGCCACTCAGCGCGAGCACTCTAAGTGTACGAGTTGGCAACACCTGTCAGAGCAAAAGACTGTGAAAAAAAGAAAAAATATGTTGACAATTTTTCCTGCAAGATGATGCCATAAGTGATTTTTACTTTTCGTGTCGCTTGCGTTCATGAATCGAGGTGGGTTTTTGCGTTTTTGTTTTTGTCGAAATTGTTCGCAGTCAGTCGAGTGACACCAAACAGGACACGCTTTTAAGAAGTGCATTTAAAAGCTTATGTGAGATATTTTACTCGATTCACGATCTATTTTAGGTACATCGTGACCGTGTTTCGCGATATTTTAGAAACTCCATTGCTTTCTACTGACGCGCCACCGTTTTCAATAATAATGAATGCTGGCGGTCGTGACCTTGCGCACGCCCAGAAAACAAAATAAAAAATTGGTAAGAAAACGGAAGGTTGAGAAATCGCCAACTCCATTAATACCCCATGGCGAGACGCTTGGCACTACGGACCAGCAACCTGTGCAGAGATGTCCCTGTAATTTTAGAAACGTGTTTATGAGAGGATGGATGCCCTTGCATTAGCGCGAATCTGGGCGTGACCACCCCAGTCAGGTGCGATCACTTTCCTTCAACCGAGGAAGTCAAAGCTAATTGCTCCTGGACAGCCTCTACGTTCCCTTGTGATTTTTACTCAGGAATTTCTGTTGAGACTTTGCTTGTTTTGGCTAGGAGCGAGGCTCTGGTTGTTAAGCAAACAAATTCCCCGTTGCGCTCTTCGTGGCGCATTTCTTAAACCACACCGAGTTGAGATGCAAAGGAAGACTGTTCTTACCTTCAGCGACTGGAAAGGCAGTTTGACGAGGTGAATGATGACGCATGAGAGGAAACGTTTATTCCGCTGGGAAGCTCGTACTGACCTTTGACCTTCCGTTGATCGCAGGCTTTATCACAACACTTCGCCGACGTGCAGAACAAGCAAACGAATTTTGCAGCTTTCATCAATCGTATGCTTATCTTAATCCTTTCCCGCTGAATGATGTACTCCCCGCTTGACAGCAGTGTCAGGCAACAGAGCTTCAGCAACAAGTGCTTGCAAGCAACACGGTTCTTGTGTCGTTGACGCCGTGACAAAATGTGCATAACGCGCAAACACTTTACCAGCAATGTGGCTGTCCCCTGTTTCACAACGCAACGTCATTTTGAATTGATACAACGACATGTGTTCCAGCACAGTGCTTCCCGACCGGTGTGCTGCGAGACGGCCACAGGTGTGCTGCGGAATTTTCAAAACGGAATGACTTTGTTGAACCAGGGGCTCTTTCAAAGACGACGTTGCTGTTAGTTACGTTTCCGTCATTAGCTTTGGTGTGCCGCGTGAAGGAAACTGAGTTGCAAAGTGTGCCGCGGCCAAAAAAACCTGGGTAGGACTTTCTCAGCAATACCCATTGAATAATACCTCAAAAGAGATTTATTTTACGTTGTTGCAGAGATGTCATACACAAGTCTTTCTCAAACGGTTTTAAGCTGTCTGTGGATAGCACAGCGTTGCTGCATAACTTTATAGGAAGATGAACGGATGTAAAGCCTTGACCGCCAGTTAAACCTCGGAGTGGTTGAAATGACTTTTCTGCGTCGGTTGTGCGGTCGCCAAAGTGTCAACTCATCGAAGAAAAGTTTACACAGACCTGACTTCGATGGGGCCATGTGAGCCGATATCAAGCGTTGATGCAATTTCTCATGAATAATATCCCCATCGCTTTGTTCCAACAAGTGCAAAGCGACCAAACGAAGTTTACACAAGTTCACAATGGTTCTTGAGATCTGGCATGATTACAGATTGGAGAAAATGGCCAGAGTGTGTTTAAGGAACAAGGAGCAAGGTTGGAGGTGGACGCTGTGAAACTGGCAAGAATGAAGATCAAGTATATGTAATTTACAGCGTTCCGGACAAACCACTTGACGTTGACTTCCAACAACAAGAAGTATACAACGGCTTGGTGGAGCAGAGGCGTTCAGATTATTCTTTCCAGCCTTCGCACGCGATGAAACTCACATTCAGTTGTGCGTTCTTCCGCAAGTAGCTCTTAGAGTTTACATAAAGATTGTCAAAGACTTTGTTCAGTGAAAAACGATTCAGCTTCTTAGAAAAACATCAAGCCTGTTCACATTGTCATCCGGTGCAATAGAAAATCAAGCACTGATCTTTCTTGTGTAAACTTTCAGATCCGATCGACGAGGGGCAAGAAGATTTGTGGTTCACACGCACTTGACTCGGAACACCCAAGAGTCTCGAGTTCTGAGCTTGCCCGAAGAAGCTCAAGTACGCCTGCTTATCGATTTACTTGGGAGGAGAGCAAGCCAGACGGAAGGAATTTTTCAGCCGGATGTCCAATGCTTATCCAAATACCAGTCTGTGCTTTTCTTTAATAAACGTTTTGCTTTAACGCAAATTGATAGCAAGGGCAAAAATGGAAAGAAGCAAAAATATCGCTTGAATTTGACATTCTGTTTGCAAAAGTCATGTATTTCAAAATTCGGTTTTGTAGCACGGGTACTGCTTGGATAGCAGTATTGTAGGCTCGTCCACAATCGATTATACAGTACTCTAAATGCGAACGAAGGAGACTAAAATAGATTAGACGCAATATTTTCAATTCAGCAAAATGTTAAAGTTTACGCACGACCATGGAAGCTTATTATCAATTACAGTATAACATCCAAATACTTGATACTATCAGTTTCACACCATTCATACAAATTTCAAACTTACAGTTTGAAGAACAGGTTGTAGTTAATTTCGTATAAGTTGTTTTATTATAGTTAATTGATAATTAATCTATTAGACCTCATCCAAATTTAGACTTTATCAAGCCATTCTGAGCATTTCTTGTAACGCTTCAATGTCTTTATGAGAAAAGTTCAAATTAATGTCATTTGAAAAAAGTGTAGTTTGGAAGCTAGAGACACAAGGAAGATCATTCACATAGATCAAAAACAGTAAAGGGCCCATAACTCAACCTTGAGGAACACCACACTCAATTTTCTGGAACTTTGATGAACAATTGTTTACTTTGGTGCAAATGCTGACGATTCGTTAAACAATTCAAAAAAGAAATTTCCTTCCTCTAGCATCATAATACATCAATTTGCGTAGAAAATGTAGGTGGTTAACAGCGTCAAATGTTTTAATTAGGTCAAGAATAATAACGCACATGTTTTTGCCCTTATCCATATTTTCCAAATATTTTTCATGAATGGCAGATAAAGCTGTTGATGAATTGTTTCTAAATCCGTATCGAAAGTTTGTTGAAAATCGCTTAGTCTGTCATGAATAATTCTTTCAAAAATTTTGGATACTGTTGGCAAAATAGATATTGGCCTACAGTGACTGGGCTTGGAAGAAGTTGCACATTTTGGAACTGGTACAATTTGCGAAATTTTTGAACATTCAGGATATTCACCACATTCTTTGCTCTTATTAAACAACGCTGCAAGAATTGGGGCAAAAGAGCCTTTGACTTACCGTATTGGCTACCTTTGAAAATTTAGTTGTTATGCCATCAATTCCACTACATGAAGTGTTTTCCGCGATTGCGACGCAAGAAACCAAAATGATGTTTTTTGAAGTTTTCTAAAAACGGCAATTGCGCGAGTAAAAAACCTGGCGAAATGCTTTGAAAATTAGAATTGTCCTATCCGAACAAAAATGGCCCGTGAACATGCTCGTGGGGCATTAAAATGCTTGATTTTACTTTTTCGTTGTTGTTTTGTTTTGAGCTTACTATAAAAACATACCTGCTCGAGCTAGCTTTTTGAGGTGCTTCGGTTTGGGTTTAATTTAGGTATAGCATGAATTATCCTTGAAATTGCAATAAGATTGACGATATTTTCTTGTCACAAAAGTTAAAATCGTTTTCAAAATAATGCACAAGCAACCCTTAAGCGTATTTTACTGAAGCACCTAACTGTAATCGCTCAAGATTTGAAGGCAATTCAGAATGATTTATTAAGCTGAACAGCGCCCGCTAGCGCTGAGATATTGTAAAAGTTCAACTCCAGTCTCGTGAGTTCGACCGAGATATTTATAACTACATGTGCCCGTTCAAAGTCAGACAGGTGTTTAATGAGAATGAACCAAAGCAACTGTATCGAAACAATAAAGAATTCCAGCAAAACGTGCATAACGCTGTACAAATTTCTCCTAATAGCTCGCAGCAAGAAATTAATTGAGCTGCTCTTGCCTAGCAGGCGATAAAGCTGATTCGGATATTACGTTACACGCAGATACGCGATAAGGCTAAACCAGTACAAACAAACTTAATGGACGAAACAGCATTTCCAAACGGAAAGCCTAATCGTTACTGCTCAGCATCAACTGCCGGAGATTAAGAATTTCCTCGTTTTCATAAAACAAGTGGCCGCGCTATCAGTGTGGATAAAGCCAACAACTTAAACGCCAACAAGCACCATAATCAAGAAGATACACTCTGCGAAAAAAAAACTATGTGAGGTCTTTACGCGCAAAACCTCCAATGGTTTTAGCAGAGCGCTGCATGGCACGGCTTGATATGTTGCGATAAAATCACTGGCAGGGAATGAACACGCGGGAATACAAGTCCTGGAAATTTTCTCATAACCAAAAGGTGGCCAACTGCGCTAGCGGGCCGAAAAAAGAGTGCAGCTTGTATGCAACTTTGCAGCTTGGGTCTATATGTAACATGAAAGACTAGGATAATGCAACAAGTCTGTAAATTATGGTTAATGGCAGAACTAATAAACGCAATGTTGAAAATTCATACCATGCGAAGATAGGACAATTATGTTCTACTTCTAGATTGCACTGTTTGTCGATTGCTGATACTTCTATTTATCGACATTGATTCTACAAACATAGGAAACATTCGATCATTCTGAGCAGTTTGATTGAGTACATTTGCCTTTGTTAATGATGCGTCTAATATACATGTTCATCAGTGGAAAGAAAACTTTCATTATAAAAACATAATCATCATCTTCTCATGCAAATTAAAAAAAAAACAGTTTTATTCGTTTAAATATATCTTTAGATACAGAAAGCAATGGTGTTTCATTGCTAGAGCAAGAAGTGCGCAGCTCCCACTTTGTGTCTACGCAGCAGTGATTTTCAGACGAAAGAACCTGCTGAAACAAACAAAAATGTATGGCACAAGAATCTGTGCAAGAAATCTGTTGACGGTCACTACACATTTAATCCCACGTAAACAAATATAGAATCAGTGCATGATACATAAAAGCAGAAAATGTGTGAGAAACGCGTGGAGTGAAGTGACTGAATAATTTTCCCAGCCTCATTCCAGCACATTCTAGTGAAGGCATGAACAAACTTTAAGAATGCTTGGTGCTGTGGTTATTATGTATAGAATCAACGATTACGGGTCTCACTCTTTTGTTTTAATGAACATTTTAGACTTAACTGATGCAGTATGTTGTTTACCCTTTCGGCACCTCTAAGTTGACCACCTGCTGTTACCTGTGCATCTGTTTGTGACAACGTTTGTCCACGAGACAATGATACGCAGCGTGCAAACTGGGGACTTGCCCAAAGCAACCCAGCTGGAAGCAGATGTTTTGACCTCTAGGTAAAGTTTTAATTTGGTGTCAGGACAAGATAACCGACATACAAGGATGAAGGGCCATAAGTAAAGAAAAAGTTTTCCTGCGTTGTATTTTCCTATGCTACCAAAATACAACTGCACACTCAACTACCCTCCTAGATCACCCGACCATGTGATGTACACTGACCAAAAATACAGGCCAAAAAAGCTAGGTCACAGAGGCACAGGTGATAATGGAAACTCACAAAAGAGTGCAAATTAAGATGTCCCCCGAATCTGAGCAACCAATCACAAAGCTAGCAGTGTTGTAGTTTTCGCCAAAAACGTTTGTGATTGGTCAAGCCATTCACGAGTTCCATTCTTTCCTGCTGCACCTCGGTAAAGACGCCTGTCACTTCCTCAAAAAAGATGCAAATTGTTTAGTAAAGACTATTTGTAAATTTAAAATCTAGAAAGAAACTGAAATCAAAAAAGAGAATCAAAAGAACTTCACCGGATTTTGTCATAACCTACAACAAACAACTTTTGTTTTTCACTTCTCCAGTTATGATGTTATCTGTAAGCTTGATATTGTAGGATACCCGTAGGCTTGCAAGCCAAGTGACAAATACTAAAAACAGCGGCGAGGTAAATTCTCCACTAACGAAATAGATAGAAAGAATAACGATAAAAATTCCGATAATTCAGGCTAGCTCGTCGCTTGGCATTGTTTTTCGCTTCAGTGTTTTTCGCAGACAAAGATATCGCAATCTCCACGTGGGATCTTCACACGCCTGTAGCTGCACGAAACGATATTCTTGTGCAGTGAATTTCGAGGACTCACCGCAGACCGTTATCTGGGCAAAGATCACGTTTGTTCTGTTTCCATTATACGTTGAAATGGCCGCGCTCAGGTACAGAGGAGACACATCGCAAAGCCACATGAATATCGCCAGGGGATAGTGTTCCTGCGGTTATTTTTTGGGCTGTTTGCGAATAAAGTAAAATCGTTTGCAGCGAACGCGTTTCAGGACTGCCAATTGAGCGGTTTGATATGATTGTGTAACGCACTAAAGGTTACTTTGTAATTGGCAAATCATCATCAACTTTTTACGCAGAAGCAGTGAGAAGCATGCGCAAGTCGTTTAACAAATGGTGCAGTAAAAGAATTAGTCTTTCACGGCTGACCAAAGTTGCTTTCTTAGATTCATGCTTGTCCGAAGTTTCATAAAAGTCGATTCGTAAACCTTTATAAAGTTTGACAGAACAAAATCTAAGCAGGACTATAGTAAGCAAGCTTCGTTCGAATGACGACAAGTTGTTCCAGTCTACCAAACAATTCGGTATTCCGGATGCAGTGGGTGTTGTTTGCTCTCAGGGAGTTGTTTCGAAACATTCGACTTTCCATGTAAATTAACCTCCTCCTCTTTACAAACAAGACCCTGCCCAAGATTTGCTGAACACGCCCACATTTACGACTGAATGATAGCGAAAACGATAAGCAGCCGAAATGCAGTTTTTGTTCCGGAAGATGCCAGCATCCATTTTATTCAGGGCGTTCAAGAACCACGACGTATAGCGCAACGCACTTGTAGCAGCACAGCTTTCGTCATTGCGTCAAAATGCTTTTGGTTGACGTTGCTCACTCTGAATAAGTTTCATGTGTTTTCAAAATTCTCAACAAAAAAGATCTACGGGGATGCAACAGCAGAACGCAAAAGCTACGAAGTTTCGCACTTGCAGTGTATCTGACAAGCTTCACATGTATTGCATGATGTCAACAGCAGACGCCCGTGACGCATGTTTACGGCGCAGGGAAAAGCTGTCAACTGATCCTTGTCAAGCAGCCATAATCTGAGTGAGATCATCAACATCCGATCGGGGTCTGTTCAATGTCATATCAGCAGGGGTTTAGCTTTAAAGGGATTTCTTGCCGCAGCATATCCAGGAACACGGCAAAGTGTTCATTTTTCTTTTTTAAACGTAAAAGCAGATATTACCTTCTGTCAGATGTTGCAGTAGCCCATCGAAAGAACACCTACCACAAAATGTAAAATCATTTTACAGAATTTTGAACGTTTCCAATGTCTCTTTTCTTACTAAAGAGCGCTAAAAACCAGTGTGCCTGTATAAATAATCATAAAATAAAGCACGTGTTTTGTGTTTGTCCGGCGAAAGTTCTGCACAAGCGGCCCAAACCACGTTATTGTTCTAATGATCTCTAAACAACTTGTACCTGACGACCAGCTTCGCCTGAGCACCACGTGTTATCAGATAAACTCTCGTGCGTGACCTTTGGATAACATGTCCGGAAGTGTGCATTTTCACAGCGAAGCACGCGACACGCCTTGTGCTGCTTTTAGATGTGTGAGAAGGTCTTATTACAAGGGAGGGTGAGGCGTTTGAGAAAGTGCATGAAAGTAAACTTCAGTTTGAATTTTTAGCTTGAGTACACCAAATTTACAATGCAGTCTTGACAAGCTCCGCTGTGTCGAACTAGCGACAGAAGAATCTATTGTCTCCAAAGTAGTTTCAATAAATCATTTTCGACAAGCCTATCCTAAAAAGCTTGCTAAGCCTATCCTTGGAAAAACAAACAAAACAGGTATACAGTATATGGCCAGCAAGTTGCTGAAAAATAAAAGTACAAAAGCATTTTTTAGTTTAAATACTTGATTCTTAATGTTCAAATATCTACATTTTATTTTGCCACTTTGCTTTAGCGATTTATAAACACGAAAAGAAGCGATTGAGTGGTTTGGCATATTCCGAGTCTCAAGTGTGTTGTCTTGTGCTGCCACAAGGGACAGCATTATTGGTCAAAGCAGAATTACGTTGCAGTAGACGTGTGAACGCTTGAAATCAGGACATGCAATCCAGTGAGGAACACCAGCGCCAAGCGTGGTTGCCGTTGCAGTAATGAAGTCAGCCTTGCCTCATGCTCAAATCCTATTCTCTTTTGAGGTTCCCATTTCGAAACGCTCTAGTTAGGATCTTCTACACATGTAGCCCATTGCGCTGGCAGTTACATTTTCCTTGGAACACACTATCGTACAGAAATGCGTTTTATTTATTTTTCATTCTTATTTATGTGTATGTGCCTCGGACTCATGGTCCATATCACAAGGGTAATCGAATAACAAAAAAGCACAAAAATGGTTAGTCATAGCGCATTGCAGAGTAGGTGTCAGTTGATAAACACAGTCAACACTGAGAGAGGAACAAAACACTGAAATGGCGCACCATCTATATGACTGCATTCACTCATAGTCGTACAAGAATCCGGCATTGCGAGAGAAATGGAGACATTCTAACATCAGGTTTTGAAGTAAACGGCTAACGACAAAAATCGGATAGAGTGCTCAGCGGCGCCCAAATCATGTCAATTGTTATGGTCAAAGTTTCAATTGTTCTTGTAAGACATTTAGCTTGAGGCTGACAACCGTTTGTTTTCACTAAATTTAAAGCAAGATTTGGGGTTTGGTGTTTTATTAGTTATATATTTTCATTTTTTGCATGTTTGGCTTGCACACGTCGTCAACTCTACATGATGGGGCAGATAGAGTCGCAAAAAAATATAGAAATCATGAGACATTGTTGTTTGCAAGCAATAAAACTTTCTGTGGTATTTAAAACAAATTTATGAATGAAACTGTGCAAACAATTACCTGGTTAAGCCCGAATGTGTCGAATAAATTCGTTTCAGACTTGTACAAACCTTCTTTGAATGGTTATTTTTACATTCACTTCGGAATTTATGAATTTACTCTAAATACTGTTTGAGTTTCGCCGCAGAGCCGCGATTTCACCCTCGAGAAATTGCCTCTGCCACTCCAGACGCTCTCAAACGTTTTGGATGTCTTTATGTGTCTTAGGTATAAAAATGAACACAATCAGTCACACAAATCGCATTGCGACTAAACAGTCAGGTTTTAGCAACAAACATGTATCTTTACAAGTCAATCTAAATGAGCCGCAATGAGGTAAACCACGTTAAGTACAAGTCTTTAACACATCGCAAGTAAATGACTGATCTCGACGTGGAAGTGATAAGCTCTGTGGTGCGATGCAGGCAACGTGAGGTAAGGTTAACGTGAGGTGTCCACAAATGAAATGATCGAGAAAGTAACCGACTAATCTTGTTATGCATTCCTTGAAGCATACATCTTGTTATGGATCCATCTTGCGATGGCTGTTTACCAACTCATAACGCATGTCATCTATCAATGCCATTTACTGAATATCCGAACTAGCTACACGTTTCAGTAGGAAATACCCACATAACGTCTAAATCTAAGCCTTCTTAGAATAGGGTCAATTTTTAAGCCAGATACTGGCCTAACCGTTCATTTAACAGGGCATAGAAAACAAATGAAGCTACAACTAAATGCTTGCTTTCAGCAGATTACCTGCAAATTCTGTTACAGAAAACGTCCAGCGTACCAACGACCTGAAAGCAGCTGCACAGCTCTGCGGCACAGATAGTATCGTTGCATTTTCAGTTACTGGCCTCCCTGTGTTTACCTGATGGCAAATACACATCTCTTTAAATAGATGGAACAACACTTCAGGTACCTTTTTAAAAATTCATTCTAATGTGAAAGTGAGTGGTAGTTCTGGGGGAACACATGCAATTATAAAATGCATCGTTTGCCTTCAAGTTTTTCTTTGCATTCTAAAGTTGAAAGAGATTGGTCATACCCAGGGTGTAGTGGAATGGAAACGCGTGGGAAAGGAGTTAGCACACTTTTTTCATGTTTTCATATGTGGTGTGATGAAAGTGCACACTTCATTAAACACTGATTTAAAAATGAGTTTGAAATACTGTTGAAAATGGCTAGTTTCTTGAGTGCGTTTCCGCACTTCTATTTTTAGCACCGCACCCCTGGTCATATCTGTCATGTTTGAGCAAGACTGTCTGTGACAGTAGTTCTTAACCTGGGGTAAATTTATTCCTGGGGGGCAAATTTACTGAACAATAAATTGCAGCAAATGTGAATTTTTATAAATCATTCTAAACTGCAAGAGTTGGTTAATTTCATATTGTTAAAAAATAAGCACCATTGAAAGTTTTGGGGGTAAATCTGGTAATCTTGTTTGATAAAAGGGGTTAAGATATGTAAAATAGGTTGAGAACCGCTGGTCTATGAAATCTGTAAGCCAATTGTCTTTTAGACCTATTTTAAAACATCTCAAGATGCTAGCTGCTAATTTTGAATCTGTTTCCGATGTGAACGTTTCTATCCAAAATGTCTCCGGCACCTAAAACAATTTAGAGTGAGGCCGATTATGATGACGAAGTCGCAGTTCGAAGTTTTCGGACGCTTTTCCGTAATTTTCGCAAAAAAACGCTTGCTTGCCACCGACACCAATCGTAGATTTATGATGCGCTTCGTGTTCAACTCAAGCTTCCCATCACCGTTTGCCATCAATCACTGACTGGCAAGGCTGCGGTCGCTTGTAGCGACTTGAACCATATCTGACTCGTCGGTTGCATCACGTGATTTCAAAGTGAGTTCTTGCTGTGAACTAACCCGCGCAACCATGACTTGGCGCGTTTGCGCGGTACCCACCACTCAACGCCAGTTCACCTTTATCGACAATCGCCGAGGAGAGCCCTTGTGCTAAGTGAGTGACGTGATGTTTTTAGGCCTAATGCAACGAAGTAATGCTTTCAGAAGCGGTGGTCTTTTCAAAGGCCATTATCAGTTGCGGTTGACACTGAAAGGGCAATGTCAAGCTGTGCCCTGCAAAACGTGACAACTAGCATACTCCCCTAGGATCGATGGCCCAGTAAACGTTGAGTTAGACCGGAAATCGCGACACATTTTTTCCCGAGAATCGTGACGTCACTCTCGCTTATTTGTAACTCTTTTCCCGCGCTTTCCGTTTCCACTCTGCGCCGTCTTCGCAAACGTATGTTCATGGGCGTACGAGGCGGGGTGTCGGCCGCCCCCCGGGCTAGAAAAGTTCCAGGGCAAACTCTGTTTTCAGGGCAAGCGCAAGTTGCTCAAAAATCCTGAATGATAAAAATACATATTCAATACAGTGGAAAAACTCCAGGGCAACTCTGTTTTTCAGGGCAAGCGCAAGTTGCTCAAAAATCCTGAATAATAAAAAATATATATTCAGGACTGTGAATTGAGGGCACCCCCTGTTTTTCAGGGCATGCGCATGTTGTTCAAAAATCCTGAATGGTAAAAGATATATTCGCTACAGTGAAAATTTTCAGGGGAAACTCTGTTTTCAGGGCAAGCGCAAGTTGTTAAAAATTGTCAATGTAAAAAGCATATTCAATACAGTGAAAATTTTCAGGGCAAGCACAAGTTGCTCAAAAATCGTGAACGGTGAAAAAATTTTCAATACAGTGTATATTCACTTGGGGGTGATCCGTGTAATTTGGGCTAGTGTAGTGTGTAATCTGGACCAACGTCGTGAATGGTTATAGTGAATTTGATCTGGACCAAGCCCTCGTTTTCTGTAAAAATCGAGCAATCTGATGTCGATAGTTCAACAGCTTGATATAAGAATTCGGTATTTCTTTC
>JGI24158J21664_10005001_pt1 | contig 17223 bp, 12 predicted proteins | sample Ectturendosymbi3_FD_21664 | JGI IMG/M metagenome (IMG submission 21664)
AAAAAATCACAGACATTCCACAATGTAAAACTATAACAATAAAAACTTCATGCATAATTGTCCATTTCAATTTTGAATTTTGAGGTTCCAGCACCCTAGACTCTCATGAGCACCTCCCTCTCGTGGGACCTTCTTGATATACCTCTTTCGGAGGCTACTATCACTTGGTGTAATGCAGGGTTTCTAATTCCTGCACCCCTAAAAAAGTTTGTTCTCACCTCGCACTCCTACAACTTATGATCAAGAACTAGCTTGCAAAAGTTTTGAAAGGAATTAAAATTTTTTAAGATGTAAATAATATCAAACATATGGACAAGAAAGTACAACGCAGATCAGGGCCACAACTAGATGATATTTTCGGGCGGGGAATGATTGTAACTTAGTAGCTTGTTGTTTTACCTAACAACTAAAAAAGTTTTTGGCACTTTCAAAATGTTTTTGAAAACTTTTTGGGGGGCACAATTGCCCGGTTGCCCTTCCCTCTGGTTGCGGGCCTGACACAGATTAACATTTCATATACCCTACTAAAAATAATCACTTGCTTGAAATGTGTGCAAAATTATAAAATGAAAAGGCTGATTATAACCCATTGCAAACGAAAACGTAAAAAACGCAGGAGAGTAATGAATAGGTCAATTTCCTGTCAAAGACGGACACTTCTCGCACCCCTAGGAATGATGTCTTCCATCCCTGGCTGGGAACCACTGATAGAATGAAAGTGACACTGACAAAAAAGCATCATGGCCACGATGAAGAAATGAAAACTTCTGTCAAGATTTGGCTTCATTAACAGCTACATGAGTCTTGCAAAACTGGAATAGAAGCCCCCATTCGAAGATGGAGCACAACAACAACAACTGAAAGATGTGTTGATGATGTTGAGAAGTATGGATGCGATTCTCTGGATGGCAGCGGAATTTTTATGTATGATTTGTTTTGTGGTGGTGTTCTTTTTCAATGTAATGAAACCGTAGCGTTACTTTTTGGCTCACCCTCGTAGGATATTGAGACGTAGCATATATTTAAATGAATAGCATGAGTCTCCGCGACAAAAGCGTTAGAATAATAAACTTGAAACTGGTCGTTTTTTCTAGAGGCAATTACGTCGCTTTGGGTTGCGTTGGCATATATCATCTTCTATACGAAAACAGCACCAAAAACAACCTTAAACCAGATGGTCAAAGCTCAAAACTCCGATGTTGTCTAATTTTCTCATCGCTAACATAACTATTCATTGCCTGCAAGAAGATGCCAACACCTCAAGATAAACAAACATCAGACGGCGCACATCCGGGATAGCGATACCTTTTCACGGTTCGCGATAACTGTGTTTGTTCTCGTGCTCATTAGATACGCCGTCGCAACTAAAAGAGGCGCAATAAGTCTTGTTAAGTGTAATCATTTCCACGTTGGCACTTAGAGCGGTCTTGCACATGCCGCATATGTATGTGCAAAATGCCATACGTCAATGGCGGGTTTGGCACATCGGTTGCAAACCTACCAATCAAGTTATTTTGCATCGCTAACCGGTCACGCAGAAACTGTTGGAAATATTTATCTGCGTCAATGAAACGCTTGTCCAACGACATGCCGTGTTAAAGTCTTGCCTTGGCTGAATTGAAACGTAGCTGTGTTGCTTGCACTAGAGACGAAATGAAGCGAGAACGCAAACAAGAAATTCAAAGGGCAGGTTATCTTGAAACGGTGGTCACTTTCATAATTTTTAAACTTCTAAACTGCATTGTGGAGAACGCAGTGTGCCGAATACAATTTTTCCCGACACCCGATATAGAACGATATGCGGAGATGATTGCTGCTGAATCGAGAATAGGTCTTCAGGTTGTTATTTTCTCGTAAATTAAATTTAGGTGAATTTGAAATGCATCATTTTGTCAATAGTCAATTTTCGCGAAGACTCTTATGGAAAACCACTATCTTTCTACAATTTCAAACTGAAATCTTTCAAATACATGCAAAGGAGTAACACTGTTTTATAGCAAAAGTTTTAATTGAAATTCTGGACATATTGCAAGGGATGGATGCTTGAACCGAAACGCAACAAGATAACACAAAGAAAAATCATTTGCAAACTATATTTCCATGGGCAAAATGAAAGCGTAGAGATTTTGTGGTCAATTCGCGGGATATGATTAGTTGGTGAGGTAGGTCAAAAATAGCCGATGACCAATAACGAGCATCTTGAAAATATCTTGAAAACGTGTAAGTCTGGTCAAAACAAAGCACTGTCTGCTGTTATCGCTTGCGTGCTGTTCCTTGCACTTTGCAATGAGCGCGAAAAGTTCGTGGAGAAAAGATACGCGCGTCGTGTTTCACTTTGGGAAACCGCAAATCTTGAAAATTGCACTGCCACGTGCTTTATCATGCTGCTGCAATGTAACCGGGCACGCGCTCGTTCCTGATACTTTCCTTGAAGGCTGCGGCCGGAATGGCACAACATCAGTCGTGGCTGGTTGCAGTGGCCGTGTGCAAGAGCTTTAATACAAGACGAGAAATGATCTTCGATGTCACCAAATCTCATAATAGTTGAACGCTGTGAGGGAGCACAAAACCAACCTGGCAGTTTGTTTTCCCACGGCGCCCGCAACAAATGCCTGTTGTTCTGCAACAAGTGAAGCGGCAAGAATGACGAGTCCCTATGTTGAGTATCGAATCTAGTCATCTAACCATTACATGGCTTGTCAGTTGTCAAACCGGTAAAGTGACCTTCCGTTTCAGAAAAACAATTATGAAATTGCAAAAAGCTTGATCCGAAATGATTTCAAGTGAAAAGACAAGAAATTTTATCATTCGTGCACATAAGCCTGATTTCGGTGACAACTTCTGCAGCAGGACTGCATAAAAATGATGGTTGTGTGGCAAAATTTGTCGAAATAAGCTGATATGACATGCACGACTATCGACAACTTCACGTAAAAATTCGCAAAGTGATACTAACCGTGAATTTCCTTTTCAAAGCAATTAGTTTTGCAACCGTACCATGTTGAATGGATCAGGATACATTGGATGGACTGGCTGCGTTGCTCTCGTGCTGAAAATTTACAGCACAGTGAGCATTGTCTTAAATTTTACCACCATGCTACTGCTTTTAACTCAAAGCAAACGGGTGTTGTTAAGAAAGAATAGGAAGCGTTTGTTTTATCTGATTACACGAATGCCATAGACGCTACAATGAAAGAGATGCATTAAAAGACATACAAAATGGCACTAATGAAACATCAACTCCTTCTTAACGTTGGAATCAGACTTTGAAGTTTTTTTCATCATCTGTCTGACACATCAGTTAGCAGAAAAATGGCCAAAACAATTGGACTAACATTTTTTATTCTAATTGATTTGCCAAGCTGAACACAGCCCGAAGCTTGACTTTTAGCTGCTGCACGTGCAAGTTGAAATCATCTTTATCCGGAGTTGTAGTTTCAGGCAATCATACACAGATTTTTATGAGCCGTTCGTGGGAGAGTTGCCACAGAGCTGGTGGTATATAATGTCAACAATTGCCCTCTGCAGCTGCGCTTTAGCCGGTGGGCGAGGACTGAGATTCGCAAAGTTATTTTAGGCACTGAGCGGCAAAGCAGGCCAAAATGTTACAGTACATAAAGCAAATACGTTCAGGAACGCGTGTCCAGTATTCTTTCGTACATAATTCTTTATGGTTTAATTTTTAATGTAACAACTTCGATTTTTATTGCTATCTTACGGTGGGCTTCCAAAAATTGTCAGTAAAAGTGGACAGCGAGTTGAAGAAGTTTAGAAGCACTGTTCCATATTGTGATAGTACCTCCAGGCGACCTCTAATCTTCAAAGCCGCTTGAGTCAAGAAGTTTCAGATATTTGTCTTTTTAGGAACAATCAGAGAACAAGAGCGTGGCAAAGCATTTCTAATTACCGGTTGTAAAAGCACATGAACTTCAAATTTTAGCCAAACCTTTTTTCCGAAATTTTCGACATTTCTGAAGCTAATCCGGGTCTCTTGCAATTTTGTATTTTTGCAGACACCCATTCTATTCGTTCCCTCAGCAATTGCTGCTTTTGAGCAAGGATATTTCAAATAATTTTGTCATTGACAAATGTAAATTTTGGAAAAGGTTTAAGAAAATCTCTGACGAACACTCATTGTGCAATTTACGCCTTTGGCAAAATTAACACTTCCGCAGTAATCTAGTCTCTAACTATCAAGTTGAGACAGAAAGCTGTACTTCAACATCATCTCAATCTTGTGCGAAAAGGTCAGAAATGCATTCTCGGAATCTTCGAGTGGTTGTGACAGGCGTAGACGTTCAATGTTCGAAGAACACATGTTGCTTAACAAGGCACAATATTTAAAAGTATGTAAGCCTGGATAGTGGCGGAAATCTTCCCCGATTATGATATTAGTCTGCGCAAAGCGATGTCAATTTCCTTTCGTCAACCGGCTCGCGCCGGATCGCGGAATGTTCTTTGTTGAACAACCCGGGCTTGGGGGGCAAGATTCTAGGCCGTAAATGACGATTCTGCGAGGAGGAACAGGAAGTTTCGAGTCTGCACTTACGTGATTCATAATTTTGCGGTCATTCTTGAACGAAGATCATACAGCAACATCTACTGATGGTCATGGCGCACGAGACAAGACACGCAACATGATGGACAGGTGTCTAGAACTCAGCAGTCTAAACGCCATGGGCAACAAACCAATCAAGATACATTGCGCAAAGTTCAATTCATAATTTTTTGATTTCTTGTTGAGAGTCAGGCGCCGAAAGTGTCATGAGAAGTAGAACCAGGGAATTTGCCATTTTCTGGATAGAGTCACCACCCATACTTGCAGTCACCGGTTAGATACGGTTAACCTTATTAACGGTTTGTGTATTTATGTGTGTGTGTGTGTGCGCGCACATGCGTGCGTGGTGTGTGTGCCTGTTTACAAAAGTTTTATCCTTACAGTTCTTGCATAGCCTCAATTTGTTTTCAAAAACTGCTATTTATCTAAATAACATGAGAATGGAATAGATAAATTTTCCCGGCAGCTTTTTGCGGCATTGATGACACACGCAACCTTTATATTTATTCCATCAGTGATCAAACATTCCTACAAAGTCTAACCTGCTTGGCTACCAGCCCACGCAGGATAATTGTAATGTTGCGCAGTAGTTTTCACCTCTCTCTCAGCCACCGGACATCAAGCCGCTAAGTACAAGTACAGTTTTCTCATGCAACGAATGTTTTTGTTCTCAGGAATATGTCTTCACACCGACAGAAAACACAAAAGATTTGCCACCAGTTACCTCGACAGACGTTTTACAGTTCAGGTTTAATATTTTACTGGCCTTTCACATGAACGTATCATGATAATGATAATGGTTTATTGTGTCATATGACTCAGCTAATAAGTTTCATATGACTCAGTATATCAGAATATACCTTCAATATTCGAACTTCCTTTGCAGGATTAAATTCTAACACACTTGAAACTATTTTTGATTGTAGCGTTTTCTTGAAAGCTTAACATATGATCAATAAAGTACTTTCCTAATTTGTATCGTTCAAAAAAACAAAATAATCTTATCATCTCAGTTTTCCAAGTTAATATTTTTACAAGAGAAGGGCAACTACTTGTAAGAGTTATGCCGCCATAACCATTGTTACAACCAAGCTATTGAAAAAATACGAAATTCTGCTTCAATTTTATAAAGTTTTCACGAGATTTCCTAAAGTAAATTGTTTGAAAAGCATTGCATCAATTACTCGTTGACCATGAAATCATGTATACAGAAATGTTCTAGAATATACCAGAAGGTAAACTTTTCTTGCGCTGGAAATCGAAGCAAAAAGGGCACATGAATAAAAGATGAAACTTTCGTAACATCCCGTACTTCCGTTTCCCATTAAATTTTGAGCAATGCACTTGCCAACTACAGACTTCAGGATTTTGACAAAGGCTGATGTTTTGCATGCGATGACGCAAAACAATGAACTGCACGAGCAAGACACCGTGAAAGAAAAAATCGTGCAGCTCTTTTCCTGGCAGATATTCGTTAAGTCTTTTATTTGCTCTTTAAAGTTTGCTCACGAATATCTAACAAGCGTCTAGTCCACATTCTTTGTAAAAACTATTTATTTGAAGCATGTTGCCAACACTGCATATAGAATCAGTGTCACAAACTTGACTGAAAAATACCTATGCCTGAAATGTCGCTGATAGGTTTAACAACTGAGGCATTTTTGGTTATCGAGAAAGGACATTTGAAGAAAAGCCACTGCAAAGTGAATACATGAACACCTGTGTAATGTAGCTCAGAGTTAAAAAATGACCCTGCGTTATGTTCGGTATACAAAAGCAGCAGGGATGACGTAACACTGAAATACCTGGAGGTCTGGACTTCCACTTCTGAGCGAGCCACGGGGTGAGCAGCAAAGCAAAAGTAGTTTTTGTCTGATAAGGCATAAGATGGAGCAAGTTTTCAAACTGGGCTGAAACTTTTTACGCTTGTCGTGTAAAAAGTATTTAGTTCTTTGAACTTTTAAGAATTTAATTTGTGGTTTAATTCAAATATTAAGAATTTTATTGAGAAACATTGAGATCATGAACAACTCAGATGAAACCTCTTTCGAAGGATGTGCAAATAGAAGTGAAATGAAATTTTGCCAATGCAAAAGCGTTACAAATAAACTAAACATCTTTGCAACACATATTAGTTGAAAATTGTTATGCCAGTTAAGATTATATCGAACCACAACAATCCTTCTGCTCTGGTGATACCATGCCACTTTGCAAAGATTTGAAGAACCAACAGTGCCATCAGTTATAGCCTCAGCCAGCAGCACAAAAAGTTAGCTGTTTGTTGCGGAAACTGGGCACCAGCCTCATCCGCTGCTGCATTACCGCGAATTGTTATATTGGTCAAAAACCTAAAACAGCCCCATTCGCTGCAGCATCCCTTTCATCACTTCAAAAAGCAGCTGAAGAGCTCAGGACAATCGGAAGTTGTTCGAAATTATGGGTGACCTGGACCAAGATGGACAAAGGACCTTACACTCTGACAAAACCACACGATTAGTCACTCTCTTATTCATACGTCTCTCGCACACGTCACGCATGGCTTACTCCTTCAACATTCAAAAACACTTTTGCGACGTCATGTAATCCCGTAAAACCAGCAAAACGACCCAAACTGTGATTTGTTGTTAATGCGAATTTACGACCGCGGCAGACTGACGGATGTTTCTACTCTATGATTTGCGAATTTGGCGTTCTGAAAGAAAGCTTCAGCAAACCTAAAATCTGAAACGGTTTAAAATAATGTGTAATGCGTGCTTTTTCAAGAAAGATTGATTTGCTGAAGTAGAAACTTCCAAGTCCTTATCATTTACAAGGCTTGTTTAAAGTCAGTTAAAACTAATTATCACATACGCAATAAACCCTAAAAAATAAAAACACTGAAATTTTAACTTCTTGTAGACAGTAGCATCAGTTTATCAGGAAACAAAACGCACATAATCACGTTGGGAGCAAAACTTTATTTTGAGGCAAAAAAGAAAATATTATCCTTTTAGAACCAAAGTAGGAGAAAATTCGACATGCGACCCTATTTCCAAGAAGTAAAATGATCATTAAAAATATCGTTTTCAAATTTCTATTTCAATACCTTGTTTCAGTTTGAAATGAGTGTGCCAATGCATGAAACCGTTTTTTTTCGGGCAGAATATTTTTGCCTGGCTCTAAGAGACATGTAAAAATCCATGGTGATAATTTTTTCGATTAAATACTTACAAAAAATGACAAAAGATAACACCAAACGAAAGTGGTTTTCAAAAACAAAAATGGTCGTGAAATGCAAAGGTTTAATCGAGCTACCGTTCAAACACAAAAGTGGTCTTATCGCGAATTTATAAAGTTCATCAATGAACGAAAATAGTTTCCAAACTTCCTGACGAGTTTTTTGTATTACGGGACGACTCCTTTGTGAATTACAAGATGTAATTAGGTTTATGACAGTACCACATATTTTATCAAACATCGTTTTTTGGGCAAAGTAGGTTTCTGAATAAAAAATCAATATCTAGTCAATTACCTAATCTACATCGGCGTTTTTACCAGCTTATCTCGTATTTTTTACCTTCAGACATTTTCTAGACTGCATTCCGGTAGTTTCATTCTGTTTGACACAGGGCAACTTTTACTTTATACTCGGTGAAACTCTGTTACAAGAAAAATCTTGTTGTTGCGAGCATGGCTATTCAAAGAAAAGTAGTGAAACCAATGACATATGCGCAGTCCATGACGACTGAGTCGATACCCTCTGACGCAGCCAAAAACAGTCTCAGTTCAGGTTATTTACAATCTACTCAACTTTCCAAATAAAGAGCCAATGCGGTGAGATTTTCTTATTCATTTGTCATGTAATGTCTGACTCTCGTGCAGTGCTTATCTCCGCGCAGAGTTAGGATCATCGCTGGTGGCGTTTGCCACCGAGGCTAAGATCACGACCTAAGGTCATTAGCATTTTGTCTGCACCGCCCTGATAAGTGATATAGTTATCGCTTCCTCGCATTTACATGGGGGATCGCGGCTTGGCGAAAGGTTCGCGTAGACCGTGCCCATTCTTCGACGCCGCTTTGAAATGACCGCATTAGCCTTTTCATGTTGCTTCGCAGTTAAAAAAGGTCGTACCGTGTATCCGAACTCGAGAATCAGACATGTGCTTCACGATATATTTTCCGGACAAGAGGCGCTGACTTCGCAAATCGCTAAAAAGAAGCTGAAAACGTTCGTAGAACACTTGAGATGCTGCACTTTGCTTGGACGTGACGTTCTGCGTGCACAGCAGACCTTGCCGAACACATAAACGTCATCACGTCTCGTTTCTATCGCGAAAGCCTTGAACGTGACGCGTGCTCGAAGAGCGTTAGCTGTCTTCAAAATTCATGACTCATCTAAGTCAAACGATACGCCTGAATTTGTTTGCTGGGTTGAAACAGTCGCGACGTTGAAGAATTCATTTGATTCACAATCATAACAAGGACCGCGGATCGGCGTCAAAAAATACCCTCGGCGGGAGGCAGATCTGGCAGTTCCGTTTAACAACATTACGAGCTTCCGCAAGCGATTCGGTCGACTCAACGCCAGACCGATGACCTTTGCAGATTAGCGGCTGCGCTTTCGTCCCTTTATTACGGCAAAAGCGCTTGTCGGTTGCCGGACGTCATTTCTAAATGTGGGGCAAAAAGTATTGAGCTCTTTTTCTGATCACTTAAGAATTTTACGAGATTTGCAGCAAAGCCAGGCTTCCATTTTGGTCTGAGGCGCTGGTGGAGTTCGCAAAAAGCTGTCCCCAAAACTCGCGAACCAAGCTCAAAAAACATAGTTTGAACATGACTGTTTTCTTGATCAACGTTATTAGCATAATAACCGCTCTTCTCTGTATTTTGTATATGGCACCTGCTACAACGTGTCATGGCAAAACCTGTCACTTCGACATCTAACCAGCTGCAGTATAACGCAGGTTTGGAATGAGAGCATCATCAGTTGTTTTTCTTTGTTCTTATCAACCACAATCGGATTCCAGTGACTGCTAACAATAACTGAACTAACAAAAAGCAATAAGCATTTCTTACTCGAATGCAGGTTCTAGAAGCAGTCAGGAGAAAGGAAATAGATCAGAAATAGATCATGAAGCAAATCATAGGCATGCATGACCTCGAGGCGATTACTGTAAATGCTTTTTTTTCGTTTATGACAAATAAGTTTCATTTTTACTCACATTACTCGGGCATCGAGTTCGTGTTCCCGAAGTCGCCGGATGTGACCCTGCAATTGCACAGATAATAGGACTTTAGGGATACATTTGCACTTTGCGGTTGGATTAATTCTTGATTGAGTGGCAAAACCATGGTGATAATTTTTATAGCTGCTTATATTAGTGTGACAAGTAGTCGGCGTGGATACCTGCTGTATCATAGAACACGCTTTGGGTGATCACCAGAGAATACAGTGTTTCGAGGGGGAGCCGGGAAAGCACCTCCAGGTAAACTGTAAAACTTGCAAAATATTTTTCGGTCGATGGTGAAGAGCGCAGAGACAGAAACTTTATTTGTTGAAAAGAGAAACTACAAGAGGCGCGATGATCGCCTGGGGCTAACTACTTCCTCCTACTGGGGTCCGCCATTGGTGGTGAACGGTGTTTTCATAAAAACACTGACATTTTGGTTTAAAAGTGACGGCCATCATGGAGTACTCTCTGCTGGAAATAAAATATTTTTGCAAGCATTCCCATAAACCGTTTACAAATCTCGAAAGGCATGTCTAAAAGTGTTTTGAAAACATGCAGCCTAAGCCAAACACAATATATAGATTGTGGATGAGAATAATCTCTGCTTGTTGCCGCCAGTAAGGAAAATGTACATCACTTTGTGTTTTGCAGGAAGTTTATGGTCACTGTTCTGCCCACTTTTCGTAACTTTCTTTCTTAACAGCAAAAACGCACGAGTTCTAAGTTTGATTATTAATGTACATTTGCGTAAAAAAGATAGCAATGTGAGGGAGAACGTGTCTGTGTTTATTGATGCTAAAAACGTTGATGTTTTATTTCATAGTGAATCCATAAATAAAGACCTTTATTCCTGCGATGTTGTACGGAAAATGCGTTCATGTCTATGCAGGTCTGTTGCCGTGAATTTCATCTTTATGAGTTTCGCAGCCAAGGAAACAAAAACGACAACTAGTAATTATAATTTTTCATTGTCATTTTGTTGACGTATAACGTTTGAAGAGTTACACTATACCATTGCTGCAATCCAAATGAAAAATATTAAATTAGATTCGAAAATGGAAAAACTCATGATTTCCACACAAGTAAAGAACAAATTTGGAAAAAAGAATGTGTTTCGAAACTAGCGAAGAGTTTGTGCAGAAGATTTTTTAAAAAATGTGAAAGATTTATTATGGGAAGAAATTCAACTAGACTGAAATCTTTCAAGGGTACAGAAAATACTACACCGCAATACAATCCTTTCCAAACCGAAATCTTCTAAATGGCGATCAATTTTGGAACACTTTCTATGGTCAAGCTCCATCAAGTCACATGTCTGGTTAAAGTGTGGCCAGAACCGTCGCCAGAAAGTCGTCAATAGGGGGGCTTTACGTTTGCGCGGGGGAGGTTTTACGTTCGTGCAGGGGGGTTTGACATTCGAATTTGACAAATTCCACTAATGTATAGTGTTTCATATTTTAATTTGGGGGGGCCTGAAACTGTGTTTGGGGGGCTAAGCCCACCAAAGCCCCCTCGCGGCGACGGGACTGAGTGTGACCAGCATTTTGTTGGATAATAACAAATGACGCCAGCTTCTAAAATGGTGCGTTTTTCGGAAATAAACAACAAACCTTAACAAATCTTCAAGCGGCGGTGAAACTTTCGATTTGCTTGCAAGTACAATTTTGGGATGCCAATTTTTCAAGATTTATGGTCGTTGTCTTTGGCTTCAATTTGACACTTTAATAGGCTGATGTCGGTTTCAGGCTGAGTCACCAGTTACCAGGACTTGGAAGTAATATTTTAGCCCAACTGGACATCTCGGCAAACTGCTCAACTCAGCAGCCGTGATGCAAGTGGTTACGAATTCTTATATGCACAGCGTCGTATCGCAGCGAAACACTTACTGTTTGCTTGGATATGAAAGAGTATTGACAACCAGGGGAGTGGTTCAATCGCTTGCCATGACTACATGCTTGTGGATCTGAGCTCGCCAATGATAAAAGCCAGTTTCGATCCGCTAAGGCTGAACAAGGGCTGAAGTTTCAAAGCAGCAGAAATTGACTAGCAGCAAAGGGAAGGGCTCTAAGTGAGGGAAGGGAACTGAATAATTTTTCGCAGACTGCCGCGTAACAATTCCAAGACCGCACTCGCTGGCAGCATCCACAAATCAATCAGAGGACCGCTCTCGTCTACAGCAGAGGTGTGTTGTAGCGAGATTTAAAGGCGTGACTCAGACAAAGTGCCAAGAACTTCCAACCAGACGCGCGTGAAACAGATTGAGCCACGGTCGGTAGACTCATTTGAAAGGCCTCATTTAGTGTAGTGCGCCGAGCTGCAGCGTATAATTTGAAGTAAAATCGTTTATAATTATTGCACTATTACTTGGAGTGAAACATATCATAAATCGTTGATTTGCCCTTTAACTCCTGGTAGCCAGATGCTTAGAAACAACGGAACCTAGGAATACATTGACAAGTTCAATTACTGTACGGACTTCCTGATCTATAGCGTTGATCGCAATCTGATCAGCAATTTGTCAGCTGCAAAAATGATTCTTGCGCGTAGGAAGAGACCCGATTGTCGTTTATTGACGTTTCTGTATCTCGAGGATGTTTATTCAATATGTTTAATTTCATTGGACATCGTATTAAAACTAGTCCTGTCACCACGGGGATTAGACCTCCAGTTAAAACCCAGCATGCTCTTTTTTCATGCCAGACCTTGCATTTTCCAATTATTGTGCGGGAATGCACAGGAAAGCCGAACCATCCTGTCACATTGCAAGGTTTTTAATGAAAGTTAAGTAGGGACTTGGTTGATTTTCTGTTGCACTTTGTGTATAGAGAATATTTACGACCACAAGGATTGCAGGGCTTTGTTTCTTTCTTGAAGTTATACTAACCGGCTAAGTGTTACAGGTGGTTGAACACGCGCCACCGAATATGGTAGGTTGGGGTCGATTCCAGGTCAGGTCACACTGAAGTCTCGAAAAACGCCACTTGCCGCCTGTCCAGCTTCGTACTCGGCGTTAGTGAATGGGTGCAAGGGAACAACAACAACAACAATACAATAACAACAACAATTTTATTTCTTTTTTACCTCAACGCAAGTGCGCTTGTCAATACAGACACAGTAAGGCCGGGAGGCGGCGAAACAGTTCACACACACGAAGAAAAATTTTTGAAGGAAGAGGTGTTGAGCAAAAAAGATTAAATGCCAAGATTTTCGAATGTATACCTTATGAAAACTGCAAATGCCAATTACACAAAAAAAACAGAATCGTGTTCACTTTTCAGTTTTTTTAGTTATTTATTCTAACCGGATGGCATATGAAAATGCGATAGGGTTTTTGAATGGAAACCACATGCCAGTATTTTCATAACCTGCTCTGCCCGAAAAAGGCAGGGTTTAAAAAATTGGCACCTACTTTTATTCTAGTTCTATTCTCCGTCAGTGGTTTGTGTATAGGAAATCGCATGTATACTACGTTAGAAAAGCAGCTACAAACTGTTGGTCATAGCTCTAAACGATGTTCCTTTTCATTATCGCATATAAAGGGAATAGTTGCTATATCATCCGAAAAAAGGCATTTTATGAGTTCAAACAGAGGAATTAAGGCTTGTACCTTTGAATGTGCAGAAGGGAAAGTTTGGGAAAATCATCCACGCAAAACAGACTGGCGATTCCGCGGAATGTGGTTATACTTAGTTTTTTCTTACATTTTTCCCGGCTTGTCTTGTGATTCAATTCCAAATACAAATTTAAAGTGACAGCAACACACCATTCCTCATGAACTGATTTATCCACCACCGTAATCGCAAAACATATTATTTGGTACAAAATTTCCGGTCCGGTACTTCCCAGCTACTTACAGAAGTTCGTTCAGCTTTTGATGCATTAGATCGCCAAAGCAGTTAGCAACGCGACAGTTTTACGCATTCAGAAACTGGTAATTGCAAGATTCTTCAACGCCACGTGGTACTTATTCATAGTTTAACTTTATAAATAGCATGCATTTCTTCATAAACAAAAACATGAGATCCTAGAACGATTTGTTTTTTTAGAGAACACTTGCAGGCTAGCGCAGTAACGTCATCAGGTAAATAGAGTTTGATGAGAAGTTCAGACTCTTTTGCTGCTCCCGAAAGAAAGAGCTGTAGAAGCTGTTTGTCCTTTTTTGGCAAATAGTCAGGCTGTTACTGGACGCACATCCACGGTCGTTAGCTCGATGCGGTTGTCGCTTTAAACGACCAGCTGACCGTAGCTGCCGCAGCCGCTTACAACAATGCTTTCCATGATCAGCACCAAACAAAGTACAACCAACGCCTACCCTTCTGGTCTGCAATCGTATCCGCCCTGGAACAAAGTTGATTTGCTGACGTAATTTGTTTGAGCAAAACAGCAAGTTGTAGCCGCTTAGAGGAGCTGAGTTTACTCAAGCTTAACCAGTTGCTGATTAAAAGACGACCCACCTCGTAATGAGAGGGCGCGAAACCAGGCGGCAGTATTTTGTCAACATACTCCAGTTTGTGCGGCTGTTGTTCAAGTTCTCATCTTCGTGTATACGAAGGAAATGTCAGTTGCTTCGAAGCCTGCTCAGGTATAAATATGAGGCAGGTAAGCCCATCAAAGCAAATGCTGTTTTAACAAAATTGCGGTAATCAATACCAAATTTAAGGTTGGTAAAAGTGTTGGCGAATGGCGAGCCATTTCTCAACATTCTGTAAATAGCATGGGCAGTTTTGAAAAGACGCAGATAAAATTTTATTTTCTTAAATATGTTTCAGAAAACTGGCAGTTGACAGTTTCTTGCAGATACTCATTATTTGCCCCGATCAACTGTGAATGTAGTCACTCACAATTTCGTCAACAAAATCGATATTCTTAATTTTTGAAGGAGCGCAACAGTAGAGCACTTGACGTCGGTAACAATAGCTGCGTTTACAGGCAGTTCTAGGATCGGAATCGAACTCTCATGAAATAAAAATCCATTTGAAACCTACTTTTGGCCACATACAAGCGCAGCTAATGATGCATCAGTTCACGGACAGGCAGAGTTGTTCTAGGAAATTCAACAGGTTCTTTAAATATGCGCCGAGACGTGTTTTCAACACAAAGCTGCCAAACTTTCAGTAGAAATTAAACAAGAAACTAAAAACTTTGCTCGAAACAATAACAGACTTTGGCCAATTATATGAAGGGGGCGCATTTGCAATCCTTACCGCAACTGATTTGTGACATTAACTGAGTGAAATTAAGTTTTCGAGAAATCCTTGCAGTTTATCAAATTTGTCAACGTGTTCGAGGTAAAATCTTGTTGAAGGTGTCAACACTGCCGTTTGTGAACGCCCGAGGTGTAGATCAGACAATGGACGCTATTTTATAAACGTGCTAAGATGACCAAAATCGACGAAATCTCCACGTGTTGCCTAAGATGCATCTACTGTAGACTAAACAGCCATCGATATCATGGGTGATTTACAGAAGTAATAGCAGTAGAGTTGAATCATTACTCGTTAGTTACATTTTATTGGTGCTTTGGAGTGTAGCACCCATAACGATTCCATTTTACCATTTCCTAACTTGCATTTCCTCCGGTGAGGGACGTGGCATCAGCACCCCTAGGAGGCTTCGAAAGGCCTCACGGTTTTCAGCAAGTTCTGTTAGTTCTTGCTCCACACCAAGGCTCGACTGAGCCAGGTCGTTAGCACAAGCACGCCACTTCTTTCTTGGGCGGCTCTTCAAATATTCCCGGCAGCATAGTCAGCTGCATCTGTCTTACCTTCCTCGAGCATTCTCGTCACATGGTTTAACCGCAATCACAACCGCTGAGTTCAATCTAATTGAAGAAGAGACCCAATGTTCAGGGAGTTACCAACTTTACTGATACGCACTTTGTCTCGTAACGTCACAACTCACAATGTCGACCAGTACACTCAAAAAAGTTACTGATTTTTCTTGTAGAACCTGTTGTTAAGCTTGGCAGAACGAAAAGTATTTTTAGACTGAAACAATTCCAGTGACATCAATAGCCCAAGACGAAACCTTGCTTCAGTGGGTCAGATCACTTTGTCTCTGGACCGATTTACGTCTTGGCGGCTCTGGCAAAAAGCAACACAGGCCCGGGTTTCTCAAATTACCTCCCACGCCACACGTTGGTGCCCGACAATGTTGCCAGATTTCATAAAGTTGTATAGTCAAGTTTCACGTAAAAATAGCCAAAAGTAAGTAAATTTACCAAAAACCTGCAGCCAAAAATAGACAAGTCTGAAAAACAAAGCAAAAATCCAAATCTACTGAAAATTTGGTTTGTCAGTTCCTTGCTTGTCATTATTACTTGCAAAGTAAAGAAATGAACAGTAGAGAATTTCTCTTTGATGCAATTAGAAGCCATGCAATCATATGCAAAACTATTGATAAAAGTAGTGGCTACAGATACATGTAGGCCTAAGTACGCCTCAGCTGAGACAGCTAAAGATTCCAACGAAAAGTTATTTACAACTCATTAACCCATCCTTGTTTTACTCTATCCTAAATTGGCCACACGTTTCTGATGATACCATCCAGCCTCTTGTAAAACGTAAAAATAAAGTTGCACAACTAATTACATCACTGGACCATGTTCTTTGAAAGTCTTATCAGCACCTAAATATCTTAGGAATTTCCACACCAGAATTTCTCAGTGTAAGAAGGTTCATTCTATGCAGCACGCGTCCATATCGACCTGTCACATGACGAGCTGATCACTGAAGCCCAACTAAATACAGGATTTCCCCTGGACTGGAGCGGTCGATACCGGTACCAAAGACCTTGCGCAACGGCAAAAAATAAGTTCTGCAATACTATACTGTATGAAGTGGATCTTTACAACTTGTTTGTGACCCAGATACTTGTCTAAATCTCGTACAAAATCCGCCAATTTTTTCGCCCAATAATTGCAAAAACAGCCAAAAGGCCGTCACTCGCCAAATGCAATTTTACCCGGCAACCAAATACAAGAATAACCAAATTTGGCAGAAAATAGCACATCTGGCAACGCTGATGCCCGAACCTTGTCTTGCACATCATGCAAGGTCAACTTGCCGAGAACTGCAGTGCTGGTTTTCACTGTGATGGAATAAGAGAATGTTCTGACATATATACAGAAGTGCATTGTCCAGGACATTACGAACGCAAATCCGGTGGATTTCATGAAACATTTTACTTCGGCGCAGAAGTATAGGAGCACATCGTTATGACGGTTTTCCCATAGAACACTGCAACGTGTGTTCATATCCTTACAAACACGTAATAGGCTAACTAAAAGAAAGTATCAAAATCAGCGTTCCCTTTCAGGGGCGGAGGGGATCGGTCCCTTTCAGGGGCGGAGGGGATCGGTCCCTTTCAGGGGCGGAGGGGATCGGTCCCTTTCAGGGGCGGAAGGGATCGGTCCCTTTCAGGGGCGGAGGGGATCGGTCCCTTTCAGGGGCGGAGG
>JGI24158J21664_10005002_pt1 | contig 17222 bp, 9 predicted proteins | sample Ectturendosymbi3_FD_21664 | JGI IMG/M metagenome (IMG submission 21664)
TGGCCAAGAAGTTCGAAAGCATCGAAATCGTCAGTGCGGTCAAGTCGGTCACGCAGTAAGTACACATTTTTCAATTTGGGAGAATCAACAAGAAACGATACATGTTGCAGCTCGGGGTATCTTTTCTGGCCACAACATTTATACAATCCCTTAGAGGTGCCGTTATAGGCCAATTCTATAGTTACCTGGCTCGTTAACTCAAGGGGGTGAAGTTCCTTGCGTGCTGTGTTCTCCATGACAAGAAACTTTTCGGTAATTGCCTTTACTGCCTGAATATACTGTATTGAAAAATTGTTCACCTTTCCCTGAAAAACAGAGTTGCCGTGAAATTTTCCACTGTATTGAATATATTTTTTACCACTCAGGATTTTTGAGCAACTTGACATTGTCCTGAAAAACAGAGTTTGCCCTGAATATTTTTACTGTATTGAATATATATTTTTTATCATTCAGGTTTTTTGAGCGACTTGCGCTTGCCCTGAGAAACATAGTTTCCCCGAAGATTTTCACGGTTTTGAACATACATTTTTATCATTCAGGGTTTCTGAGCAACTTGCACTTGACCTAAAGAACAGAGTCGCCCTGAAAATTTCACGGTATTGAATGTATATTTTCTATCATTCAGGATTTTTGAACAACTTGCGCTTGCCCTGAAAACAGAGATTGCCCTGCATTTTCACTGTATCAGGTTTTTTTTAAGGAAAATGTTAGGCACCCGGTATGGATCTGTAAGGACCCGATTTCTCTGATTCTNGGGACCCGATGATAATTTTCTCTGATTCTAGGGACCCGAATCGGGTCCCTGAGCAGCGCTTGCGCTGCTCAGCCATAGCAGATAAAAAAATACAATTGTTTCGGATAAAGTGAACTATCGCGGAACACATCCTTAAACATGTGTAGTGGATGAAAGGTCTGCAAAAAGTGGTGAGATGATTTCTGGATGCAAACGATAACCCAGATTCTCACTAAAACCTAATTATCACTTTTTGGCCCATTTCCAATATTCTTCAAAATTTGCATGCAAATTTATTTCGTGGTGTTTGCATTAAGTCGACAAATTAACAAGCAAAAAGTATGCGAAAACAATTAATCTCTTTCGCGCAAGTAATAAAATTTTTGTGAAAGATCAAGCTCAAGTGGGGGGGGAGTTAATCCCAACTAGATACTAACGGTTTTGCCAAATGGACTTACGTGTGCTCTTCACAGCATACTAAACGCGATACTGAACGCGATTGTTACGAGTTACGACACCAGACTGCAACAATGGATCTGCAAGCCTTTATTGTTTATTTGGTTTAATAATCGCTAAGGCTGTGACATTGTAGCTGGCAGGCGTGGTGTTACTTATTGAACAATGGTTCTCAAACACTCTTCTAAGAGCTGCATGCAGCTCCAAAGCATCCCTTGTGTGGCTTTTAGGAAACCTTCTGCAACAGATTCCATTTGAATAAGAGCTGACGATACCTACTTCGTAGCCGAAATATATACTCTGTAAGATCTTAGTGTCTGATTCTGTGCTGAGAAATGATTCCTTCCGATAGATAGTGTCTTTCAGTAACACGTCTAATATTTTGTGTAACAGATTTCGTTAGTGCAATACAACAAAACATGTCAATTGACTTGGGTTAAAAGTTTTTTGTGCGGCTCTCTGACAAAATTGTGGGTCTGGATTTTGCTCCCTTCCAGCAAAATTGTTGAGAACCACTATTGTATAAGTAAGAAAAACGTTAACTACAGTAGAATTTGCCCTAATTCGTCACTGCAAAGGGAATAGACGAACTTGCGAATTATGCAAACAGGTGAAAACTCTATGAAAGAAGCTCACCTCATCATAGTAACTCGTATATATAGTGCTCTTGTTTGCAGTAAAATACAAGTTTATGGCGTTATGATTGAATACAACAATTAATTCCTCTACTCTATCTGGATTCCTCCATTTAATCTAGCACCTTTTAAATCTTTAACAAACTGCAAAGACTTTCCGCGTTCCCTCAATGGGGAGTCGGGTCGCGCTTCGCACCTCGTGTATAAATTCGATAAACAAATTGCAAGGTGCAACAATTCTCAGATAAAGATCCTTAATTTGTCTGAATTCCCACACGTATTGGCTGCTTAGATATCAAAAGCGAAACCGCATATGACGTATTAGCCGCACAAAGCGCTTCTAAGACGTATTAGCCGAACGAAACGCTTCTAAGGGTTAGAAAGAGGTGACGAATTGAACAAATTGACGAATTAGACGATGGCTAACCAGACGAACAGAAATGCCCACAAAAGATAGGAATCCTGCCGGGACCCGACGACAAGGTAACGAATTAAGCGAATTGATGAATTAAACGATGACGAATTGGCAAGTTCTACTGTACCAGTCTATCACAACATCTTACTTTCTGCTTACAATGATCAAACCGGGTCTGTAGTAATGTATCGATCTAAAAAGAACAGAGCTATAATGAGTAGGTATATAATAAAATATCCACATCCCTTGTAGCTGTGAAGTCATGCTGTTAACAGCAAGTATGATTCAGATTTGTAGATTTAAGCGTTTGCAGATTTAAGTGTTAAATACACTGCACGCCATTGTAAAGTAGGAGTTTTTGTTAGGTAGCATTATACTTACTATAGCAAGGTTTACTAGATTACTGATAAAGTTCACTAAGAAACATTACGTTTGCAAGCAGTAGCATAGCAGGAAAGTTATAAATAATTGGTAGAGAACTAGCATTGCTTTGCATAGCAGTACATTATCAGGAGGGTATAAAAATCAATGTAAACAAATGTGGACTTATCTTGAAGTTTTCATCTTTGGAAAAAAATCAATGTTTTCAGAACGGTAACAAGTCTTATTTTCTCCTAAGCTTTGCGTGTTAAATTGTGCTTTACTTTGCGATTCATCACTGCTTATTATAATGGCAAAAGATAAGAAATCAGAAGTTTTCAGCTAATGTGAAAAAGTCAAGGTTAATTTCTTGCTGGAATTCATACTATTTCTTTGAACAAAGGGCTTTTAAAACACATCTTCGCATTTGTGTTAATGCAAATGTGTGTGTGTTTGAAAGAACACATGAGAGTCGACTATGTGTTTTGCGTTCTTTGCATGGTTTGCCCGGGCAGCACTGTTAGCTGGAATCGTCAAGACTGCCACAGGCAAAACATGCAAAGTACAAAACGCTTGTTCGATTGGGACACTGTTTAAATGCTCGGACACAAATGCAATTTTCGAAACAGCCATTTTCTTGATTCTGGTTGTAAAAAATAACAAAATGTCCTCAAGCATTGACGTAAAAACCAGCTACCGCCTTTCCAGAAATTGTTATATTATGCCTATCCTTATCTTGAGTTACGTTTCTGCTAGTAACTGTTCTCTAAATCGTCTGAACCTGTCCTGTGATTGCTGTTTTTTCGCTGATTTCCTCATGGTAAGAGCGCTGCTTGTAAAAAACTACCAGATCAAAGTACACAATAAAGTTTGGTATCTTTTCTTAGCTCTGTGTACTTGTTTTAATTCATTTTCCATTTCACTTGAGGCACATTTCTGTTGTGCTTCTGCTTGTTGGCTGAGTCATGTGAAACAATAAACCATCACCATTACCGACAAAATTAAAATATTAATGTGTGAAAACGAACAGAAGCCGGAGATAGAGCCACGAAAAGAAGAGATCCGGAGCTGAATCCGGAGCTGTGTCATTTTTACGACGATATCGCAGTCCTGAAATAATCCACACGGTAGCCTACTAGCCGGGCACATAGACAATCCAGAGTAAAAATTCAAAAGAAAATTGGTTTAGCAACAACCTCCAACGATGTCATAGTAAATTAAAATTTGCAAGAAACTAACAAGTCATAAGAGTAGGCTACTGAAGTTTACGCAGTGATCGTTGAGTATTTTCGTTACTTTTGCGTAGTTTCGCCCCCTTCGTTTTTTCTTGCCCTTGCCCATCAAAACCGCCCCCAAAGGGGCGATTCCGCCCACTTTGAGAAACACTGATGTAAGCCTACACTAATAAACTAGTAATAAGATTTCGGATTTTAACAGGATTTGGATTTTAAAAGCGGTCAGTTTTCGGATTTAGATTTGGACATGGATTTTAAAATGAAATACCGGATTGGATTTGGATTTGAAAAACCTAAATCCGTTCATCTCTACCAGCTAGTGAGAAGTTGGGAATCACTAGCTTGTCTGCAGTTGTGCAGTGGATCTCCTGTGGGACGATGATGAATGCCTTCTTCTTTTCTTATAAGCTAGCTGCTCAATGAGGGTGATCTTGCTTACAGTGACCCCTCGGTGTTCAGCTGGAGTATGCTTGGTCTTGGATCATCTTCGCCAGCAGCAGCTCTGCTGCAGCGCCTTGAGAATGGTGTATTCCTACCCAACTCACGCTGAACACATCCAGCACGGGTAGCAGTAGTTGCTTTCGAAGCGACAGATTTAGTAAGCATTTCAATGAATGCAGCAACGGCGAGGGCCACGTGAAGGCATCTGTCATCCTCCCCAGTTGTTTCCCAGAAAATCAAGTTTGAAAAGTTACCTAAGCGGAATGACTTTGTCAGTTGCTCCAGCTCAGGTATGTGTCACTTGTCATGGGTCTGGAAACCAATCAAAAGAACTAAACAAAAATATTATGTTCTTTGAAACCTGAAAGAATATGCTGCGAACAAGTTCGTGGAATATCGTTGTCGCTGTTTCAAACAAACACTCTCTCTTTTTAAAAGTATTGATGTAAGTAGCAGGACAAGTAATACTGGGAGTAAATTTTCCTGGCATGTTATGAAAATCTACTTTTTCCGTTTCTTGTTTAGAGAAAAGCATTTCAAATTTTTTACGAAAAAAATGATAATTGGCCTGATATCAATTATAACAGGCCGGCTATAGGTCAGTCTTACCGCGTCCGTCCCTCAATGAAAAGATTAGATGATTGGCCCACGATCCCAGGATGAGCCGCCACAGCGATCCAAGCGCAGACGCGCATGGGCGTCCGCAGGGGGGGGGGCAAAACGGGCATCTGCCCCACCCTGGAAATTGGGACTAAGAACCAAGATTTTGTAGAAAACCTGAAGTTAGCAGCTAAGTTCCGCTTAATTCATTTACTTGTTGCAATAACAGTTTATTTGCCAGTATGACATTGACACTGCACAAGAGCCAGGTTCACTGTTCTGATGTCATGCAATGGTGAGATTGCAGTTCGCGCATACCCGCTCCTTTGCTAAACTTGCTAGCGGTTCTACTGTTAGTCTTTATGCGTAACAATAAAAGGGCAATGAATCTTCAAACGTTCACTTCAAGCTACGGTAGTAGGCGTTTTTCCGCATGTGACCATGCAGGGTTCCCATGTGTTTTTTTTTTTCACTCAGGTCTGCTTTTTTATTCGAACTGGGTGTTTAGTTTTAATCAGTGACGGATTTACGCATAGGCCAAGTAGGTCATGGCCCGCGTTTTGGGGGGCCCCGCGCAACTCTTTCCTATGACGAAGGAATATTAACTATAAATTTGCGAAACTGCGCAGAGGCATAACTTCACAATTTACCTTGAAACGAGTGGAAATGTAAATATCTACTCTAAACTCTTATCAGTACAGTAAGAACACTGCAATATTTGGTATCTGGGTGTGAGAGAGATTCAGACCGTCTGTATGTAAGCAGTTACAAAAACAGAATGGAAAAGAAAAAAACGGTAGCCTACTTACTTGATGTTCAACTTTCCACTGGCAAAAGCTCGCAAGACCGCCAGACACTGAAAAACTCCGATGAAAAGCAATATTTTCAGTATTGGATCCTACGTTTGGCTGTTCTTACTAGATTTCCTGAAAACAGAGATTGCTTGCTGAAGCTCTACCATCCTATACGTTAGATCAGCTAGAACAGTTTCTCGTGAGCTTTGCTGGGAAAAACGTGTTTACATTGGGCTTACTTCATGTGGTTAGCTTGAGGGTGTTGCGAGTTGTAACAATACTTGCTGCTGTGCAAACTTGTTTTCATGCTGTTTCCCATCGGCCTACAGAATAGAGAATTGAAACACTACATTTTGTATTGCTTGGAAAATGACAACTTCAAAACGGCATAAATAAGCCCTGCGTCCATTGAATGAATTGTGCGTGTTTGTTTCATAAAACATGTGGTTACTATTACAGTAGAATTTGTCTAATTCGTCATTGTTTAATTCGTCAATCCGTTACTTTTTCGGCAGAAATCCTATCTTTTGTGTACATTTCTGTTGGTCTGATTAGTCATCGTCTAATTCGTAAATTCGTTCAATTGGTCACCTTTTTCTATCCCAGAGAAGCGTTTTGTTCGGCTAATACGTCAATTGCAGTATCGCTTTTGATGTTTAAGCAGCCAGTTTAACACGAGTGGAAATTCAAACAAACAAAGGATCTTTATCTGAGAATTGCACCTCGCAATTTGTTTATGGAATTTATACACGAGGTGCAAAGCGCGACCATTCAGAGAGAATGCAGAAAGCTTTAAAGTTTATTTAAGATGAAAGTGCTAGCTTAAATTGACGAGTCTAGATAAGCGCGACCTGACTCCCCAGTCCCCACTGAGAGCCCGCGGAAAGTCCTTAAAGTTTATGAAAGATTTAAAAGGTGATAGATTAAATGGCAGAGTCGAGATAGAGTAGGTAGAGGAATTAAAGAGTTTAGTTTTAAACGATAAAAAAGTTTTCCCATTTTAAATTTCGAATGAGAGTAGCGCTTTCTGCAGTTCATTTCAGGTTGCTTGTATAAATTCGTCACTTCGCCCAAAATCGTTAATTTTTCTAATCCCCTTGATGTGACTGCTTAGACAAATTCTACTGTACTATAACAAAGGAGTTTGCGTACAGGTAATGAGATCGAGTGCTAGACAATATTTTAAAGGGCAGCATCACGGAAATTTAACGAAGAGAATTTCTGAACTACACGAAAGAACTGTAAATTCCACGAAAAGGTCGCAATGCCATTTGTTCCTTAGAAGAATGTAGGAAAGGCTTCGATTTCTATTGAAGATCTAAGGCAACTGCAGAACCAAAGCCGGCGCAACAAAGGATAGATTTGAACTGGGGCACTGCACATAAGAGGGGCATACTTTCACGCTTTTCAGACAAACGGTCAAATAGGCCACACCTGCGTGGGGCCCCAAAAACTAAGATGGCCTATGGCCCCGCGCTCCTTAAATCATTCTCTAGTTGTAATTATGAAATCTCACATTAAATCTTGTTTTTTTGAAGTGATAAATTCAACGGCAACTTCAATGTGTTAAATAATATAAAAATGACTTTATATTACAGTGTTTGTATGCGCACATCAGGTGAGAAAGTACGCATATCGGATGAAGCAGAACGTGTTCAATCGGTTTCACATCCTCACATAAGAACATTGTCGGGGTTAATATATGTTATTGCCTCTAATGCCAACTGAAGAAACTGGTGAAACAAAGGTTAGGACTGCCTGCTTAAATTTCGATGTTTCCCCATGCCAGTGGTTCCCAAACTTGTTGTAGCCGTTACCTAAATCAAGGTAGGGATTACCCTCAATATTTCGCAGTGATCGCTCAAAATACACAACAACATTGTGGTTTTTGTTCCGCTTTAACCCCCGAAGAATTGCCTATTATCCCCAGTTTGGGAACCACTGCCCTATGCATACAAATTCAAAAACAATTTTCAATTGGAGGAAGAAGGCATTGGGATTATATTTTTGTGGGGTTTTAGATCCCACTGCAGCTCAAGATTGCGCAAACGTTTCTAGTTTAATAACAAATGTACCCCTACAATTAGTGAGAGATATCATCAACGGAGATTGTTACCAGCGTTACGAAAAACGTTATGAGCAACAAAAATGTCGTCCAGATGTTGATGTTCGCACTGTAGAAGAAAATTTGGAAGAGGAACTTCAGTATAATTAAATCAGTATTCGATTATCATTTCAGTTCAAATAAGGAAACTCATATACTCTTGTTCGTAGTACAAGCTTTCAGGGTTTTTATTGCACGCATGTATGTTGTTTTTGGTGTGTAATCTGGGTTTATTTGAAATCACTGAATGGACGTTTTGCATGTGACTGTTGAACACAGACATCTTGGCAGGAAATGCAGCGAGACAGTGACATTGCTGATAGCGATGAGCCACGTATAGTTTTATACTGTGAAGAAAAAGCATGAGTATATCTGTAGCAGTGCTTCCACAAGTTTGAAAAATCAATTGTTAGTGTGAGAGTGTAATCATCGTGCCAGGGTGAATATCTTACTCAAACGACTCTTAATGCAGGCTTCTTTTCACATAGTATGAAAAAGTGCCTTTTTAGAATCGTCTATGCAGACCTGTAGGAATACGTCTTTATCGTTGAGGTTTGGTTCTGACTTGTCAGTGAACATTTAGTGCAAGGCTATATCTGCTGTGGCCAGTTTTCGTAATTCATCTGCTCAGAATTTTTAGCCTGTGTGGTGTTCTAACTTAAGTAAGTCGTCCGACATTCTTGTGTGGCGTGATGTTTCGCCACCTACAATGTTGAATTCGAAGCAGCAATGGTAGAGTTAACTTAGTCGAGTGGAGGAGCTTTACTGCTATTATGTTATAGTGAGGGTCATTGGTTCCACTCTCTATTGAGGTGGATCAGGGCGACGCAGTATTGTGACTGCAAGACTCGCAAACGTATAGTTCTACTTCGCATTTCTGAAAGCAGTTTTACAAAAGTGTCTAACTTTCTTGTTTTTTTCACGGCTCATGTTGCTCTGGCCGTTGATTATTTCGATGACTTATTTGTAGAAAGTACTCGAAATCACGGATATTAGGCCGTTTATGAAAAGAAAAGGCATTTCTAACAGCCGAAGTGTAGAAAACATTTTAGACAAAAGATTGAGAACTGACGTTCTACCAGCACAGACCAAATGGGGCTGAAAGGGTAAAGCGTTTTGTGAACGCCCATTTGCATTGCATCGTCAGCAACCTAAAAAATAAGCAAATTTCGACGTTGCCCCCCCTGGAAAAATTTATGCTGACGCCCATGCAGACGCGTTCACCTCAAGAGCATAAGTAAGAGGCACAGTTCAGGATTCAGCCTGCCGCCAACTGTTGCCATTCAAATCAAGCAAAAAAAGCAGTAATAATTTCGCTTTCGTGCGACTAACACCGAAAATTAACCAGTGTTGCTTCTGCATGAGCCTGTGTTGCTGGAAGCGGGACAACTAGCACAACGCACTTTAACCAATCTTAAAGGGCGAAAAATACAAGTTGTTTTCAAGGTCGACTGATTAATTATTCTGATTCACACACGCAATGTTCAAATCCGCTTTACCTTCTGCAGAGGGTCGCAGCCCTAGGAATATTAGGAATAACTGACGGTTTTCAGCAATCTCAATTCTGCTGACCCCACACCGAAACCGCACTAAGCAAGGTCGAAGATGCAATCGCGCCACCTGGTTCTTGCTCGACCTCTGCGTCGTTTTCCCGTGGATGTAACCAGCAGGAATCGGCTTTCCAACCCTTCTAGGGGGCATCCTGGTCAAATGTTTTTAAACGCGTGCTCCCTGGGATATTCTGGACACATGGCCGAACCAACGTAGCTGCTTTCTTTCTATTCGTACGAGACGTGGTTCGACTTTCAGGATATTCAGGGCTTTACAAATTTTTCAGCTACATACTTTGTCGCAAAGTGTCACGCGGTGAATTCTCCACCAAACCACATCTTTGTCGCTTGCACATGAGGTAGTACTCTTTTGGTCATTGCCCAAGATTAATGCTTTTTAGACGCATGTTGCAGACAAGCAAGGTATGATGATTCGACACTGTAGCACAGTTGCAGCAGGAGTCTTCCATTGCCATTTCGTTTAGAATCACCATGCTGATCGATAACACCCTTCCATGTCACAACGTCGTTTCCAACAAGTGCATTTAAGTCGCCCAAATGNATCGTGGATTTGGAAGCTTTACTCAAACCTTTTCATCACTAGTTTCCTCCACGAAATTCGGGTACAGTGCACTTGAATTNGGGCAGTGTACCTGTATCATATTTAGGGAGCGGTCTAGTTTCAATCTCAACATGTACACACTTCCTCTTAGAGGCATCCATTGATCAACGCAATTTTCTAGCTGGGGTCTTACGAGTATCCCAAGGCCACCCTGGTTAGTCTGTTTTGGCTCAATACCCGAGTAGATGAATTTCTGCCCATCTCCCTTCTCCATGATGTCAGACCCACGACGGAGAGATCAGGGTTTCTCAACCTGTGGGCAATGGTCCACTAATGGTCTACGGAAATTCTTTTGACGGGTCACGGCATGGTTATTGAAATTGAGAACGTTTTGCAAATTAAAAGTTTTAATGGAACACATCCGTGGCTCTTGAGATGCAAACGTCTTAATACAGCGCTTTTTCAACCGGGAAGCTCTAAAAAGAAGGCCGCGAACCATTCAAAAATATTACAATTTCTGGTAAATGACTAAAATGTGTATGAAAATGAACCGATATTCCATAGTTTTCCATTGATGGGTGCTTGAAATGGGAACCATGAATCTGCCCATTTGTTGCGTTAGGAATAACGCATTGTGCGCTCATGACACAGAGAAGGCAAGCTGACTCTTTGTCAGCCTGTATTTTGCCTAAATTCGCTTGGGTTACATTTGTCAAAAGCTCACAATCAGGGGTTTAGTGTGGCGGGAACGCGTGGGAGCGGCGTTCCCACACCTTTGTCATGTTTTGCTTCAAAATGAGTTTGAAGCTGTTTCAAAATGGCTAATTTTTTTGGTGGGTTGCCACACCTTTTTTGTTAGCACTACATCCCTTTAGAATAACATCTCGACTACATCACTGGTGTTGAGTATGCAAAAATATTGTCGAACGAGTCGCTGAGAACATCGGAGCTGGAGAAGCAGAATGCTCATCACCCGCGAAGTGTAATGAAGCCGAAAGAATATTTTGAGAGGAAGAGAGATGGTCTGCAAACAAACACAGCAGCAAGTCATGATTTCATATGCTACTCAATCAAAGTCAGCAATGAAAGCTGTAGCTACAGTATATGGTGCCTGCCGGTCGTGTTGCTTGTAGCAAGAAAGCATTCACTATTGCGGAGGAACTTATTCGTCCCTGTTCCCAGTGCTATCGATTTGTGCCGGGAAGTTATTGGAGAAGCAGCTGCTCCAAAACTCGAATTAGAATCACTATCCAATAACACGATTACGAGGAGAATAAAATTAAAATGGGTGATGAGACCGAATGTCAGCTGTTTGGAAAAATCAAATCCATTCCTTACTATTCCATACAGTTGGATGAATCTACTGACTTTACCAATGTAGCTTTACTGCTAGTATTTGTAAGAATCTGTGCTGACGACAAGATTCATGACGACTTACTTTTTTTAAGAACTTCCCATAAGAGCAACAACCGCTGAGGTAATTTGATGCCTTGACACCCATTTTGGTAGTAAACGCATTGATTGGAAGAAATGTGCAAGTGTTTGCACAGATGGAGCTGCATCAATGACTGGAATCCAGCATGGTGTAGCTAAACAAGTTCTCGAAAGAGCAAGACAAGCCAAGTGGACTCAATGCTTCTTGCATAGAGAAAACCTCGCTGCAAGGCAGATATCACCACATGTCCATGACGTTATGTCTGTAGCCGTAATGACTGTTATGTCTGTAGCCGTAATGACTGTGAACTATATGAAGAAAAATGCACCGCATTCAAGCTGTTTTTCTGACATGTGTGACAGGCTCAATTCAGATCACGTGTATCTCCTGTACCACTGTGAGGTTAGTTGGCTCTTAAAAGAGCGCGTTCTTAATCGTATCTTCGAATTGAGACGTCAAGTTTACATGTTTGTTCAGGACCAGTGTTTAACTCTTGCTGAACATTGCTCTGCTTTTGTGCTAAACTGGCCTACCTTTCAGATGTGTTTGACCAGTTAAATCAACTCAACATGTCAATGCAAGGTAGGAAAAGCTCACTGTGTTTAGTTGCTGATAAAAATGAGAAGTTTAAGGAAACTTTGGTCTCTGGAAAAAATGGGGAATAATAAACGACTCAATATACAGTATTTCCACTGCTCAGTGAAGAATTCTAATCCACTCCTCATGTGCACATTTCTGAACCACTAGTTGAGCATCTTACTCAATTGTTGCATAAGTTTGATTGCTACATTCCAGAAGATCCACGTCCTGGAAACCTTTGGATTTTGAATACTTTCGTTGCCAATTCTGCAGCAGAGGAAGTGGCTCTGTCCGGCGAGCTTAAGGCTAAACTCATTGAGCTCTCTAAAGGCAGCAGTCTCAAACAAAAGAAGATCTTACAAGGAATGCCCTTCATTGTCCGAGCGTGCCATCAAAAAAATTCTATTGCTTTTTACCATCACTTACCTGTGTGAGTCCGGCTTCTCAACTGTAACTGTAACAAAATCGAAGGCTCAAAAATCTACAAACTGACATTCTGAATGCTGCGTTGTGTGTGAGCTTGTCTCCTATCAAATCTCGCCTTGATCTGATCATATCGAAGAAGCAAGCTCAAATGTCCAATTAACAATAATCTATTGCTTGCGTTTTTTCTTATATTTTAGGTTTTTCAATGTTATATGGCCGAAAGAATTTGCCGATCTCAAAGAGGGCCCCAAATAAAATTTTCAGTAAAAGTGGGCTGAAAAAGGTTGGGAATCACTGTCTTAATACGCTCTCTTTCGTCATTATGTGTTAGAAAATATTGCGACTTGGAAATTTTCATGTAACCTACCATGTTGTGCACAATGTGAAGTTACTGAAGCAATTTTGAGGCAGATAAGCGGCTCTTGTTTTCATGAAAACTAAATCGCGAAGCTGGCTTAAAGTTTACTTCAGATTCCTGGCCTAATAATCTTCAAGGTCATTTTTCTTGTTCCGAAACGTTTCTGACTAAGAAACTGTTTGTTATTTCACTTCTATGAGTATATGCTTCTAGGCTTTTAACCTACGTTGCTTGCAAATCAAGGAGAGTTACAAATTGAGCAACGTAAACGCTAAGAAATCATTACTGCTATTTTTATAAACATAAACAAATATAACCAGAAGTAAAAACATAGCAACAAACAAAGGCATGTAAGCAAAAATAAAAACAAAGCAAATGATAAAAATGCTTCTACTCTAAGAAATTGGAAAGCCACGACTAAGTGCAATCTTGCCATAGCTGGTGATTGGAAACTGGAATATCACTCACTCACAGGAAAAACACGAACTGGTAGAGGAAGCTAAACAATATTCCCAGGATGTTGTCGGCATCCCTTCGTCTAAGCCAAGGGTTCTCAACCCTTTCAAACATGTTGCCCAATTGATAAACAGTCAGAGGGTCCGTGGACCACCGACTACACAACTTCTCCAATATAATAACTGTTGCACATGCACAGAGCAGAAATGAAAACAACTTTTACTAACACAACGTGCGCTACAATCAAAACGAAGGCTGAGCATGTTTGTTGTTAGAAAGCATAGGTATTCAAGGCTCAATAATGTACAGGTCACGTCATCTTCCACGTTAATGACAATGATATCACGGAAGATACGACCGCAACTTGAGAAAAAACCTAAGCAAATTGTTCTTCAGTTTCATATTGTGTTTGGAAACATCTTCTGCAGTTAGTAGGTTTTGGCAATTCGAATACATAGAGTTGGCTCGTTTTAAATCAGTTTCCGTATTTGTTTGTTTATCTTAAATTTACAATGCGTATCAAAGGGTGTTGAAAGTAATGTGCAAGTAACAGCGATGTTTTTCCTTATGCATAAGACACAGGTAAAGTGCCAGTAGATACAAGCAACATGGTGATTGGAAATCACCAATATTGTAAGAAAAAAAACAATGAAAGCTCTTGGCAGACCCTACAGCAATCTCTCATTAACATCATGCAGAAGGGTTTCAAAATGGGTAAGCAATGAAGAGATGTAAAATGCATCAGACGTTAGAGCGGAGCGAAAAGCTCCATTGAGTTGCGCATCGCTGAAGAATTGCATATATATTGGTTCTACTCAAGACACCATCAGCTGTCAACTATGAAATCTTGTGCTAACGGACAAATTGCACTTTTGGGAATTTTCTAAAATGCAATAAACTTTGCTGAAGACTTTGTTTGGCCATAAAATAATAGAGCATATAAACCAGTGCTTCCCAAACATGTTCGAACCGTTACCCAAATGAAGGTAGCGATTATGTCTTAATTACCTCAGTATTTCGCAGTGATCTCTCATAATATAGAACAACATTGTGGTTTTGGTACCGCATTACCCCCAAAAGAATCGCATATTACCCCCGAGGGGTAATTTACGCCCAGTTTCGGAACCACTGATGTAAACCTTTTCACAGTTTTCAGGCAAAATTTGATCATGCAGTTGGTTTGAAAATAATCTTTACTGCAGTTGAACACAGCGCAAAGGTGCCTCTGAACTGATTTGCGGCACATGAAAGCGATTTTGACTTTCTCGCTTGTTTCTGATTGTCCTTGTCATCCTTTGTCGAAAAAAATTTAAAAACAGGTATACACCACTTTGCAGGCACGAACTATGTGATACACATGCGCTTATTCACAAAATTCAGTCCTGATAATATTTGAATAGAGGCTTCAAACATTTTTAATCAATGTCCCAACGCTCAATTGAACCAGGGGTCTCAAACACGCGACCTTAGCTCTGTTTCACGGCCATCTGAACCATGTATTATTCATGATTTGTTTCAGTAATAGGCTATCATCCTCGGCATGTTTTGAACTTTTCTCAAATTTACCACGTGCGTTTTTCCAATTCTCATGACGCCACATTGAGGGACCAAGCCTGATTTTTTGTGGATTCACATTGAAATACTAACGTTAAAATTTCAGGAAAGACATCTGCACTTAATGTGATCTGTGTAACATTCTTTCTGTGAGAAAACATATTTTTATTGTTGTGCATGATGGAGTGTTCTTTGGAGATCCTCAAATCAAAACATCCTAAATTTAAAGATGTGTTGTGATAACTAACGTCAAAAGCAAACAAGCTGACAGCATTTTCAGATGAATGGAATTGACCACGTACATTGTCACGGGTCGCCAACGTACTTCTAACCCTCATTAATGACTTCCCAATTATTTTCAATTCATTGCTAAAAATATTCTTCACAGTAAAATGTCTAAGCCTCACAAATTTAACAATAAAAACTGTTTTTATGGTTATATCTCCACCTATAATTTTACTTTTCACATTGGTTCCAAATCACGTGTCACTGCTCAATTGGTTCTTTTTTTGTTCGTGGGATCCCAGGTGTGGACCAATACAGCATTTCAGTCATAAATTACCGCAAAGCACTGTAGAATATGATACACATAAGAAATACACACAATAAAAAATAGCAAGAAGTTTCACTTTGTCTTTTCACTTTTGTATCATATTCTCTCACTTCATGCTCCCATGTATTTTTCTCAATCTTTTGTACAGGGCCAGGTTTAGGGTCACGCTTTCTTACTTTGTTTTCACCAATGCTTTCCCAAAACTTTGGTACGTTGCAAAAGTTAGTTAGGAAAAATGTTTTAAAGTTACAATTGTGCAAAAGTGTTGAGCTAGCATTATATCCTTTATTTTCAACTTGTTGGTTGAGATTCTTAAAAAATTTTGTTGGGGTTAGAACCCATTCAGTAGGAAAGGGTAGATTCAGATCCTTAGCACTCTCTGATGCAACGTTTAATCCAACTTTTGAGCGAATTTTCTTTTCCAGCTCTCTATCTTCTGTGACGTCCACGGCAGATTTTAGTAGAACAAATGTAGTAGACGGATTGAAACCTTGAGATCCAATCTGCTTCTTAACTTGATTCACCCGAAAACTTGACTTCTCTCGTCCACTTCTAGTGATTCCCACTTTGCATAATGTCCAGTCGTCGTTAATTACGTCAGAAGGTAATTTGTCAGGCGTTTTATCAACAGCAATGCAATAATACCTGGTGGTTGTATTTCGTAACTCCTTTCTGATCAAAAACTTATTTTGCGGAGCTTGTTCGTTTATGCGCTCGATAAGATTTTCGCCGTAGGAACCACAATCCTTTTCCCAAAAATCTTTGCAGAATTTTTCGTCCAATTCGTTCCTAGAATGCGATAAGCCATCCATCTCTCGTATTAAAAAAGACAAAATATCTGAAAAGGTAAATGATAATTAATAGTTAGTAAAACGTTCAATAGAACAATTTTGATGAAAGGTTATCTGCTTCTGTGTGAGAAAAGGATATCCGACGCATTTCAGTATTTGTTTTCCACATTGCGTTAACTGGCTCACAGCGATATATGTTTTTGACAATGGCTTACAAAAATTAAGTTTGTTGGTATAATTTCAACTGATTAACGTTATCATGTTCAAATCTTTGCATTTGATGCTTCGCTATTATTCATTTTATTTTGAATTCCTCCAAATAAAAGCTTTGTTGTATTCGCTGCTATCAATATAAATTTGTGAAGAACGTCTGAAATATGTTATGCAAATGAACTTTATTCTGCTTTATTCTGCACAAAAGGTACGTTTTGGTTTCATTCCCGAACATCCAAACTTTGAAATTAACTTTGCAGTAAAATAATTTTAACTTTATTAAAGGATTTCAGTTATGCTGTTGCAATTCATGAACATTTGTCGAAAGGTGGTTTAATCTTATTGAATTTCAACGAATAATGCAATGTTGTTGTTGAGATTAGATTATTGCAGCCACCCAAACAAATCAACAAACCCCATCTAGTTATTAGCAAGCAAGCATTACAGAGTTCATGAATTACTATTGCTTTACAAGTCTTCCGGTAATAACGTATAAAAATGAAAAGGCCAAATGTTGTTCATGGTTTGACTTAGATTCTGTTGTTGAATACTATAGCTTTAGTTAGTGCTTAATTTCAATTTTTCTTGAATGGAGTTATGGATTGATTTTATTCGTGATTCCTGGCACTGAACAGCAGCCACGTTTTGTTGCGCCAGGCCATGTTTGCATGATTGGCACGCGCAATTGCAGAAAACGTAGAGACAACAACACAATGCAANGGGCAGCAACACACGTGATTCCCCCACGGAACCTCAAGCAAGGAAGCAAAATTACGAACTTACTAGGTCTTGGTAATAGCCGGTGTGGAGCCAAAATCCAAACCTGCCGGAAAGCTGCGGATAATTTCACTTTTGGTGAAAAAACCCAACGCTTTCAAAGGATTGGTTTTTCTGCAGCAGTAAAAGCAATTATAGGTCCTTAAATCTTCATACTAATTGCTTACAGTTTTCATAGCTAGTGGTTCTTGTGAA
>JGI24158J21664_10005003_pt1 | contig 17221 bp, 9 predicted proteins | sample Ectturendosymbi3_FD_21664 | JGI IMG/M metagenome (IMG submission 21664)
TATTGGAGACCTCAAGTGCTTTTCTAGATTCCTGCCAGCCTTACAGGAAATGCTGTAACCTTTGTTTGCATGAAAATTGCTGTAAGCCTGCTGAAGAATAAGCTCTCCACAGAAGCGTAGCTGATTTGTCTCGTTCGCAAATTTTTTGTCTCCAAGTTTTTGACGCGACTCGTAGTCTAATCTTTTGAGCCAAAGTCGAACCCACAGGAAAGTTTTCTTTTTCTAACTGAGTACATATCATATATTGCCTGAAATGTGCAATGCAAGAAAAAATTGACGACTTTATGCTCCTGAAAGAGAATTATATTTAAAAAATGATTTGTTGGAATGAAAAAGTAAATTGTACTTAAATTTGCCAAGTGCTTCTTTCTCTCTACAGGTCTGTCGCAAACGTGCAGTCCACTGTGACCATTTTCAGTTCCTCCTCACTGTGTTATTAAAACGTAGTCACCTACCACTTTTTGTTTTGATGGAGTACTTCACAATATGATCGACGTCGCACTCCAAGAGAGCATTCTTTCGATAAAATTTTAATTTCACATGTACTTGTCTGAGTTTGGGGTAAGCTTTTTGTTTCTAGGGAGATAGTGATAAAACTTGCCAGTTATTTTTCGCACTAAAAGAGTGCCTCTAATTGTTTTGCTAATCGTTCACCATAGAAGTATGTAAACAACCGAACACGTATCGAATTTGCTTCGTAGTTAGTCAGACCGCTTTTGAAACCTCGCACGTGTTGAATGTGTCTTAGTACTTAGTCAGCTTATGGACACAGTAGATACAGGTCTCTTGCGATCGAGTTTGCGAAAACTACCTCCGCATTCAAAACTATTGAAAATGTGATGTGTGGGCTACAGAGGCTACAGTATCGTATTACGAAACAAAATCAGTGTGGATCAGAATGCTGTGACCAAAATGGTGGAAAGTGCTTTAAAAACCTATGAATTTCTGTGTAAATTACAAGGAAAACGCTACCATTATGGCATAAAATTGAAGCAAACCTACTTTGACAGAAGAAAACCTGTCGGACTCCATAAAAGCTGGAAAAGGTTTCAAACATTTACCTTGTACGTTAATCAGCGTTTTTTCAAGTTCATACAATTTGTCTTCCCACTTTGTTCTGCCTCTGATTGAAGCCCTGAATAGCTAGCAATCAAGTCAGATGCTGATTTGAGTTTATCTGTAATGAGTAATGTTATCATCTGGACATTGTTTTGAACTTTTGTTCTTAGTTATAGTTCCTTTAATATCCTCCAATGTTACGTGCATAAGGTCGGGAGTTAGCCAATATCAGCGAAAGCGCACGTGGTACTGAGAAATGGGAAACCGGAAAAATCGTATAGTATTGCTGCCGTACTTGTAGTTCAGTGAAGTTGAAATCAAACTTTCCTAATTTGGTAAGCCACTGAAATAAGACAAACCTTGGTTAACACTCTTTTATCTTATGTAATCACAAAAATCTGATTTAGTGCTTCTTGAAAGGGTAAGCCACTTAAAACCTACTTAGCTTTTTTATGACAATGCTGGACTAAGAGCTGATGATGCCTTCCTCGTAGGTTAAACAGACACTCTGATAGGATCGTAGTGTTTGATGCTTGGCTGTGAAAGGATTCCTTTCGACAGATATAGGTCTTTTAGTTTTTCTTTGTTGTTGATTAAACTTCGGGGTTCATAAACCTGCAGAGTTAAACTAATCTACTGTGGGATCATTGCGATTCCGGCCTGCCTACATGCTGCTTCCTGCGTGTCTGTCTGGCAATTTGTGCAGCGTTAGCTGTTTTCTCGTTGTGATACCTTAGCGCATGGACGCGACTTCCCGTTATTGGCCTTTGTGCCAGTGCTGCCAACCTTTCGTTTTCCCCATATATTTGGCTTATTTTTTCTAAGCATGCGTTTTTCAAAGATTTGTGGGCTGCTTGCTTTGGCCTTGTTGTTTATTTCGGGTCTCTTGTTTTGCAGGTTGCTTGTTTTTCAAATGTCATGTAAGTTTTGCAGGTCCAATTAACTGTAAAACGCATTTTGTGTTTGTTTTAATTTGGTGTTTGGGCTTGCTTTTTCAAAATTGTAGTTGTTTGTAGTTGTTTTATTTTATTTGCTTGGTTTTTGTTCAATAAAGTTTCCTATAAAATGCATTTTAGCTTGTTTTTCTGTCATATTGCTAATTTTAACCTTGTTTTTACAGATTTACTTGCATTTTGTGAAAATACCACGTGGCATCACTGCTTAGTACATCTTTTGGTTCATTAATGGTTCGACAATAGCGTTGCAACAGTCAGCATACTTGGGGTATCAGACGTAACTGTAATATACTTTTGAGACCGAATGACGACACAGCGACTTCTACGTTTCAGCCAATGTAGATGTTTCAACTTTTATCAAACACTGTAGTTCAAGGTCAACAAATGCAAATATGCAACGAAACCTTTACCAGCCTTGACGGGGAAAGTGTCGCCCAAATCTAGATGTTACCAGGCAACAGTCTGTTTAGATTAAGGCATGTTTACTTTGAACACCGAGCTCTGCGGCTGTCAAGGCAAATGCTGAAAAATTAACGAACTGTAAAAGATTAACTGATGAATATTTTGTCCGCTAATTTTCACCAGTTTTCAGTTGCAACGCAAGCCAAGCGCCTTTTTCCATGTTTCCTTGCAAACAGATAACGACCTTGCAACCTTTCCACTACCTATGTTACTACCTGAAGCACATGCGTCACGCAACAAGCTGACAAAGCATCACGTACGGGTTCCAACCTCGTAACCTGCGTTCACGTCTTCTTTGTCTATGCTCTGAGTCGTTTCTGTTGCATCCCATGTTTGCTGCAAATATTATTGCCCAACGACCCGACTTTACTTTTATGCTAAACACCTTTAAGTAAGCTACTTTAAGCTGAGCTGCTTTTATGCTAAACACCTCTTTTAAGCTAAAAACCTCTAAGTAAGGTTGCATTGCTTAAGCTTTTTTTGATGATATTTCAAATTTATACCATCCAAGTACAGCAGTTTTCGTGACAAATTTCTATAAACATTTGAAAGTAATTTCAAATGACCTTTGTATTGATCTAAAAATAAAAATTAATAATTTTCACTGATTTGAATTTTTTTCAGAAAATTGACAATGGTGATCAACCTGGTGGTAAATGTTAAACTAAAGAAAGTTTGGAAACGTTTTGAAGCAATGGTTTTAACCATTTCTGTACTACACTTCCCTCAGGTAATTTCCTTTGGTTCCAAACTCCTTTGAAGTAAATTAGCACGTACCACTTTCAAAAACGTTCCATATTTTAGAGCGCGCAAGGTCTCGAGCCCCAGTGGAAGTTTATTGACGCTTCCCTGGGAATGCGTGCCCAGCAGATAAGAACCTTTACTTTAGAGTAAAATAAAGAAACATTTGATATTTAACTATCAAAACAATGTTTATACTTTTTCAACCGTTTAGCAATGAATTCAATTTTATTTTTCTCCTGTGTTTTGCAAATTCTTGGGGTCAATATCGAAAACTCAAAACTTACTCAGATGTTCTCATCCCATGCAGTTTAAAAGGCCACTTATTCAGTGTGTGTCATTATAAACTGATGAAACGTGAGTCTGGAGGCCACTCTCGTTTCAAGACAGTCCACGCTTATTTTACTGAAAATGAAAACCCGCAATCATTTCTGTAACAATGCGACAGAAACAGCATCTAGCTCCAGAATCACGCAATCCAAGTAAAGTTGTTTCGCACGAGTAAGCCCCAACTCCATACATGGTGCACGTTAGTCGCGCGTGGTGACTGACTGGTTTGACGTGACTTGACTAATCAAAGTGACGCCACAATCTGCTTCGAACGCTGAGCACAGAAACTGGTGCACAGCATTTTCGGGGTCATGGGAAGCCGTCCATTAGAAAGACCATGTGGGTCAGTTGCTCAGTTATTTCTGGTGCTGGCACGAATAAACGTTTGATTGAAGTCGTTCACATGTATTAAAAAAAGTTAGAAAATGCATTGAATCAATATCTGATAAGATAAGAAACAAAACAACAACAAAAAATAGTNGGAGAAAAGCATGCCTANGTACAGGGGTTGTGGTGAGCAACCGCAGAGGTAAAGGATATAAAGAAAAAAGTGGCAGTTTAGTTGCACTTTGTCTTATTGCAATAGTGTAGCCACGCTTGGACAGTTTAGCCACGCTGGTGAAATTCTTCGTTTGCTTCCTGTCACTGTATTTTTCGGAAATCTGCACTCGACGATTTATCGTAGTTGCAGCAAACTTGTTTGATTCTAACAACATTTGTTTGACATGATTGCCGTCCTGTCTTCGCAAGCAACTCATGCAGGGAAATCGATGTTACAGAACTGCAGAAGCACCGAACTCGTGAGGAGCAGAATAAGGGAAAGGTTGTCGAGTTCGCTTTGAAAACCTTGTTAGCATCAGCCTCTCACATCTGATCGCAGAAAGGGCTGACTCCATAGCGCATTGCCTTTCAATGCATCATTTTAATTAAACGATTCAGAAAACGTTTCTCAAATTCTTGCACCATCACAAGTTCTTCGTGATGCAGTACAGTTTTATTTTCCCTTTATTTCGTGATGGTCTTCTGGGTTGTGTGCGGATAGCGTTGTGTTAACAGATTCACACACGAGAGCGTGTTTTTCAAATTTTACAGAGATTTGTTCGGATTTTCCAAAAACTGCAAGCGTTTATGCGCTGCGGAACAAAAAATATGCAAAAATATTATGTGTGGAAATAAAAGGTTTAGCCTTGTGGCAACTTTCGAACTCAATGCAACGAAACAACTCGACAAAATAATGAGACGCAAGGTGCATTTAAAAATGCAACTGCCAACAACTCTGCATAGAGATTTTTGTGCATCCACTTTTCAGTTCAAAGTTCGGTATAGCTTTGCAAATCAAAGTTTTGTCACTAGGAAAGCACAATTTTTGATTTTAGGCTCTGCTCATAAGTTGGTGGCTTCTCGGTTAAAATCTAAATACGTTGGAGATCTTTGCTGCTTTGGCTTCAAGTAACCGTCCTTGTCTTTTTTTGACTGTGTTTCATATCTTGCCCGCCGGGCAGGACGTGCCGATGCTTCTTCGTATGTTTTCACGAAGACGCGTCTGTCTTGCTTGTCACTTTTTGATGCGTTTGAAGGATTTTCCTGCCCTTTTGATTCTTGTCCAAGGCTTTCTTCAATCTGAATTTCCCTTGCTGCTGGCTCCATTGCCAAAGAAACGCCAATCTCGTTGTAGTCATGATGGGAGCCAGTCCTTTCCAGGGGAAGGTTTTGGAATACACCTGCAAGGAAACAACAAATGCTTATTTGAGAAAAACCTGATGCAGCTATGTCCAACCCGCGGCCCAGTCGAAGATTTGTGCGGCCCAGCTTAGCTTTTCGCTGTAGTATACAGTAAGCATAGCCGACATACTCACAACCTGTCCTTGTTTTTTGATAGTCTTTAATTTGACAATTTTGTTGCAGGTGTTCCTCAGCACCACCTAATCACGTCTGCACTGTGTGCTAGGAGATTTTTAAAAGTCCAATGACACCTTGGTGCAAAACGTTTTACTAGTTTTCTGATTTCTGCTCTTGATTCGTTGGCACCAAACTTGCCTATGAAATAACAGTTACGGAGTGGTTAAAGGGGCCAAACAGTCTTCACCATTGCTGGTAGTATTCGAACGCTTTCAGTGCTTAAGCCAAACTACATTTACTTTGCTGAGATAAAGTAAGCCATTCACTGCGGGGACGTCACTAATATGTCGCTCAAAGTGCGGCCCTGGCTAAGATACAGTAGCAACATTTTCATGTCTCAGTAAGAAATTTTGGTTGGACATAACCGCTGGAATGCGTTGAATTTGCAAACGCTGCAGGAATGGTTAATGGCATCTTTCGCTCTTTTGTCCCATATGTCGAAATTTGACCATGTGGTGTTGTCGGATACATGATACAGCGTCCTGTTAGTTAACGTTAATGAGAATGTGAAACGCGAAAAATAATTATGTGAATATTTGTTTTCAGGCAATTCAATCTTCCCATTCAAAATCATGTGTATAGAGGCACGTAGTTAAATGGCTGCAAGCAAATGAGGGCGTACATTAATGCTAAAACAGCCAATCAAACGATTTCAGATCCTATTTTTGCAGAATGGTGGACACAAACATAATAATGTTTCAATTGTTTACAATCTTTGAACACGTGTTGTTATATCAAAAAATTGCGGTCTATGCACACTGAGATTCATAAATGCTTTCCTGTTTAGAATCCATACAACAAAAGTCTCTCTGCGTGAGCAACAAGTCGTTACTGCTGCTTGGCGTTTCGAATGAGACAGGTAAAAATATCATAGTGCTGGATAACAAATTTGCGCTAATCTTGAGCTATTGCAAAAATTAGATGTTACTTTTTGATACTTTCGGAATTTCAATCTGGAGCATTTTATCGCTTTTTTCGTGCAGAAAATCCTGAAAGTTCTAAAAGAGAGACAAATAACCACTGGTGTTATACTTAGGTTTAGCTTTATAAAGAAACGTGTTCAAGGAGATTGAAAATTTCAGCTGAATAAATTATTCTTTTCAGAAGTCTGAATATCTGATATACCTCCTAATGGAATTAATAAAATGAAATTGGCTTTGAACGCAACAACACGTTTAACTCTTCTCCAAATCACCTGTTCTTTCCTTCGACGGTTTTCGTTCCATGTCATTTTGAAGTTGAATCACATTTTTGTTCATTGTTCTAGAACACACAAGTTACACATAACTTTTGCTGGCGATGTACTTTCATACAAACCGTACCACGGCCTGCACTGATTTTTACACTGCATCAACGGCAGACACTTGGGTCAGCAGCAAAATAACGATTTTAGAAAAATACATAGAAATAAAGCAAATAAGATTTTAGAAATATATATAAATAAGCTTCCAATTGCGTTACGGCCCCATAGAACATGTTAGTCCAAAATGTCTATGGCCAACAGTAAAATAGTTGCTTATACAAAACAATTTTGAAGTCGTTGTAAATGAGACGTTATTTTGAAATAATAATAAAAATCTTTTTCAGTAAAAGAAAACGAATCAGGAACCGCAAGTCCATTAACTTCTTTGGACAACTTATTCTTTTACCGTTCTTGATACAGAACGATTTTGTTTTCATCCCTTTTTCTTTTGAACGTTTTTTCCGATATAACAAAATTTCAAAAAATGATTGAAATATTTTTGATTCATCGACTCATTGCAATACACCAAAGTGGTGTTATAAAGGCAACTACGAAAAAGTATATTTTATGAAAACTGCAAACCACGAAAATATCTTTTATGTTTTTCTTGAATATTTAACAATTTCCATACTTTGATAGTGCTAGTTTTTAGAAAACGAATTTACTGAGTCGAAGGATAATTTTGAAACCTGTTTTCTGTTCATGCCCTAAACACATGTTTATTCGAAGTTAAATATTTATTTTATTCTTGGAGAAAAAGTATCATTATATTAATTGCTTCAACACACTAATTTGTTTATTCAGCAGTTCCTTCGGTTTCATTTGCAACACAGAACTTCCAGGCGATGTTCATCAATTTGAAGTTGAACTTTCATTGAGAAACAGAATATCTTCAAGCAATTGCTTAGATTTCCATCGTTTGTGGCATTGATTAGAAGGTGGACCAACCTTGATTAAATATCGATTAAGGAACAAATACCTTTGAATCGATTTTTTTAAAACCGTTCAGACTCTTATAGACGATCACAGATCCACTCATGCCTTGTCCGTATGTTCTAGAAATAGCCCTTACATTTCTGTAATGAACCATGCAAACAACAACATGTAAAACTGGGAAACACCTACGACTTATACAATCTGTTAAAAATTTTTGTTTACACATAACAGAACATGCTCACTTTAATTTGCACGACAGAACAAAAAGAACGATCAGCAAAAGTACTGCCCCCATCCCTTGCAAAGTCATGAGAATGTATTGTTTCCAATTATCTTGTTGCCTGTTATCTGAAAAAAATAACAGTATGATGCACCTCCTCATGCAGAAAGAGCCAAGAACATTTCTAAATAAAACCAATTATTGTGATTTCGAGTTTTATAGCAAATAAGACTGCGGTCATCTTTGTAACCGGTGTCTCGTCGTCGTTATGATAAACGCCCAAAAGATAGAATGTGTCATTTGCCAAATGAGATTCTTTCTCGATCAAGCAATTGTTTTTGTGTACTTCTCGACTTGGTACCAGGAGTGTATTTACCTTGATTGTAGTGCTGCAATGAGCATAAAATGTTTTCATTACAGCAATAGATGCGTAAGGTACCCACTTGGGCAAGCGTTTTACAATTTTCAACTCTTTTTAGTGAGTTGAACAATGTTATTGTGTCAAAAACAGCAATAAGTGATCCTTATTTCTTTAGCAGCTTTCGACTATGTATCTCTTGCTCAATACAACCAAACAGGCTAGCCATTTTAGCATTATCTCAACCTTTACTTTTAGCTCATATTTCCTATAATTTTGGGTCAAATACTTCATAGCATGCCGTAAAGCAGGGGTCACCAACCTTTATGTAACTGAGAACTACTTCTTGGGTACCGATTAACGCTAACAGCTACTAGTTTGATACACACTTCTGAAATAAAAATTTAGTTCAATTTACCTATTATGATATCAATAATGGTTCTATAATCTATGTGACCAAAGTTATCATCTTAATGCTATTTTGAAAACAAGCCCGCGGGCGACCAACGTGGTCCATGCGGGCGATCTCGTGCCCGCGGGCACCGTGTTGGTGACCCCTTCCGTAAGGCAAAAAAAAAAATTTTGAAGAAATTTTCATTTGCACAAACAATATTAAAAAACGCAATGTTCCCTACATTGTACAATATAATTTGAACCGTTCGAAATTGTCCAAAGCATGAAATGTCTTCTTTGTTTCTGAAATGTTGAAATTTTTGCGTTTTGCTCTTATAATCTGAGCAAATGCAAATGTGGGAAAATCACATTAGGTTGCATCATGCCTCACAGAATTAAATGAAAAGTAGGAAAGCGATGTTCTGACCTTGCCAAAGGCCATGCACATATTTTGTTTCCACCACGTTTCGTCGAACAGAAAAGCTATTGTTAGTTTTGTCTGCAATAAGCAAATATGTATCACGGTAAATACCTCTGAAGCAAGTTATAAGAACATTCTCTTCACAAATTGCATATTCAAATACGTACACTGTTAGCATTGATTTACAGATGAATTATTCATGGTCAACCAACCATAAAAGAAAAAAATGATAAAAAAGTTTACAAAACGACAATAAACGCTTGAAAGGAAATTGTTAGTATGAAATTGCTATTGCATTGGCTCTTAGAAGATTTTTTTCCGTTATTTCAAACTGTACGCCACAAATCTGCGGGTCAGGCTTAATTAACATGGCAGTTGCGCTTACCAAAGCTCCTGCGTGACGATATCCCTTCTGGACACTCAAAGAAAGCATAACTGAAATGAACTCGAAGTTCGGAAGAATCTTTTCGCAGCTGTGGGGGCCAGTCTTTTGAAACGGTTGTCATCGTTGGGCAAATGTCGCTGTGAATCTGTTTCTCTTGGCATGTGTTAGTGGAGTTCGAAACGTACATACCACACCATGAATTTCCTTTCACTAATGAGCGGAAACTGGAACCTGGGACATTGATATAATTGCTGTAGGTTGTTCAATGATTGATTCGTAATGCAGTAAGTACTTGTATTTCGATGAGCCGAGTTAAAAAATTGATAGTTTATTTTGTTCTAATTGGTTGTTTCTGTGCCTCAGGCTACAAATCAGAACAGGTACATGAAGTCTCGTCCGTTTCAGGTTATCAAAATATATTTACAGAAAGCTGTTGCCAATTAAAAACTTCCACAAGTGTTTGGAAACCAATGGCAGCTCAGTATGAAACACTAGCACTGGATGCATCATCTAAGCAATTTCTTTTCAGCAGAGTACTCCAAATTCTACGTTTTTATTTGTCTCTGCACGGCAACACTGAAAATATTTGCGTAACATCATGGTTAGAAGTTTGCCTATGTAAAAGGCTGTATACACACCGTTATGCTTTCTGATCTAAGGTGATTACGAAGAATTGGAGACAGTAAATGATTTCCCGAATAGATTTGTTGCGATAAGACACAACCATCCATAGGGTAATATTAAACTGAACCTTGTGTAATTTTGTCCTCACTACTCAAGGTTCCATAAATAGTCTCCACTCCAAGCGTGATACGGCGTTATGGATTATGAAAATGCTGAAAATCCATGTTAGGTAAATGTTCGCGAAAACAATATCAGCAAGGTTTCGAAATTTTTTCGAAATATTGCACTACCGCTTCAAATACGTGGAGCAAACTCAATAGCCGAACAAAATCACTATCATTCAAACAGGATGCAAGAACGATAATTGCTCTTCCATTATAAAAGTTTTGGCTGTCCACTTTATTTGCATAAGTTTGATAGGAATCATGATTTTCCTCGATTTATACGAAGAAAGCATGCTACTTTCCATGATGGTTTTTGCTAATTTTCTTCCGAGTTCGATTTGAACTTTTTGCATCAAAATCTAAGATTTCAATTCTTCTATAGTATCACAGGTGCTTGGAATGATTATCACATCACAATCGAAACCAAAGGTTGCTTGATCTTTCAACAAAGGAATATTTAAAAAACATTAAAGTTTACCGTCAGGCATCTTCAGAGACCCAGCAATATCCGGCCATTTTGCGGCGCTCTCAATTTTAATGATCTTGATTGACAAAACAAGGTCTGTCCTCTTTTCTTTTGTAGAAAATTTCCAAATGCACAGTTCTTTCTTTGAAGAGTTATATAGAAGCGCACCAAACCGGCCCGACAAAACATATGGTCCACAATTTGCTTTCACAGAGGAAAATCCTTGAAACAGAAAACTGTTTCCTTGAAAAACCTGTCTATAGTTGTTCCTTGCCAATTCATTCAGAGGGTGTTTCTTATTCAGAAATGCTTTGGCACTGACCAGTCGTGAGAGGCTGTTGACTGACTTATTGAAACAAAGCTTTGTTCAAACGAAGCAATAGCAATCTGTTTCAACTGCCTTACAATAAAAGAAATAAGAAGTGCCTTTTTGTGTTAATTTTTATCTTTCATTCAGCTTTTTTTCAATTACCTGTAATAACATTTGTGGCACTGAGAATCACGAAAAATAATTTATAACTTAAAGAATCCTCAACCACACGTAGAAAAATGTGGCATTGAATACAGATACATCGTAAACAACCAAAGCCTGTGCTTGTAATAATAATTGAATCTTACTTTTGTTTTTCAAAATGAATTTAAAAAAGTTTCTTAAACATACAAAATCAAAAAATTTGGGCTCTATTTCAATTATTTGGCATTTTTCCTTGCCACTTTGTTTTTTTTTCTGCTGCGCATTGACAGCAAATTGCGTTTCAAAAAAATATTTTATGATGAACTGATTAATGCAAAGTATGCGTATAAAAAATCCTATTGATAGATTGTTGAACACAGCTATATCTTACCTGCAAACAAAGTGGTCCATGCAACGCAAACAAATATCCACAAATTCATAATTTTTAATGATCCCATATTGAAGCAAGTAATTTTACAGATTTTGATGAACATAAAAATGTTATCAGTAATCTGCCAACATAAAAGTCCTGTTCATTGCATAATACACTCTCACAATTGTTGTACCGTTGCAGAGCTCGAAGCGATATGTACAGCCGTATGGTAACTTTCTTTTTCAAACCACGAACAATTCAAGAAGGTAAGTAGATCAAACAAAATGCTTTCATTATTTTGCGACCAAAACACTACTGTGATAAAATTACTGTCAAGTGGTGAAGTTAAAACGCTGGCTTTTAAAACGTCGCATCTGCAACATTACTCATCGCACAAGGATGAATCATTTGCTTCTTAGCCCTTTTTTGGAACCATTTCAGCCGAGGTCAACTTGGCGCGCTAATGGTTGACGTCTCATGCAACTTGGCGTCACGTACGTTATCAGCGCTGCTTGGAATATGTCAGGAAATGAATTTGTCTCGACAAGGAAAAGGCGGCAATACGTGCGGTGCGTTCACAAAATGAGTCAAGTTGTGTCCACGATCCAAGGTGATTTTGGACTGCGGCATAGTCACTTTGTCTGCGTTTGACCCCCGAAAAATGCAATGCGCATACGTCAAACAGTGTGACGACTGTCTCATTCTGCCTGGTGCTAGTGAGCAACTCGCGTCACGAATTTCGACGCGAGCGAAACCGTTCACGCAAATGTCTGAAAACGTTTTCTCAAAATCTGAGTCATTTACTGCACTTTTGCTTCATCACGTGCGTTCAGCTTTTCAATGCTTTATTTTGTTTTCTTTACAATGTCTTTCAGTGGTTTTGCAGCTTGTGCGACTTTTAAGAATTTCCCTGCTGACGACAAAAGTCATCTTGTTTTGACATTTCCACCAAAGTTTGATCTCGATTTTTGCACTAATCACCTTTACGTTGAACTGCGCGTCATTACGAAATTGAGGAAAACGTCCTTTCATAAAACAATACCTTCACAAATGCAGTAAAACATAATCATACGAGCAGATCACATAACCATACGAGTACACCACATAATCATACGAGTACACCATATAAAAAGTCTGGCTGCTTTTCGTGTTTTCGTGAACGTGAGCTGTGTTTTTTTAGCGTTTATGAAGGAAACAGTTTGAAATCAGTGTTTCGTTCAGAAATAGATGTGCTGCTGTGTTCTAACACATGACATTGGGTTTTTACATGTGACATTAATTCCAGCTCAATTCCATACTGACAATACTGAAAGTAATCTTTGAAAGCCTGATTACTCATAGCTTGCCCAAACAGAATCGGCATTTAATCGTTTATTGTTCTGCTGTAGTGATGAAAGGATTTAAAAATTTCTCTGTAAATTTTTCAATTCTCTTATATTTTACTAATGGATGCAAATCAATACCAAGTCCAAATGAACCACACTTAGCTTGTCATATGTCACTTGTATTCTAAAATGCACTTTGCGATGGCACGCAATATCTCTTCTAGTATCACAAAATCGTTAGATTTTAATTGAATTTGGTTAGAAAGTCTGATTTTCTTTCGAAAGCAAACGGTTACTCTGTGATTTGGAATTGTCATATAAAAGAAAAAAATGAAAAACTTTGCACTGCAAACAACTCATGATAAATATTGTCAACAGGAATTCACCACAAAGAAATCTCTTCAGAAAAAAACAATGGTGAAGATTTGCGCACCTAGGATTACAGTGAACAATGTCTGTTTGAGATTATAATCGATTTTTGTGATTTTTAATCATTGCCTTTCACAAAGGACAAGGATAATTTGAAATGTTTCAAGTAAAACAAAAAAAACTTTTTAAAAATTTATTTGGTTGCGTAACGTCTTCACTTTCACATGCAACACATTAGACATATGCATGCATGACAGTAACAAGGAACACACAAATACAAGAAAGAACACGAAGATGGGTATGTGGCCGTAATAGAAACGCATACGGGCGAACAGATTACTTTGATGAAACACAAGCATGCCCTAGATATCTCGTCCTAGTAAAGAGCATATGCCTGTATGGCGCCAATACCGTTACTATAATGTTTAGCACCGTTGTATATTGTGCTGTGATAAATTCCAAGTAACCTGATTGATAAAATGTGGGGTTAATGGGAGGCTGTGAAGGACCAGGAGTCATTTGGGTTACAGACCTCCCATGTGTGAAGCTACTCATAGCATAAGCGAATAGTTTATAGAAGCAATGAATACTTTGTTGCTCTGTGTATAACGTATAATATGCACAGTGCGCAACGGAAACAAAATGCAGTGCAGGAAATTTCAACCAATAGCAGAATTTGTTTGAACGTCGCCATATCAAACGTTTGCAGTTTCCACATATGGGAAATATTCGTGATAGCTAAAGAAGAAATGCGACAACAGTTACGGACTAGAGCAGCACTGCAATAGTGTCAAAAAATTTAAGCATGCTTAGGACAAGGCGTCCAAACCTGTGTTTGGCAAATTAATTTTCAGTCGATGTGTTACAGTCATTATTCGTTCGCTGCCTTCTTGCCTGCGAAATTCCTTTAAAATCAGCACATTTTCTTTTTTTTGTTTGTCGTTCCAATTATTTGTTTCACGTCAGAGTCCCTTTTTTCCTTTCTGATGACGAGTTTAGAGCGTGCGGAACAAGTTGAGTGTTGTTGATGCGAACGTGCTATGAGAAAGTCGGCCATAGTCGTTTCTGTGTTTTTGGAGTTATTTAGGCAAAGGACCGCTACAACATGAAATCGTTCATAATTAACAGTTTTTCGAGTTGGCTAGAGCAGTAGTTCTCAACCGTTGTACCGCAAAATAATTAGCTATTACCTGAGGGATTCATTATGTAATTTAATCAATCAGTATTGATTTTTTTGTCATAACTTGCCAACCACAAATGCTAGAAGGCCAATTAAGCGCTCTAAAGATGTGGATTTTTGCGTAGTGCATTCAGCAAAGGAATGTAGCGGAACCTTTGATTCATTGCATGTGCAGACGGAGAAATAAAGCCCATGACGATCATGATTAACTAGAGAACGCTGTGATAACTTTATAACAGACGAATTATTGAACGCGTTGTAAAGGTGCCAAAGAAGAACAGCTTGTAGCGGAAAAAAAATCAAACCTACCAATACAGGAAGCAGGCGCAAGCTGAAGAACTGTCAATCAAACGTTTTGTCAATCAAAACTTTTTGTCAATCAAAACTTTTGTCAATCAAACGTTTTGTCAATCAAAACTTTTTGTCAGTCAAAACTTTTTGTCAGTCAAAACTTTTTGTCAGTCAAAACTTTTTGTCAATCAAAACTTTTTGTCAATCAAAACTTTTTGTCAATCAAAACTTTGTTCGACAAAGAAAAATGATGATATAAGAACAAACAATTGTGCGTTTTGATCCCTATTGCATTTTACGTGTATATTGTTATGTGTAGCAAAGCGAGGAAACTCGCCATCACTGAAAAATCACCGAATTTATGGAAAATTCAGCAAACATTGAGAATCACCAAATACAGGTAATGATGTCACCTAAAATTTTAACTAGGAAATCATGTCATACCCCATGTCAATAGTAGCGTGGGAAATCCAGGTCAATATTCTGCACGATCTCAGGAGAAAAGACCTATAGCGGGTACATCACCAATTATCATCGAAACTTCGGTGAGCTCACCGACACAAACTGGCCAGCACAATTTTTGGTGCTCAAGGTTTTAGAGCTAATTTAGACTAATTTTGGGTCGCTGATTTCAAAAATGCAGTCCGTTATTTTCTATCAGGTCAACTTTTAAAGTTATTTGAGAAATTCGATTTTTGTGAAGGCCTTGGTGAATGGTTTAGCTCTGCTCTTAGACTTTCCTGTGACTAAACAGATTTCAATTTATGTGCTATCTGTGGTGTCTTAATTATCCATTGTTTATGACATCATAAATGTTGAAGTAAGCTACTGCACATTATTGCTTGCACAATGCACGACTGCAGGTCCTCTCTTTTATTCTAGTTCGTGACTTAAAACTCATTAATATTACAGGTTGCTTAAGTGTATAAGGTTGCTTAAGTTTATAAGAATCTTGATTATGGCTACATCATCAAGAAGACGCTGTTTAAATGAAACAAATGTTTTTTGCTATATCTGTGGCGAATACACTTCACAGCATAGCAGGAAAACAATCAGTGATTTTGTAAAACGTGCTTATCTTGCCTACTTCAAAGTGATGCTGGTTGATCAAGACAAGCCTTGCGCATCCCATATTGTGTGTAAACCTTGTGTAGAACATTTACGGCAATGAACAAACAAAAGTTGAAAAAGCCTACGGTTTGTTATTCCAATGGTGTGGCGAGAGCCAAAAATCCCTACAACGACTGCTATTTTTGTGCAGTGAAAACTAAAGGCATCAGTAGGAATAGGAACTCCTTGACATATCCAAACTCAAACTCTGCAATCAGGCCATCCACACAGTGAAGAACTTCCTGTTCCAGTTTTTGAGGGCTTGCCGCAACTGGAATCTTCTCTTTCCAGTGAAGAGGACGTTTCAATTGACAGTAATAACACCCTTGCAGATAACGATTTTCCCCATCTCTTTTATCCCCGCAACTCTTTTCCCCCAAGGAGAGCTGAATGAATTGGCAAGAGATTTGAATCTTTCTAAGGAGTCTTCTGAGCTGCTGGCTTCAAGGCTTAAAGAAAAAAATCTTTTAAAGCCGGGTACCCTCATCAATTTTTTCCGGAAACCCTATGAAGAATTCTTACCATATTTCACCCAAGAAAATGAGATTGTGTATTATAATAACGTTGAACTTCTAAAAAAGCTCGGGAGTCTATGAATATAATCCTAACGATTGGCGACTTTTCATTGATAGCTGTAAAAGGAGTTTATATTGTGTTCTTCTGCAATAATGGTAACGCTTCTGGATCTATTCCTCTTGGGCATTCAACAACTCCCAAAGAAAAATATAGCGAAATTAAATTTGTACTGGAAAAAATTTCATACTACGAACACAACTGGATCATTTGTGTGGATTTAGAAATGGTTGGATTTCCACTTGGTTTGCAGTGTGGTTATACGAAGTTCCCATGCTTTCTATGCTTGTGGGACAGCAGAGCTAGAGCCCAGCACTGGATAAAACAAGATTGACCTGTAAGAGAAGAATTAGTGCCTGGTGAGAAATGTTCAAGCTCACCCTCTGGTGGAAAGGTTTAAATCATTTTACATCCCCTTGATATCAAGTTGGGTATCATGAAACAATTTGTAAAAGCACTCAACAAGGATGGCAACTGTTTCGAATATATTTGCACCGAATTTCCGGGATCAACGATAGAAAAATTAAAAGCTGGTATTTTTGATGGCCCTCAGATATAAACACTAGTAAATGATTGTGACTTTCCAAATTCCATGAATGGAAAAGAATCCTGTGCTTGCAGTTCCTTTGTGGAAACTGTCAAGAATTTTTTGGAAATAGAAAAGCAGTCAACTACAAAGGCATTGTGGCCAAGTTGCTAAGCACTTCACGAGATATGAGTGCTAACATGAGTATCAAGCTTCACTTCCTATACAGTCATCTTGACCGCTTCCTCAAATCTTGGTGATCTGAGTGATGAGCAAGGGGAGCGGTTTCATCAGGATATTAGTGAAATGGAAGTAAGGTATCAAGGGAGGTGGGATGCTGCCATGCTAGCTGACTACTTTTGG
>JGI24158J21664_10005005_pt1 | contig 17216 bp, 16 predicted proteins | sample Ectturendosymbi3_FD_21664 | JGI IMG/M metagenome (IMG submission 21664)
TTTTCAATTCTAGGGAATCGAATCGGGCCCCTAAAGTGCCTTAACAAAACCCACTTAGTCTTTGTTACAAAACCTTAAAATTAAACAAATCCACCAATAAATACATTTGTTTCTGCAACTTATTTAAAGTAAGGCGGCCGTGAGCCAAAGAAAAATTGCTTCAGGGGGGCGTGGTGGAGAAAAGGTTAAGAACCACTGATGTAAACTGTAGTCTTCATGAAACAGGGTTATTGTTTGTGAGATCTGTGTAAAAATTACGCACACAATCATCCAGAAAAGTTACCTGAAATAGTCTACTATTAATTTTTGATTTAATGCATAGTTGTGAAACTAGCAAAGAAACTTTGTTATGTGCATTCATTGAGATCAGCCTGAGACATTTTGAAAGTAACTAATCACATTGGCAAATGGTTAAAATGTAAAAAAATAATTAAGCACGCCAATTTGCAGTCATAGTGTTGGAAAGATAATATATCTCAAAAACTGTCCTGATTCATACTTCATAAGGGAGTCCGAAACAGATTTAGGACCAGCACATTTTTTCTCTTCCAGGGCCCTGAACTTGCGTCACTTATACGTTTGCCATATTGCATTTCTATTTTCAATACTGCCTTTCTTCTCCGGGCTCCCATCAGGCATTGAAAAATTAAACTTGTAACAAAACAGACCCGTTTTTGCACAGCCCAGCGGTGAGTCGAGGACTGTGCTAGCGAAAGCGACCGCGTTTGTGATTACGTAGTCGTAAGTAACCTGAGTAAGGCTGGGCAGTTCTCACGCGGGAAAGAAACAATGGAACAATAGCATAATTACGAAATAATACCATAGTTCAGGGGTGGGCAATTAAATTGGCTCGAGGGTCACTTTGAGAAGGCCACGCTTAGCGGAGGGCAGTATGTTCTAATTTGATCGCAGATTAAATGAAACAAAAACATTAATGGTACACAGAAGTGGTTTTGAGCAAATAAACTTTATCCGGCGCAAGCAGTATGTAACAAATGTAAACTCACACAAAATTCACATCTGAAGATATTTCCCGAATGCTTCCGCGGGCCACTGAAAATGCTGTGGCGTGCCACATGTGGCCCGCGGGCCGCTAATTGCCCACCCCTGCCATAGTTGATACTATTCGATACGAGAGGCTGGGTCAGAGTCGAAAATTTGAAAATTGTTTCTACTTGGTGCCTATCCAAGAAAAAACAATTTTTAAATTGTTTAGTTCAAAAAATTGTCTAAACTACACAATGCTTTACACTTCGTAAATTCTGATGTTCAACGATGTGTTGAGCATTGTATATTTTACACTAGTGGTTATAAACGGAAACCACTTTGTTCACTAAGGGAGGAATTTTGTCCCAGGGCGGAATTGGGGAGAAAAACCTGTGGATGAAGAAACGTTATGTTTTTATTATTAGTTTGTTCAACACATAAAAAAGCTGCACAGCAAGGTTGGTTTAGAAGGGAATGTATGCAGTACGCAAGCACATGCTGCTTCATCATCATTGTTTAAGCCAGTTCTTTCAGTACACTGCTTGGTCGCACTAGATCTAAGGACAGGTTTTGAGCAGCCAATCGATTGCGACATCATCCAGAACCGTCAGGCCATGCAATCCATGGGGAGGTCGATGGATTGGACATTGGAGGACAACATGATCGACGGTTTGTTCTTCTGCGCCACACTCGCAGGCCGCAGAAGCGGCCATTTGTGCAAACAGGAGCAGAAACGTCCGACACCGGTGCGGGAGCGGTTAAGACGCGGACATCGTTGTTCTTGGCAGGGCCATTCCAGAAGGGTGGGTCGGGGATGAAAGTCTCGAAGCGCTCTCCAAACTTCCCGCATTCCATCGGTGATCCGCCCGGAGTGCCACATTTCGGTTATTGTCCTCAGATGAACTGATGAGTTGTTGTGCAGCGAGCACAAATGGGTTCTCGGCTAGAGATGCCGTGCATTCCCACTCGATGGACAGGTGAGCGCTGAGTGGAGCGGATGTCTAGGCTCCATGGCACGGCGTGCTAGAGACAGTGTGGCATTTCGACAATGCTCAGCAGGTTGGATGCTTGCGAGGATGGGAAGATTGTCCGCCGGTGTAGGACGCAGGCATCCAATTACAGTTCGCAATCCGTCGTTGATGGCAGGGTTAATGAGGCGGGCGTGAGCACTGCCGCCACAAAGAGAGCAAGCCACCTCAAGCGTACAACGTGTGATGTCAACTTTCTGCGAAGTGACTCGAGGTGTCGGCGGTACGTGAGTGTCCTGTCCAACGTGACTCCGAGGTATGTGGGCCCGAAGCAGGAGGGTAGGGTTTCATTGCTGTGGTCAACTTTAAGCTCATGTTTGGCTTCCTTGTTGTTGAGATATAAGGCTGCCAACACTGCTTTTGTAGTAATCAGCTTCAACTTCCCGTTCTGGAGGTATTCACCTAAGGTTGCCATGTCTTTGCTTAGCACCCCTTCCACTTTTTGTCAGTCTTCATCAGCATGCATGAATGCTAGGTCGTTGGCGTATGCATACTTTATGGAGACTGTGGTTGGCAAGGCAGAAGTGTAGATATTGAAGAGAAGGGTGCCAGGACGGATCCCTGTTGGACGTCTTGAGGTGTCGTAACCTACTCCGTTTGCCGTTAGCTGTGGTAAGGCGAAGCTGCGATTACCAGCCAGCTCATGATCATGCGCCTGTCAGGTAGCAATCGCAGTTACATGCAGGTACAAGCAGGGACGGTTTTAAGCCGATTTGACCGATTTCTTCTAATCGGGCCCCGCGCCGAAGGGGGCCCCGCGCTCCGTCCACTTACCAAAGCAAACTCACACTTTGTATCGAAGCTGACTGTGAATATTTCCGGCGCGGGGTCCAGTGTTTGTCAAGGTGCTTTGAGAGATCAAAATGGTTCTTAAATTATTTCAACGGTCTCTCAAAACAGTCACAACTCGCTTTAATACCACCATCAATATACACGAAAACCGTGCTTCACAATCATCTCAGTATTCAGATAAAACAGTTGCGGTCTCTCAAAATATCTTTGCAGGCAGCAAGGTCAAATCTTTAAAAAATCCCTGGCGGGGCCTACAGCGTTTTGTAAGCGTTGGATCTCTTGCCAATCCAAGTGGACTGGGCGGTTTTTAACGCCCTCACCAAAGTTCTTTAGTAAGAATCGTCATTGTTTTCAGTAATGTTTAACCAAGTTTTCACCATAGGATCTCGTTAAGGCACGGCAGAGATGGTTAAGATACTACACACAATACCTCCTTGCTGGTCATGGAAGTGCCTGGCCAGATAGACGGTATTGAGCGTTGTAATTATTTGATTCATCGGTTTTCCAGCACTGTTCATTGACGTTTGTGTTTTAGAGGTCCTGGCGTCAACCTTTCGGGCCTTGTTTTTTTTAACATCACCGATTTCTATTATCATGACTTGATGCATCCAGTGCCATATTAGCTATGAGGCCCGTGAGGCACGGTGACATTGGTTTGAGACAAGCTTCATCACGAAGATAAGAATGAGTGCGGTAAAACTAACGAAGTCAAAATAACGTCAAAGTCTAGTTATCAAATCGGTGTAGCTGTAAATGAAAGCGATGCCAATGTTAACGTTTCGCAACCACCAGCACTTCTCTAATTTTGTTAAGTTGTGTGTCGACCAAAAACTGGGAGATGAGTCGCACGAAACATTTGTACATCGCCTAATTTAAGAAAGAAACCTGATATCACTTTCTCTAACATTGATATTATTCTGCGTGTATATCTTAATTTAATGTGCTCAAACTGCAATAGTGGAAGGTCATTTTCGAAACTGAAACAGATAAAAAATGAACTCAGGTCATCACTGTAACAGCTACGTTTAAATCATTTGTCGCTGATGAGTATTGAGAGCGAACTATTATGGAATCAAAACTTTGACAAGCTGATACATGAATTTGCTTGCAAAAAAGTACGCAAAATACTATTATAGTTTGAGTGTCTAACAAGGTGGGAGAAACTGAGAACGTTTTCGTTTTCCTGAGTTTATGATAGGAAAAATGTTTTCATTTTCGCATTGCATATCTACCCTTTTCATTTGATGTTGCAGAGTGTGTTATTTCGCGTGATGAACACGAGTATTATGAGGACACCATGCGCCATTGGTTTTTATTGAAAAGATGGGGGCACTCGAACATTTTTGCCTCAGGGCCCCTAAAAGCCTCATCTGGCACTGGATGCATCCCCTCAAAAATTTCTACACACTTCACTGAGTGGGGCCCCGCAAAGGTATTTCTAATCGGGCCCCGCACTTCCAAACGCCGACCCTGGGCACAAGCTGCCTTAACTGCAGTGTCTGATGTAATGAAAGGACTGTTTGGTTCGTAATCCTCTCTGTTTCTTCACAGTAGGTAGTGTAAAATTTTTGCAATTATCATTTATGGTCTTTGTTAGGGTGGAATTGACAGTGATTGGGTTTGTAAGGGAGGAATGTGAAAAAAACTTTGAGAACCACTAGTTTAAAGAATTTTTTAATCGCTGTTTCTACTTGGATAGGCACCAAAAAGGGGCGGATTTATATAAAAGGGGCGCCATTCAACGGAGCGCCAGCGTTTTGGGTTGGTCAGTTGCCCCAAACTGTTGCCCAAACAAAACGATTTATGAATATCATCTCCACAAAAAAGTTTTCAAGCACCACTTTTCCTTTGCAACGTGTTGGCAAGGGTTCTAGGATTACAGCCACCTGAACAACTGCCACCAAAAAAATCTGGCAAATATCCTATCGACATTGTAAGTTACTTTGGAATGGGATATTTTTGGAAAATATGGACAAACCAGTGTGAACCCATTAGTCTAAACCACCAGGCTTGCAAACCAGATCATATATGGAACATGCACAAATTTATACTTTATTTGCGGAAGGGGTTGCAGTTTTGCAACTTGTTTAGGACTACAAATTACGTTGTTACGTCGCAACAAAAGCATAGTTATCCAGGAATAAGTTTTATCATAGTAACTGCAATAAGTCGGTTTTGCCTTTTACATGTATTTTGGCTTCGTTAACTCCAATCGCAAGGGCCTGACGAAACGGACTTGGTTGGGTTACTCTGGTGTTGCATACACGATGTCAGACTGACCACTTTTACAAACAAAAGGGAGAAGCAGTTTGACTAGCTGGGAAGTTCAGAAATCCCAATATGATCACCAACTGCTGTTAAAACCAGTTTTGTAAGCTCAATTTGGCGAGTTCGAGTTTGCTGCAGAAAATATCGAGTTCAAATTTGACTTGAAAAACTTGCGAAAAAGTCGAGGGGAGTCCAAAAAACAAAAATTATTCTAAGTCTATGTTTCATTCCATGGAAACTTGACTCGACTCGGTTTTGGAACTGCTAAACACTGCATCGTTAAATGTCCGCTTCATGAAAACTAAAGACATATACTGTTTTTCCAGCTATCGCTTTTAACTGCAGTGTATCTGACGGAGAAGCTTCTAGAAATACGTACAAAGCCAGCTGGCCCGCATTTTTGGGTCCGGTTAAAGAATTTGAAGACATCAGTGGACAAACACAACGAAATTTGTTCATTAACCACAAGTGAGGACGAGTTTTTGTAAATTTTCGATTGAGGGTGAAGGTAGAAGAAAAATCTTTCGGGAGCTTCATTGACTGCGGTCATGCAGCAGATAATTGCTATACAACATTGCTATTCTGATTAATCTTTCCAGTTCTCGCTAAATGTAGATGGATATACCATACGTCTTACATGATGATGTCACACACATAGTGTGCCACATATTTGCTCTTACTGCCTTTAACATTTTAACAGCTTGCAACTGCAAGCAAGAAAATAGCTGCAAGGTTGTTTCGGAAGTACGAGTAACAATGGACACATATGGGTTGCGACTTGCGAAAATGGGATACGCAAAGATGGAGCCACGCCGTACTGACCTTTTTCTTAGGCTCTGCTTTGGCTCGTTCCAGAGCTTTGCGCACTCGCTCCTCCTGATGAGCGCGCTGCGCGGCCAATTTCTCTTCTCTGAGCCGCATTCTCCTTTCTTTCTCTTTCATTTTCTCAGCCTCCGCGACCAGCTCAGGTGGCATCACTTCGATGCTTTCAAACAGTTCCTCCAACTTATTTTCGATTGTCGTCAGCATTTGCAGGGTGCTGATGTTGGCTTCGTTGTCACCGATGCACGCACTGAAGATTAAAGCGTCAATTAGAGTGGGTTCCCACAGGTTTTAAAACTCATATTCCATAGTTTTTTAATACTTTTTCAATACTAAACGAACATTTTTCGAAATTCTCATTCACGAAATTCAATTTTACAAATTGCATATTAATGCAAAAATATCAACTGCTTTTCCTTTAACAAGTGCGAAAACCTGGTGATAGTTTAAAAAGCCAAATCCTGTTTAAATCCAAAATATTATCACCGTTATTAGACAATGTGTAATGCAATTCAAAAACAAAAATAGCTAGGAAACTAATTCAATTTAACTAATGCTTCCCTCTTTCAAACCCAAAGCCACATCACTTCTATGAATTTTAGGCATTTTACATTTTTTATCAACAACAACCTAAATTAATCTAAAAAGTCTACCCCGTCAGATATCCACAAATGGAAGCCTCACGTTGCGCCCGCTACGCAACGGTGTAAGGCAAGGGTGACAGCACAGAATGCTGCACTAGGAGACCCAACGGCCACGCGCGAACGGCAATCTCGCCCTAAGCTAGTAATTGGAAACCGAAACATCACGTCGCTCATGGGAAAAGAGCAGGACTGGTCGAGGAAGCCAAACGATATTTCCTGGATGTTGCTGGAATCTCCTCGCCTAAGCGTCGTGGTTCAAACACTGTTGAGCTGGACGAAGAATGGAAACACTTCTACTCTGGCGATGAGCCAGCACAGTTTGCTCAGGCTGGAGTGTGTATATTCGTAAGCCCTCAGCTGGCAAACTGTGCAGATGAATGGATCCCATGTAAGGAGAAAGGTTCAACCGATCACCACTTGGTAGTCTGCAACTTGCATCTGGAAAACCCGCCAGGGCCTACACAAACGCAGGATCAGGAGATCCTACCGAATAAAGTGGGAGGCCCTGGCGGACAAAGATGTAAGAAAGACTTTTGTGGACAGCGTATCATCCTTGTTCCGAGAATCCCCTGAATGCACAGTGAACGCGGAAGTGGAGTGGCGGCTGTTCAAAGCAGCTGTAGCTTCACCTGCTGCTCGGGTATGCTGAGGGAAATGACTTGGTGTGGCAAGGAAGGCAAAAAAGTAACCTCTTGGTGGAAGCAAGAGGTGAAAGATGATATTCAAGCAAAGAAAGTAGACTTAAGGCATGGCTTCACAACAAAGCCGACTCTGCATTTGCGGTACGCTGAGGCGCTNAAGTCCGCAGCACTCAGGGTGANAAAGNCCAAAATGCAACCTTAANAAAATTTCGGACATAAACAGGACTCCAAATACTGGCAAGCAAACAAAGTCTTCTCGCAAACTATACGGCGTCTTCGCAGCAAAAGATCTCATACTGCTGGATCCATCAAAGGCCAATGGTGTCTGGCTCAACAATTTGAAGGGCATTATTGGCAAGATGGAGAGAGTATTTCAAAGATCTTTTAAACCCAGTCACTATTACGCCACCGAACACACATGAGGTATATTTGCGGGAGGAAAATACCATCCCAACAGAAGGAAGATACCACCCGAACTCCTCCTAGCTGTCAAAACACTGAAGGCTGCAGGATGTGATGAAATCCAACATGAAATGCTCGAAGTCTTGGATCGAGGAGTTCTTTGGCTGACTAGTGTGTGTCACGTGGCCTGGTGTACTGAAAGGGGACCGAAAGATTGGCAAACTGGAGTGATCATCCCCATGCGCAAAAAGGAGGACAGGAGTGAATGCAATGAATGCACTAACTACCAGGGCATATCTCTCCTTAGCATCCCTGGAAAAGTGTATGCCAAGTGCATTGAAGATACTGCGAAATAATTGAACCAAAGCTGGTCCGTCCCGGCCGTAGCACTACAGACCAAAATTTCACTCTCCAGCAAATTTTCTAGAAATATTGGCAGTATATATGTCAAAGACGTTTACACATGTTTTGTCGAAGTCGAGAAAGCATACGACCGGGTACTTCGTGAAAAGCTTTGGGGAGTGTTGCGGGAGCACGGTGTTGACGACCGCCGACAAGTCACTGTATTCCTGTTCAGAAGTTTGCGTCCGTGTCGGAGGAATTAAATCACAAACATTCGCCCTTGGTGTTGGGCTCGACAAGGGGTGTGCGCTGTCAACATTCCAACATTCTTCATTGCCTGTATGAACTGGATAGACAGACACAGCCGAGTCGACGAGGATGTCACAGTTGGGAGCTTCAGGATCAACCCTTTACTTTTTGCGAACGATTTGGTACTGCTAGCATCTTCTCAGCAGGGTCTTCATCATGCACTCAATCGGTTTTCCGCTGTGTGCGACCAAGCCGGAATGAAAATCAGCACTAAAAACACCGAGGTATTATGTCTCTCTGCAAACCCAAGGCAATGTACGCTGGACGTGAGCGGCAATATACTGCAGCAGGTCGCGAAGTTCAAGTACTTTGGGTTGGTACTGAGGAGTGACGGAAGACTGAACGAGAAGATTGGTACACGGATTGGTAAAGCTAACGCAGTTCTGTATGAGCTTTATCGCTCTGTGGTCACAAAACGGGAGCTTTCAAACAACGCAAAGCTTTCAGGTTTTAAATCGTTTTTTGTTCCGATCGGCACCTATGCTCATGAACCTTGGGTAATGACTGAAAGCATACCGTCCCAAGAACAAGCGACAGAGATGGGATTTTTATGAAGAGTCAACGGTGTGACACTTTGCGACAAAGCGCGCAGCTATGAAATTCGCAAAAGCCGCAAATGTTAAACCACTTCTCCTCGAATCGAGATCCCAGCTGCATTGGTTCGGCCATGCGTCTAGAATGCCCCACGAAAGATTGGAGAGGCAAGTCCTGCTGGCTAAACCCACGAAAAGGCGGTCCAGAGGTCGTCCAAGGANCAGGTGGAGTGNCTAATCTCCGACCTTGTTTGGTCCCGTCTTGGTGTGGAGTCAGCAGAANTATCTGAGATTGCTGTTGACCGTGAGGTATTCCGAGTCCTCTGCGGGCTGCTGCCCCCACGACCCTCCGTATAGGAAAAGCTGGCATGAAAATGAATGAATGACATTCTGAAGTAGGCTGTTTTACGGTATAGCTTGCAAGATATTAAACCAGAAAGATTAACAGGCGTACAACACTTGCACTAAGCAACATAAATAAATAATGATGAACTGCGCTAAACGTTAATCGACAGAAAGGGGCTGGATTAATGAAAGTCACACCAATTTCCTAACTTTGATGACATGATACAGAAGAGAGTAAATATGTATCACTGGTCATAATATTTGAAGAAACATCATGTGCAATCCGCACGGATGTGAGAAATTCCAGTGAAACAAACTTCGCAGATAAAATGCAGTAATATGCAGTCCCGAAACTGCACCGAAAATTGCAAATAACTTATAAAAAATTGTCAAATCCAATCCAAATCTGGTTAAGCAGAAAATATGAAATCCAAAACCAAACCCATTCAATCAAAATAGTAAAATTCGGCAGGATTCAATCCAAATCTAGGTTCATCACTCGTAGGTCGCTGTAAACCTGTTGTGTAGGCCGCGGTAAGCCTGTACAATAGGTCACAGTGGATGACGGAAGGCCTATAGTTTTTAGATGGACCCTACTTTACCTACAGTGCACTTACGTGCACGAAATGCACAATTTGTCTTTTACTGCATGTGCTGGAAAATCCAAGTGCAATCATCGGGGAAGCATTTAAACGATGCTAATGCGCCGTTCACTCAACCAAGGCAGCGAAGGAAACTTACCGGTAAACTTCCTCTACTTTTTTGTTGAGCTGCTTCAGCATTTTCTCCTGATCTTCGGCTTTGTACTCGCCATGAGAAAACATTTCGCATTTTATCTCGAGGTCGTTCGCTTTTTCTTCCTCCCTCCGAATCGTCCCCTTCAAAATGCTGATCTGACTTTTCAGCATGTCTGTTTCGCGGTTCCTGAAATATCGAAATATACTTTTCAGCATGTCTGTTTCGCGGTTCCTGAAATATCGAAATATACTTTTCAGCATGTCTGTTTCGCGCTTCCCGAAATATCGAAATATACTTTTCAGCATGTCTGTTTCGCGGTTCCTGAAATATCGAAATATACTTTTCAGCATGTCTGTTTCGCGGTTCCTGAAATATCGATTGTGGAAACGTTGACGAACGTGATCTTACCCCTGCGCGGTGACAGCTGCGACAATTTCGTTTTTGATCAGCCGTTAAACATTTTCAACAGAAATGCACTGCATGTTTCTTTGAGATCAGCATTATGTTTTTCGAGTAAAGGGAAAAAGTTGCTGACATATTAGAAACTTTTATTGTGCTTCATTATGGTTGCAAACTTGCCAAATGGGGTTCTGCTCGAATGCACAGTGGCATTCTTTTTGCACAATGGCAAATCACCAAGATTATGCAAATGAAAATAGAATTTTTGGCTGCTTTGACATCGGTTTAACGCTGATTTAGGGTGAAACACATTAAAAGTTTGTTTTTTTCCAGGGCGGTAGAAACTACGCGGAAAGAATTTCAACACATGATGTCACAAAATCCCATACAGAAACATTTAGTGACCATGCAAGAAATGAGCCCCGATGTTTTAGGTGATGTCGCAGATGGAGAAAGGAGATACGAAACGTTCAGTGGTATCCGAGAAGTAAATGAGACCGAAATGTTCAAAAGAAAGGCGTGGACCAAATAAAGGTTTACCCTCCACAGCCAGGACAGATGTCACTAGCATGTCAACTATAAGGATAAGATGATAGCCATGTCACAAGTAATTAGTTTCATCGCCAATCGATTACATGCGAAATTTTCCGAGACCAAAAAGTACTCAAAGATAAAATGCCGATTAGCTGTTCAATGGTGTATGATTTTTTATCGAACAATTCCCTTATCAACATCGCAGACTTGTCCTTTTGATGATGATTAATTTCACTCACATTTTTTCTTTCGTTAAATTAATAGTCTGCTTCAGTTCCTCCATTGCCTCTTCAGTCTCTTGACTATTGGTGATGAGAGACAAATTGTGTTCTTCAAGCTCTTGGAAAATGTTTAAAAGCTGAGCAGGGTCGGTGAAATAAAGTTCAGGCTCCTGTAAAGGAAAGAATTTCAGTAAATCTGATGTGAGGTGCGATAATGTTGATCATGAACGAAGTAACGTTTAGTTGAAATATATTTATGGCCAAGGATTCTGCACTGTGGGACGACGTGCCTGTGCAGTTTAAGATTTCTTTCAACCGATTTCAATTTTCGTTGGCTAGGAGCTTAGTGCAAAACTTTCACAGCGCTTCATCTGATATCGACTTCAATTCTCTGGCTTGCAAATTTTCGATCGAACACCCAAACATTTATTTCCGCTTTGCAGCAAAATTACCTAGCTTCCAACCAACGAGCAGAGTTTTACACTTGCTTGGAACAAGAACTTGTAGTTCTGTTTCAAATCTTACATCGTCGCTTTCCTCCTCGACAACAGATGCCTCAGCCGACTTTATACTCTCTGAATCGGTGACGCTCTTGGGAGTGGACAGGTTTTTTCTGGCGGTGCTGGCAGCGCTGTTCAGCGCGCCTCGGATTCGAACTCGTGAGGACTGGACTCTGCTGGAGCCGCGACTTTCAACATCTACGCATTGAGTGACGCAATTCAGAAAAACGGAACAAAAACGCAAATTCTTCAACTGCTGACAGTGATGTGAGTATGCCAACGGTTTGTGAAAAACAGTAAAGGTAATGAACTTTGAGTATTGACGACAATATTACTTGAAGAAATTATTTTTGAGGTAGTGGTAGATTTTCATCAACGCATGGAAGCAGTTACCACCAAGCCCTCAGCATTGCATGCTCGTTAGTTGGTCGATCACTTCACTGATTCGGACGGGAGCTGCACGGGTTCGAAACTCGAACGCAACTAATCGCAAACGTTCTGTCTTAGCAGGTGAATATGAACAACCTGAGGCCTAATGTTGTCGATAAAGTGTATCACTACCTACCTGACGATTGGATTCGAGCATAGTTGAAAAAGTGTGAGTCGGTGCAAGCGTTTGTGTTAAGCACGATAGTTAGAGGGACGAAACAAAGCCAGTGAGACAAGTGAACGTCAAAACAACCAAGGGATAAGATAGCGCACCTCTGTCATTATCCCAGAGTCACTTTACTGTTAAAACTTTGAATAACAGTCTTTCATTGCCGAGAACTAAAAACATGTATGCCGCGAAAACATAAAATACGTGTGACAAGGTGTTTGTGACGTCAGGTTTACTTTTCCGCTCTCACATATTAAAAAGACAGACGCATAACTGAGCGCTTTCCACCACACACCAGGATCGAGGATGCGGCTCAGGGTTGTACCTTTTCTGGCAGCAGAAGCGGCGGAGCTGGCAGACTTTTTTTCTGCAGTCGATGTTTGACTCGGGGCAACAGCAGCCTGAATAAAAACACAAATGCACAGGGCAAAAAAAACAATACAAAAATGCGAATCCGGTTTATCAGAGTTGGTTCGACATTTCACCTGTTGACTTTCTTTCCTCAGTCTCCTTTTCTCCATCCTTTCATGTTTCTTTGCTTCTTTCCAATCGTTGGGAGTAAGTTTTTCGAGGAACTCTTTATACAGCAGGTATTCCTGCGAAGCATCCAACAGGTTTAAAGAAATTTCGCCCAATTAATAACTTGTAGCTTACAATGCCACAGTCTTAAGAAAATTTCTCAACTGAAGTTTTACACGTAGTTTAATTCCGTGTAAAAATTGGCATCGTCCTTGCCTCCCAGCACAGAGTTCTTCAAATGTGGATGAGTGTCAATTTACCCTTTCTACAAATACGATTGACTTATTTAATTATCTCATGATATTCTATGAAAAATGGAAAGCCTGGCAAAATTTATCAAACGTGCGGAATCTACGCAATATCAACGAAAGTATAAACGAATTAGTATTTTTTTTGTCTTGCTGGTTCTTACCCTTCGATGATATGTTAAACATTTTCCACGAAAATAGTTCAGGAAAGACGATACAAATAACAACGTCACGTCTATTTAAAGAAAAAAAGGTGGGATTTAAACAATACCTTTAACGTTTCTTCATGCTTGGAAATATCACTTTTGATGGCCATCATGATGGCGTTATTTTTTTTTATCTCGGCCACTTTTTCTAGTTTAGCCTTTGTTTCCGCTTCGGCTCTGAAAATAAAAGTATTGGTTTGAGTTTTCAAACAAACCTGTCAGATTGGCTTAAATAAATTTTCAAACATATTATATTTNAAATCTAACAACANAATTTTCAAACATTCATGAATAGTATTTCAAACATATTGCGCGAACCCATCAACAGAAAGTCAATATGAGAAAAGGATTGCACAAAATGGGGTAAAACAAGAATAAAAAGTGTTCCAAATTGCAGTTTTACATTTTAATTGCTTCAACGCTGCTTTTGTCGTTTTCTTTCAAGAATTCATCAAACATGGCGGCGTCTTCTTCTAGGAAGTGCTCCGCCCTTTCCAGCTTCCGCTCTTCAGCTGCAGCAAGCTCCTCCAGCTTCCTCATTTCGTCACGCTTCACGCGCAGCGAATATTGCACCAGAAACATCTCGCGTTTTTTGCTCACGTACTCAGCCAAGTCTTCTTTCTCCACATTTCGATCTGAGATGAAGAAAGTACTTTTCTGATAAACATAGTGGTTCTTAACCTTTTCTCTACCACGCCTCACGTAAGTTATTTCCTTTGTTTCAATGCCCCCTGATCTTAATTAAGTAAATTAGACGGAACACTTTCCTATTCTAAAACTTCCCATGTTGCAGAGCGCGTAAGAGCTCGCGTGCCCTGGAAATTTATGGACACCTTTCTGGGAAGGCCTGACCCCCGGTTACGAACCACTGTGATAAAGTAAATTAATCGACCAGACCTGAACAGGAAGGTCGGAGACGTTGAAGGCAAAGTCTTATGAATGATTTCAGCATGGACAAAAACAACTTAACTACTGAAAGTGCAAAACGCAAAAAAAATCGCCAATCAGTTAATACGGCTTGTAAAAGTCACGTAATCAGCATGTTCATCCCGTCAACAGAAGAGGGCAACTGTCGCTTGCTGCGGCTCGCTCAAGCTTAAATGCATAACGAACTACGTTTTGGTGGCAATTGCAAGAAAACACTACCTCTCGTGACAGCTAACGTCCACCCTGGGTCATCTTTTAATTCTAAGTCCTGCGAAAGATCAGCGGAGATATCTTCTGCTGAAGTTCCAAGCGCTGCCCTTCGCATTGACGCCGTTTTCGCATTCACTCTGGACGCGTAGGTTGATTTTTCATGGACGCGAAGTTTCCGCTGCTTTTCTCGTTCCTGCAGGATGGTTCAAATTAAAACTTCACAAAAGGTAAACATTTTTTGTCCACCACAAGCTTCTATGAAACTTGCTGGTTCATAAACTTAGAAATTACACAAATATCATTCGCCACAAAATCAATACAGCTAAATGTTAGGTTATTCTCCGTGCGTTTCTGAAATCAAGATACCAAATAACGCATTTCCCAAGTTTTCTTTAAAAAAACTTGTTGTGTATGATGGGTACGTGCAGCACGTATTTTGGGTAAACAAATCAAGAGAGTAAGCCTTGGAAGTCCTGCAAAATTATTGTGAAATAAAATGTGAAAAATACAGAGTTGAATAGAATCACGCTTACTTCGTATAAACTCCGTATCGACAATGGGTTTGCGCTTTTGTTGCTAAATCAAAAAAACGTTTGATAAAACTTTGAGGAAGCCACAGCGAAATGGCTACTCTGAGAATATTTTTGCTTTGGTTTCATAATAATCTGATATACACGTAAAATACGCAATAGGCATATACTGATAGTTCCCAGACGTATTGAGTNTTGTTCAAACGGAATACGCCGGAAACAGGAGCGCNGGTATGNCTTTTGCAGCAAGTTTCCTGATCTTTCTGACGAACCAGTAAGTGACAACATAACCGCCGAATGTATAAATGATTACACACGGGATAAACACATCAGCGACCTTAAACGCTTGACGATGATTTGTTTCGAAGAAAATGTAGTTAAAGTGCAATTGAATGCGGCAAAAATTTGCAACAGCGCACTTTTGCTGATGTCATCTGCACACGGGATTGCTTTGCGGCCTGCTTGTCCAGTCACCTACCACATTGTCAGAAGTTTTGTCACAGAGCATCAGTGATGCAAAGTAGGGTTGCGGAGTTGGATGTTTCCGGGTGGCGTCGGATTCCTAACAACACCAGTAAGCAGATTTTTTTGTCCTACTCTGACTCCGGAAGTCCGGTTGGATAATTTTTTGCATCACACTCCTAAGCTGTTAATTCCTGTTGAAATGGTAAATTCCTTTTGAAACTTTTGTTGAAACAGAGATTTCTTGCTGAGCACCACGATTTCCATTGATTGCTAATTTCTACAAAATTGTTAACAGCCAAACTTCATTCCTTTTATGTTAAGGAGTCGGAAATTTTGGAAAGGTCGGAGATGGAGTCAGATATTTTACCTAACTTCGCAACCATGATGCAAAGTTGCTATAGCGATTATTGCTTAACCGTGAAACCATCCAATCGTATTTCGGTGGTAAAAACCTTCACAGAAATGCCGTTAGGTTTAACAGATTTTGAGAACTAAGGAGCACAGATCCTGAAAGAGATAAGAATCACTTGAAAAAACGCTGACCAAAATCTCTAATGTTTCATACTTCTACTGAAAATGTTAATTGCTACGGGACATTGGGGATATAAACGTTCACGAATTCTTGACTATTTCTGCAAATGAAACAAACAGTCAACCTCTTTTTTCCTTTGCCGTTCTTTGTCCCTTAGCATAAAAACGTCCTGATCATGAGGAACTTTAAAGGGGTTACTGTCAGGCAGAAATTCATCTTCTTCTACAACCACTAAAGATTTTGCAGATGATGTGGACTTAGCTGACTGGGGGAAAGTTACTCGACCAGACTGCCGTGAAACCAAACCCCCTGAAAAAAAAGCAGTTGAACAACTTTGCATTACATTTTTTTGAGTTTATCAGTTTTTGACAACTAAACATTAGTACAAGGAAACCAAAGACACACTCAAACTAAAAATAGTTGTACACAACACTCAAACAAAAAATATTTCTATTAATCGGTTTCATGCAATGTGCATCTTCTTTTAACTTTTTATCCATCCACTTTCAATGTCTGATGCTTTTTACAATGCTTCATTTTTCTTCCACCAATAATGCTTCAGTCAAGTATGATGAATGAATACAGTGGTCACGTATGTGATGCTTCAATGTTTGTTTCTATTTGATATTGCTTGTTCATACCAACTAACAAACTGCCTCATGACGCATTAGGACAAGACATTCATGTCAATCTTTGATTCAACCTGTTACGTGGACCATGAGTCTGAACCAAGCACATAAATAAAACACGAAAAAAATAAAAACAAATTTCAGGCGATTTGATGCAAAAAGACAACCAAAAATTAAAGGTGTATAATTGAATAAGAAACTCATAAAATCATACTTGATGATCCAGCCGATCCAGGGGAGCGGCCACTGGAAACTTCTGACATCTTCCAGGTTAATTGCTGCACCCAGTTTAAAATAAAAGTACTGTCTGTATAAGGTAAAGCATGCCATTGTAGTAGGTAGTAGCAATGAGATATAGAATTGACCTTTATTGAATGCTAGTACGAAAAGGGTTAATAGTAAACCCTATCTTAAACAGTGCTACCCAATTTTGTGATAATAATCTTTAGCATCACACACAACTAAAGAAAATGTGCAATTTGGCAGCAGAGGTTCTGATGGATTCACTAGCTAATCCAAAAAAATTAGAAATATTATCTGAAATAAAATGAATTTACAAATACGATGTGCACTGAAATAAAATACAACTCCACCTCATCCTTGTTACTACCCATTTAAAAGATGCTATCATACAAACATGAAGACATTACAACAGAGAACTTTTCAACATTACAAATTTGTAACATAAACATAGATTCAGTTATCATTTTCCTTGGGAATTTTAGCATCTTATTGTTCTTATATTCGATGTTATGGAATAAAGGTTCTGCTTCAAATCAATTGCTATTTGGGGAGTGTAAAGAACAATGCTGTTTCCTTTAGAAAGATGATACAAATGGACATGACA
>JGI24158J21664_10005006_pt1 | contig 17213 bp, 19 predicted proteins | sample Ectturendosymbi3_FD_21664 | JGI IMG/M metagenome (IMG submission 21664)
GAAATGCGGGTATGTTTGTCAACAATGCAACCTCGTTTCAATCGTATATGTTCGTATAAACAGGCACATCCATCGCATTAACATGTGCAAATAAATTTTTTAAGCAACTTTTCTTTTGTTGTAAGTGTGCCACGAGCATTTTATAATTTTTCTAGTGTGCCACGAGCTGAAAAAGTTTGGGAACCACTGCCCTAAACGTTAGCCCTGAACTTAAACCCAAAACTTTTTGAAAAATTATATGAAAAGCACTCCCATCAAGATGTGATCTCTACTAGCTAAACTTAAGCAAATGCCGAATGGTGAGAGGAGAAACACTTAACACTCGCACAGCAGGCACAGACATGAAAACCTCGACTAGGTTCACCTTGCTACGAGTAACACGAACTCAACACTGCATGTGGAGTCTGGACAAAGGTGGATGCGGTTCGAATAGAAAAATAGTCCCTTGAGAGCTTTTGCCACTGATGGCAAAGAACTTTTAACAAATCTGTTAAATCACATTACAACTAAAATTTTTATGCAGTTAGAATAATCACATCAAAACAACAAATTTTCTCAGTCCGATCCAGTCCTCATCCGCCAATTTTCATAAAAATTGCAGTCCGATCCAGTCCTGATCCAGCCAAAATTGGCTTCAGTCCTGATCCAGTCCGATCCAGTCCTGGTCCGTGCTCATCTCTGGAACAGAGTAAGCCTGATTAATGACTAACTTTAAAGTGTTTCGCGCTTTACCTTAAAGCAATCGTAATGAATAATTTCTTGTTTCCTTTTGTTTAAACACGATAAACGTTCAGAGAAGAATGCTGCGCAAAAGGACTGATGAAGTTAGCAGGTTGTCGATGAGTTTTGCTTTGATAGTAACGTCCACATGGTTATCAAATAATGTTCAAGTGAAGCGATCTTGGTCAGTTGCGCGAATATTTGCTTATCGGATTAAAACCTGGCATGCCCTGGCGCGCCTTGGCCTTCGACAATCAATGACTGGTTAGAGCATGAAGTCACCCGCTTAGACAAAATCTGAAAGTAACAAGTTATCTTAATACATAGGAGATGTGATGGATGCGAAACCTGCGAGTAGCGGTAGAGCGCAGGGCCGCAACCAGGAACGGGCAAACCGGGCATTTGCCCCCCCCCCCCGGAATTTTTGCAAACGTGATGGCATTCACGTACTTCACACGAAAAGTTATTTCTCGAAACTGCGTAAGATCTACGTGCACTTATTCTCAAGGCAATTTTTTCGCAAACGTTTTTGCTGCATCATATGAGATACATAAACTATTAACCAATCAATGTACCATGCTTCCGAAAACTCCAAACCCAAAGCTGGAGACAAGTTTTCAGGCGTTAGTTGTGATTGTGAAATGAACCCATCCGTTTCATGAAAGTGAGGTTGTGACTGTGACCTCAGAGAGCAGGAATCCATATGCTACCAATCGGGGCTACAACTACACAGAGTTGCCATTTTAGCTGATTTGCTGCTAAATTTAGCAGGATTTTCGCACTGTGAGCTGTAAAATTTTCAATCTAGCAGTTAGCTGAATTTCTAGAAGGCACATCCAGCAGCTACCTTCAATNATGTGCAATTTTTTGGTCTATATGAATGTTGCTCTCTGTGTTATTTGTATATTGTGTCATCTATTTTTATGTTTTTTTATTAACTAATGTCTAAGATTTATTGGCATATCTAAGATAGATCGATATATATTTTGAAAACTTCAAAAAGACTACTGCTAAATTATTAACAAAAAGCTTTTAAGCTTTTTGTGAAATAGTATTTGGGATTGGTATTAATCGTGAACAGGGACGCAACCAGCTCTTCATTTTGTGGGGGGGCAATTTTCATGAAATTTCATTCGATGATGCCATGGTGCTTATTCAATCGTGGTACAATTTTTTCACAAACGGTCACAGATAAAGTTCTCTTCGCAGTATTTATGAGAATGAGAACTTTTCAGTTTTATCAAGATGCAGACCGAACGATCAGGACAGAGTACAAATTAGTAGTCTTATATAAACACCTGGTTCCGTACTCAACTAGTGCAGTCATGGCTTTAGTGTGTCAGATGTACAGGCTACTAGTAAACCTGCCTAACTTTTCGTCTTGTTTTATCATATCCATTATCTAGATCAGGGGTGGGAAACCTGCGACCCGCGTGAGCATTTGATGTGATCCGCATCAGAATTTTCGTTACCCAAGTTAGAGTACAACATCGCTTCAGAACAAAGCTCCATGATAAGCAGGTACTTGGATGGTAAGCCAAAAGAAGTCACCCTTCCTCGTAGTTAGAAAAAGGTAGAATTTTAGGATAAAATCAATTGATTTTGCGGCCCGCCAGCGATAATGCACAATTCATGCGGACCGTGATAGTAAATACGTTTCCCACTCCTGGTCTAGAATTTTGAAGCTTCAGTTGAATATACAGTATTTGCTGTGAGAATTTTTAAAGATGATATTGCGAATGGTGAAGTTGTCAGACACAAGAGACTGGAATGAATAGGGTATATTTAATCAATGATGTTATTGTTCCAATCGTAGATACGATACTTTGTTTCCCAACCGAAAAACTCTTAAAAGTAATGCAGGCATGAATGCAACTTAACTTTATTATGAATAGTTGGGCCAGGCCCTACACCAGATGTTGGTGGGCCTTGCCACTTTTGCCAGGAATACCGAAACGACACCTAATAACTTCAAGGCCATTGTGAAATTCGAATTTTCCTTGCAACGTTAGAGCTTGGCTGTGAAACCCCATCAACGGTTAAGCAGTGAATATAAAATGCAAAAATTCTTAAGGAGTGGCCTACAGTAGGGTTGCCATATGCATTTTGTAAAAATACCTGCCATTTTTTCAACAGTGACAAATTTAGGATGCATTCGTAGTCGCATATTTAGTGGCACTGTATTCTCGAAAAACATTAAAAAAAATATTTTGACAACATTCATTTCTCGTGTTATTTTCTCTACAATGTCAATGAAGGTTGTTTTAAAAATTTTCAAACATTGTATAAACGTACGCTTTGTGAGCATAGTCTACAGAAGTGTTGCTCAACCGCGGTTCTGCAGGGCCGCGTGCTGGTCCCAAGCATTCTTTTTACGGGTCTCACAGCAGTCTTTCAACAAACCCCTATTATCTTGTGCAACAGACTTCGTTCTGCAATAAAACAAAACGTGTCAAATGACTTGTGGTAAAATTTTTTAGTGCGGTTCTCTAACAAAATCGTAGGTCTGGATTTGGCTCCCTTTAGCAAAAAGTTTGAGCACCACTGGTCTATAGCCCTATATTAAGCATCAGCAAACTAACCTACTTTGAAAATGAAAAACGATAACTGCAGTGTTCAAATGTGAACGGAAGCTTTTGCTTAAACTCTACAACAATAATGCACTCAGTAAAACTCCAAGTTTACATGTCATGTATCAATTTCAGAAGTGAACATCTTTCCGTACAATTTGATGGTATTTGCTCTTCTATGATAGAACTACCTGTATGAAAACCATAACGCAACTAATAATTTCTTGCATGCTAAATTCACTTCAAATGGCTCTTGCTTGAGCTAGTTATAGTGCGCTGACTAAATAGTGTGTCCGTTCAATGCAGCTCGCGTGATCATGACAGGTTTGCTAGTCTCTGCAACGTTATTGTCATGCTTTTCATTTCAATGAATTTTCTGCATTGTGCCTGCAATAGCCTACGGTAGTAGTTCAGAAAACCGCAAGGGCGGATCCAGAGGGGCGATTGGTACGATCGCCCCCCCCTAAAACATACGAAAGAAGCTTCATTCACCATGATTTTGTGCAATTCGGAAAACAACATTCGCGACATAAGGCCATTTTGTCGTCCACTGCTTTGCCATAGCAGTGTTGTGAAGTATACTTCATCCCTCTTGTAGCAGCGAAGCCGTTATGAGACTTGACTACCAAATATTACTGAAATCGCCCCCCCCTAACCTCACTGGCGGTATCCGCCTCTGCAGACAATAACCCCATCTACGCCGGTTGCACTGTTAATTGCCAAAATAAATGCTCATGCAGATCACGTTTAGGAAGAAGGAAGATGCTAAGTATGACTAAGTAACGTGTAAAAGGAAAACCGAGAGACAATAAATGTACTTCGCTGAAGGAACTGTCCTGATAAGATTCACTTCTGGAGTCATCATAATTTTAGAGGTTCTGCGTTAGATCTGTGTGCAATTACTGCAAATCATTTATTTTCAAAATACCGGCTTCAGGCACCAATTTTCAAAATACCGGCTTCATACCGGCCTTTGCTAAATTAGCAGAGAAATACCGGCCAGGACGGTGAAATACCTAGCTGGCAACCCTAGTCCACAGTAACCCCCAGGCAAACGTAAAGCTAACACAATGTGAACGTAGTCGTGGGCGTCGGAAGGGGGGACAAGGATTTTGAAATTTGACATTTTTCTATCAATTTTTTACTAAAAAAAGGTCGTTTTCTTAGTTTCGAGCGGGTGAAATGAAAATTTGCCACTTTGGCCTCCCCCCGAAAAAATATTTTTAGCTGCGCTTGGAAAAATCCACTTTTGCCCCCACTTCTGGAAACAATCCTTCCGACGCCCATGAACGCAGTATGCTGTTTCTGTCACCAGTCATATTCTACTGGCTGCAAGCTTTGCTCCACTGGTGTGATAACAATGCAGTATTTATAGATGACGTTTCGAGAGTGTATGCAAACTCTCTTCCTCAGAAGATAGGCAAGAAACAAAATCAAAGTGTGCACGCACACTGCGTTTTAAAAAATTTTCAGAGTGTTACACGAACAAAAGGATAAAAAATGCCTTAAAAATACCAATATGTTAAAACTATCTCCGAAGTTTTGGCAATTCCAACATATTTGTGGTTAAATACCAATCATTTGCGAAATTTTCTGATCAGATGGCCTGACTCAAGACAAATCTTTTAAGGAGATAATTAACCACTATTTGGGCAAATAATAATTCAACTAAGACTTTTCTAATTGATTAGAATAACAAATTTTCGTTTTTATTCTTTGGAAGTTTCTGCAAATGTTAAAATTGCTATGCAATGTTTTGAAATATTCGGGGGAGGAAAATGCCCCAAATGCCCCCCCCCTGGTTGCGCGCCTGATCGTAAAGGAGCTTACGCTTTTCTGAATTTATCATTTCCCCTCTTTTAATTGGTAGGCAGGGGTGGCGGAACCGGGGGTCCGCATAGGACTAGGCACCCCACCTTTTTCTGCGAGGCCTGGTCTCCCACTTTTACATTTCAAAATTGCTTAAATATGTTTAAGCAACACAATCAGTGTTGGGTCCATTGTTGAAGTATATCGCTTGATGAAAAAATCTTACTAAGTCTTTTTAACGTACACTTGTGTCCCCCCACTGGCATCCTCAGAAATTATTCCAGGGAGGGAAAAATTTTTTCCAGGGGTGCAAAAAATTTTTGCTTATCCGTTTCAGGTTGCTGACGATGCAATGCAAATTGACGTACAAAAAACGCATTACCCTTTCTGCACCACAAAGAAACTGCCCAATGTTACGGTAACAGTTGCAAACAGTTTTTTCTCCAAGAAAATTTTGCACTGAGCAAACGTTTGTTTTAGTGAGCATGAATATCCTAATTCTTAAGAATGAGTTAGCAGAGTTCGAAATGAATTACAAACCTTGTGAATTATTGGAATAAGTATGAAATCTTATTAAAATGCTGTACGAACAAGGTACACACATGATTCAAATAGGTTCTCGTTGTTTTAATGTTTTCACAATGTTTTGAAATATTGCAAGTGCGCGAGAATTAGATTTCACTGCCTAAATGGTCTGGTGGTACCGCACATTTTTGTAATTGAGAGGGAACATTAGTTTAAAAAAATGCACTTTGTTGGCAGCATTGCGTCTTTTTCACTCATGCTCCTTTTCAGGCACGCCGAAACAACGGTAGGGCAGGGGGAGCAGTAAGAACGTTGAGGAAAATGGAAACTTATAAAAAAACAAGCAAATAGCTACCAATATTTTTGTTTCTGCTCAGCAACAGTATTGACCTCAAAAATAATCACAGAAATGATAGACTACCATTCTGAATTTTCTTGTTGCGCGAATAGCTGCAATAAATTTGTTTCAATTCTATCTTGATAAACCATGAAATTACCATAATGCAGCAATAAAAAAGGCACCTCCTCCCCCTTTTGAAAGAGCAGGGGGGAAATGCTCCCGTCACTTTCCTGCTCTCCGGCGTCCTTGCTTCTTGTTACACAGTATAAAACTATTTGGGTTACTGCTATCAATAGTCACTGTCTTGCTGCATTGCCTGCCAAGATGCCTACATTCAACAGCCACAGACGGCAAAATACCTATTGCCGCAACTTGAAGTGAACCTTTGAAAATTTATTGCCATGTAATTGTTACGCAATAAAGGCCAATGGAAGAACAATCTGTTCCCAAGTTTCGCAACCTGCCTCTGCAGGCAAATGAGCGGACATGAGTGAACTGTAAACATCACGTCATGATACCAAAACAGTAAATTTGGCTCTTGTGCAGAGTGAGTGTCATACCGGAAAATAAACTGTCATTGAAAGAAATAAATCTAGACATTTGGTTCGTATCCCAACTTCCAGGGAGGCAAATGCCATTCCCCCTGCGGACGCCCATGGTCCCCCACTATGAAAAATATCCTCCACCAGTGTTTCTTCTAAGGTGCGCAAACGTGCAGTACTACCAGACCGTTTGCGCAGGGAAATCTCATTCCCGCGCACTTGCAACATTTCAAATTTAATATCATACACATATCGCATAGCCCTGTTAAAGCTTGAAACGCTTCACTGTTTGTGTGTCTACATGGCTTAGCAATTGTATGCGCACTAAAACAAATATTTGTTCAGAGTGAAATTTTCTTTGAGGGAACACTATCGTCTGTTATGGTATTAGAAGACCATAACATGGATGAAGTAACAAGTGATGATAATACGGAGTTTGATACCATTACAGTGGTGGAATAATGAAAATGGTTATCGATACTTTAAAGAAATGTAAAAATGATTGTTGTTTGTGCAGGTATTAGCAATCATAAAAATAATGAATAGTGTATTGTCAATACGACAAGCTTATGAACAAGCAAGAAACGTTTATGATGATGTAAAGAACAAGCAAGAAACGTTTATGATGATGTAAAGAACTTTCAAAAACAAGAATATCATTCGGAATCTTTTCTTCAAGTGATGCAATGGTTACAAGAATGTGTGATGATGCGTGATTTTACTAAAGTAAAGGCCGTAGAAAGTAAATTCACCTTGCAGTGTGGAGAACATCAAGTTGTTTTTGAGTCATATGTGGAAAAGGATATCTGCAAAGTAACTACAATAAATTATAGAAATGAGCAAGGTGAAAGAATAAATGGCCAAACGACAATACATTAATTAAATATTTGTGGCAATATCTTGTATCGTGATGAAATTAATTGTATATGTTTGTTATGTTTCAGAAAAATATTGTCTTAGTAAAATGACTTTTATAGAGAAACTCTGGGAATGTCAACGACAAAAACAAGACGCTTCTCCAATATTTGCTGGGTTTGGTGTAATTAACTGGAAAACTTTAACAACGCCTTTGGTGCAGTTGAGTGAAAAAGAAAGCATAGCGTTAGTAATAAATTGGATGGTTGTAATGCGTAAACCTAAACGAAAGTGGACAATGCAACTAAGACTGCGAGATGAAATAAGTAATGCCGTATATGCTGTCTGGTTGAAGAAAAATAAGTCACGGAAAATAAAGATGGTTAAAATAAAATGCTTAAAAAGTGTCAACAAATTGTATGATTGGTTACCAAATACAACTTATAAGGATTTGACCAGGCCTGAAATTGCCAATAGCATACGAAGAGCAGACATTGCGTAAACATTTATGCGATTGTAAATTCGAACTTAGGTATTGTGCAAGTGTATTTGTTGAAAACTTGTGATAAATTGATTGTGTGTTTTTATTGTATTTTCAGAAATTATAGCATGGAAAAAAAGAATCTTGTAGAAATGCTGAGGCATGCAAAAGTTTGGCATAAAAATGCATATTTAATAATAGCTAAATTTGGAACAACGAGATGGGAAACGTTATCAAGACCCATGATCAGATTAACTGAAGAAGAAAATGTGGCTTTGCTATTAAACTGGTTAAATAGAGCAAATCGTAGTTGGTTTAAAGTTTTGCCAATAAGCATAAGGAATGAAGAAGATAAACAAAAATATGTTTTCTGGTTCAGTAAACCGGCAAAGCCCACTGAACGTGTAGAGAAAATAAAAAGATGTGTTCACAACGATGTTTTATACGACTGGCCAGAAGAGCTTACGTATAATAAGTTAAAAACCCAGAATATAATTAGTAGTGTGTGTAGAAAATGTTTTTTTGTAAAAGATGAAAAGAAGATTATAATTACAGAACTATGGAAATTGTAAATAAACTGCACCAATTGCAACGGAATCGAAAAAGTGCTAGAAAAACTCTGTTGGAGTATGGTAATAAAGACACGGACAATTCTACAAAACCATTGATACAGTTATCAGAAGAAGAAATAACTGTACTCATTATTAACTGGATTCCAAAAGTTCTGAAGAAGAATGAAGGTGTACGAGTACGAATAAAAGTAAATCAAGACACGTACAATGTAGGATTTAAAAATACCAAAAGCGTACGATTCAAGTCCGGAACATGGTTAAGAAGAAAAAGCCTATGAAGCATTTGTATTATTGGCGACCGGGAGAAACTTTCAATGACATTGGGACTCTGGTTGAATTAAGAAAACGTCAAGATATGGCAGATATTCTTAACAAGTTGGAACAGAGGAATGATTCATAAAGTGATTCTATATAAGCGTTCTTACGTGTAAAAAGATTTTGTGTCATGTATGTGGGTGAAAACCAAGCGTTTAAAACTATGCCAAATCAATAGTTAGCAAAATTCAGAGTACTAAATCGCAATATTTCAAAATGAAAACAAATTAGAACCAAACCAAAGGAATGAGTTAGGAGAAGCGTTGCGCTATAATATCATTACAGACAAATTATTGCGGTAATTGTCCAAAACAAAAGTTGATTGCAAAAACCTAACTAAGAAATGATTACAAAAGGTGATGATTGACAGCTCAGGATGACATGCGGTTGCATCATAAAAAGCATAGTTATGAGAAACAAAAAGATTACCGAATGCGTATGAAAGAGTAACGCCTTTGCGAACAACAAATGTAGAGGTGAACTTTTTACAACGTCACAACCAGACATGTACGGGAAACAGGAAAGAATAGGAAACGATTACTCGGGTACAGCAAAATAAATGAAATAAGAAAGTGACTATGTACAGCCGTCGGTGACTTGTGAAAGGCGCCAGTACAAGCAGCAATGACGTAAAAATACTGAGTTGCCCGAAATGGAACTACAAAGATAAACCAACAAGTGATCAGAATGATGACGGTAGTCATGCAAACTGCGCAGAAGAAAAACAGATCAACATAGAAGCGGAAGGGCCCATTCTCTACGGGTGGAGAAATCGTAGAATCAGTCTGAATCTACCGGGGTCTCGAGCACAGCTGTCTGCGAGAGCTTTCACTACCGGGCAATGTTAATACATTGTCAAGGGGCTGATATAAACTAATGCTTATAGAACTAGGACTTTAGGTATAGGGAATGGCAATGGTTGTTAATGCTTGGTTTTCTATCAAGTTGTAATGTAATTCTTTTGCATTGATAAAATGCATGTTGTACAGCGTAATTTTAAGCCGTTGGTTAATGAGAAATACAATCGCTCTGAGTTTAATCCACCACATGACTCCAGAGGGTGCGTTAAAGCAGTCTCTGTTAGTTACTGTGCTAGTGATGAAGTAGGCCCAGAAGGAGTAGAATTTATGGCAACCTGGTTATAGAGGTGGCTTTAGCTAGGTCAAAAAGTACCCACACCTTGTAGATTAATAGAAACAAGATACTGGGTCTGCCACTAGTGCAACTTTAAAATTAACCCACTATGTAACTCCCTATTGCCCACCTCTGATTGTACATTTGGGTTGAAATTTGATCTCTCAAGCCTGTCATGAAGGAATTGGAACAATTTTGGACCTTCTTCATGAAGTTCTTATGGCATTTCCAGGATACAAGTTTTGTTGATGAGTAGTGGCAGTTGCTTTTCAGTTGCTTTTGTAACGTTTGCTGTTTGTACTTTGTTGAGCTTTGCTCTTGCTCAAAAGAAGTATTGGAGAGTTTTGACATTTTTTGCATTTTAATGGTTTGTGTTTTTTTGGCAAAGTTTTCGTTTTTCAGGTTTGTGCTGGAAGACTGAATCAGATAATGTGTCCCAACATGAATGTGTGTAACCATCCAAGAAGGAGAAAACGAGCACCACACTGCAAAAGCATGAGAAACGTTACAAGAAAAGCTACAAAGAAAAACCTTCAGCGAACCTTTGCAAACGTCTTCAGTTGTGTCAGTACATTTGACAGACTAAGATTGGATAAAGGTTACTTTAGCAAAGTGTTGTTGNATGGATTACAAAGTGTACACGAAGCAGTTGCTTCATGTGTAGAATTTGCAACATCTGTGGCAAAATGTGTCATCTTTTTCATACTTTTCTATGTGTGTTTGTTTCGTTTTTGCTTTACAGTAATTATGCAATCGTTTGGCGTAAACGGCGTCATGCAAACCATCGCACATTTCTTGCAGTTGGTGGGTACGTCGCCACATCTCGGCAAAATCCGCTGCAACAACAAAAAAATATATGGCACAACGTATTATTCGTCAAGTTTTGCTCAGAATGGTTGTTACTGCGGTACGTCAAGCCGCGAGTAGTTGGAGCGAGAGTTAAACGTTGTGAAGAAGTTTGCAATAATCTCGCTTTGTTCCTGCATCACAATCGAGCAAAGAAATTCAGTAAGAGCCTGGCGTTGGAATACCTTCGAATGAATACTACATGAGACAAGCTTGCTATGCCAAAACGTTTACATTTGCGCTTTTCATTCTTAAAGAAAAATGCATCGTTTCTTGAAATAGCATTGCAGAAATTGTCGAAAAATTATAAAACTTTTAAGAGTTGAAGAAAGAAAATGTAGGCTACAGTACGGCTTGTCATTGAATAGTTTAGCCCTGTTCCTAAAAAGGTATCCTAACCATACCACCCTTCCCGAAAGCAATTGAGTACTTGAAATGGTTACATCTTTTTGTTAATCGCAAGAACATACTTAAAATACGAAAAGCTTGGAAAGCTAGTTTGACGTTCCGCGACCGAGTTCTGTGTGTATCAGGAGAAAAGGTGGTTGATAAAGTTATCACAGAAGATACATCACTTCATAAGCGGGAAAAAGTAAGAATACTGAAAACGAGCCCCCAAAGCGGTAGTGCATTTGCCAAAGCATTTATGAAGGAGAACTTATGGTTGCGTGCGAAACGTGCGAAGAATGGTTTCACCCAAAATGTGTTTTTGATGATACATGTGCTATCTCTTTGACCAGAGGGCAGTGGAAAGACAAACACGTTGTTTGTAATGATGCCGTCCTCAGCAGGAAGATAGACATTACTAAAGTGTACCGCCATCACAATGTTGAAATGAAAAGAAACCACATTGAGAAACGCATGTTGCAGCAAGCGTGAAAAAGCGAACGCTGTGATTCATCACACGACTGTTGTAATAAACCAACTGGAGACATTGCTTATGAAAATCTTGCAGAGAATGACGACATATTTTCGGATTGGCGAAATATAACAACAGAACAAAGGCATTACAAAGAAGACACAGACGCATTTGTAAAGTGTCTGGATGCTGTATCAAGCAAGGCCAAGAAAAAGCTATGTAGTGAAGCAAATGAAAAATGCACAGTATGACACCGGTGATGACGCACAAGACGAGACAAATCGTGACATCCAAAAAAAAACACAAGTCATGGGCGCTCGAAGAGATCTTCGGCTGTTGCAAACGCAAATGAACAAGTTCAGAGTTATAATTTTGAACAACAGTCACCAGCAGCGTTGTCATCGGACCATGTCAACTCACTTAATTCACCACTGCCACCAGCACCATCAGGTTTTCTTAATTGCAATGACGATTGGATTTCAAGTGAAAGCATAGCGGATTTGAGAAAGGTAACCGCAGATAAGTCGAAGACTTTCGGACTAATAAAAACCTACAACAGGAATATGAAATCTGACATACCATTGCAAAAATGGAAACTGATGGTTGAAAATCGAAAAGCACATTCATTTTCTAGCAACATGTACAAGGAAGTTCTTCTTCAAATCGTGCGTAAAGCTTATTCTGACTGCTTCCCATGTGTTCGCTATCATTACTTGAGGCATCCTGACAGTACTACCCTGATTTCGCTTTCAGATGAGTTCTTCTACAAAGGACATGTCCAGATGTACTACCGTCACAAAAATTGTTGTGGCTATTCTTGCAACGTCAAAATAGAATTGCTGTCTTTTTCCTATCATGTTAAAGCAAGACTTAAAATTTCTGGTACTCGCCACCACAAACATCAATGTAGCCTACTCGTAGCAGACCAATGACTGGCACTTTTCGAGAAGACCTTCGTAAAAAGTTAGCCACCATATCGCCTAAGCAAGTGCACAGGGAACTACTTGAAGAACAAACCGATGCAGAAAGGTGTCTCGGCGCCCAAACGTACTTGCCCCCTAATTCTGTTTTGCGAAATATAAAAAACTTTTCCTGCCGAATCACAAAATTGTGGTTTTCAAAATTGGAAATGTTGAGGCAGAAGTTAAAGTCCGCTGGAAAAGAATTCATTCGTGGCCTGAATATCTATCCTCCGTCTGTTGCACTTCATACAAATGCTCAGTTGAAAACCTACAGCCAACTTGCACACAAAGATATTGTGTATTTTGATGCAACCGGCAGTATACTGCGACGTCACGAAGACATGCCCTGATTTCCAAGTGTATATACATTTCTTGTTCGTAATCCTTGCGAAGGGGAAGTGGCACTGCCTGTTCCACTAATGTTTCATGTTGCCATGATGCAAACAGCATAAGTCATTTTTAGAGACATTTTACATGAATCTTGTGAGACAATGCAGAAGACTGAAAACGCCGTTGCTCATTATTATCGATGGTTCTATGGCTTTGTGGAATGGAGTACTGAAAGCCATGTGTGGGACAGGGAGACTAGAGTATTACAACAGGTGCTACAGGATTGCAACTGGAAACCCAAACACTTCAGACCTAAACAAGACTATTGTTGTTAATTGCTATAGTCACGCAATGAAAGCGGCCAAAATGCTTTGTATGAAACATTGCTCAAAGAAAATGAGAAAACCTAGCTCTGCTTTGGATAAACGGCCTGCTTTCGTGCACAAAGATCTGTTAATTGGATGTAATGGACAAGAGCTTAACTGTAGTAACCAACTGTGAAACAGCCCCACCTGTTGTTAAAAAAACATTTCGAAAACCTCAAGCAATGCAATGCAGATGTTCTCACGTGGAAGACAAAGGATAAACGAAGAAAATATTAATGAAGATGAACAAACTTTGTATGTTACGAAATACTTAGATTAAAAAGCAGGAGAAAAAGTCACCGTTTTTCCTACGATACAGGTCAAAGCTCGATGTGTTTCTAGCATCAGAAACTTGTAAAGCTCGATGTGTTTCTAGCATCAGAAACTTGTACTAAACATAAAATGATGTAAAAACTTAAACCAAATCACTATTTCAAAAAAGCATTTTGCAAAACTGTTTTGGAAATGATTTTAAGCAAAATTGCTAAGCTTCAAAGTTGATGTTGGGTAATTTGATGAGGCACATGGATGACACGACAACTGTTTCCCAGAAGCGATTCTTTGATGAATACTCCAAGAAGTGTGAAAAACTTGCCAAGTCCAGTTTTCAAACGATGCTTGAAAATAACCGGACCCAGAGTATTATAGAACAGCATTTCAGGGATTTAAAACAGAATTGCTTAAAGAGGTAACAGGCTTGCTAGATTGGATGATTTTGTGACACAGTATCACCATTTTGTATTAAGCGTACAAAAGGAGTTCGGTGACATTGTTTATCGGAACACGTCACGAGGCAAAACACCTGAGCTTGACACAAATATGATCCATCAACAGGAAAAGAATGTTCAAAAGTTGTGCAGTCAACATTCAAGAAAAGGAAGCGTAACGTAAACTGCTATTACGCTTCGTTGAAGTGTGCTAAAAAGGTGATATATGCCGATGACGATTCCTCTACAAATGATCATGAAAAGGTGCAGAGAAAGGATGGAACGTCTTCACTCAATAGATTTGTTTTTGTCCCGAAAGTGAAGACGGTTGTGCGTTTAAACCATTAGTTTCATTTATATGGCGCAATTTGCCTCTAACTCAGTGGTGCCCGACCAGTCGATCGCGGTCTACTGGTAGACCGCGGACTATTCCCAAGTCGACCACGAGGGCTGTTGGAAAAAATTATTTCTACAGCTATCTAATTGTCTATTTGCTTTATAATGATTTTAAAGATTTCCTCCCTGAAGCAACGTGGCCCAGTAACTGGCATTATGACATTTCAGTAAGTCCTAACCATGGAGGTCTCCTGCAGTTGCCGGTCATGTGTCCTGGTGGTGGGATAAAGTTTTGTTAATTACTGAGACTAAGAAAAGCTGTTAGTTTAGTATGATTATGCTACTTGTTACGTCAGTGAGCAGTAAGGCCATCACGTTATGTGCGTGTGTGCGTATATGCGAGCGTTTGTTCTCAATTTGGTGTGTTGATTATACCGTGGCGCTTGTTTCAACCAGGAAGTTGTCAACACAATCAGTTTCAAATACTTGTGTGCACGACCGCTTCGCAGGAAATTGACTCACATGGTTACAGATGCTGGCGTGCGCAGTGCTCAGGACACCAAAAATTATTTTTGTGTGTTTTTGCACATGTATTGGTATGTTGCTAACTAAAGGGATTTGGAGCAGCATTTTAAAACAGTACAGAAGAGCTACGAAAGGGATTTTCCTGCGAAAACCTTTACGTGCCGCAAATGTGCGGGATTTGAAGGTGCAGCTTCAACACGGCAGTCAATCTTCACCGGAACCCAGAACCCAGGGCAACTGTTGCTTCCTATCACGTCAGTCACGTCCTTGCTATGCACGAGAAGCCATTCAAAGATGACGATATTGTGAAGGAAGCCTTTCTATAGGCAGCAGATAGCCTTTTTGAACAATTCAAAACTAGCGCACAGATCGTGAAAGCCATTCAAGAAGTGGAACAAGGCATGAGAAAGACTGGCTATGTATGTGGAGGAGCAGCTGAGGAAGTTTATAGACGCGTGCGAGTGCTTTTCCTCCACTTTGATGAGTCGATTGGTATGTGGCACAATTGTGTCGTTCCATCAGAATGTTTTTGGAAGACAGCATGACCGCCAACGAAGATCTACTCACCTCTTTAGCAGGACATACCAGAAAAGAGGATACTTTTAATGCTTTTGTGGGCTTTGTTACAGAGACAAAACTGTCGCTCTCCGAATGATGTTGGTGACATTGCTACGAAAGTCAAGCCACTTTGCGACTTGGAAAACTCCGCTCTTGAACGAGGGGGGAAACGGGGGCACAATTCCCTGGGCGTCGAATCACTGCGGGGGCCGTCGAAAAGTCCCAACCATGTCACAAGTATTTTCTTCAATACAGTACGTTTGCGTCCGAAAGACCTCAGGTTCGAACATGGGGGCGCCAAACTTGTTTCTTGCTCCGGGCGCCACCTAACCCCGTTACGCCTCTGCTTGCGGATGAGATTCTGACAGTGCAAAATGACTTTGATATCAAAGCCAGATCAGCATCTGCTCAACCTGGTGAGCATGTAGCGTTTTGGATAAGTGCTGGTGGCGGATAAGTATCCCAATCTCAGATGTGTCTTCAACGTGACTGGTCGTTTTGTATCAACTTATTTTTGCGAGTCTGCTGTCTTGCACATTAACATCATAAATTACGAATACAGATCAAAAAAGACCGATAACCACCTTGTAGCTTGCCTACGCCTTGCAACCAGCTACTACACTCCTGATTAATAGAAGCTAGCCTCCTTCCAGTTCCGGATGTTCCACTACCGTTCGAGGCATTTTTAGTTTTTAAAGCTCAGAGATCCACTTGTTTTTATCTGGCCTATTTTTCTTTTGTATCAAAGTAATTGCTTATCAAAGACATTGTTGTGTGTGTTTGAGAGACGAAGGTTTTGTGATGTGACATGTGAGGTCTAGTTGTGTGACAGCAAGAAAAAGTTTTGTAAACTTAGTTACTGCAGGCTGGAAACGATGTGCATAGGTTTGTGATGTTGACACTGGGCTGGTAGATCTCAAGATGGTGACTGCTTGAAAAGCAGACCTTGGGACAAAAAAAGTTGGGCACCACTGCTCTAACTGAAAGCAGTATATTGGAAAAAACCTTAGTTGTTGGTCAAGGGCGCGAATTGTAGTTTATTGATCTGTGTTCACTTTGCCCCGATCCTGAGGGAAAAACGTACGCTTCCCTGCTGAAGCACATACATTCCAAATCCACTGTGGGCTAGCTCACGGAAAATATGGTGGATTGTTACATTGCACGAACTGTAGAAGCATGCAGCCATTTGCTGTGGTCGCTGTTGTTCGGTTGCAGTGTTGATGGAATCTTGCGAAGTGCATTTCCTCAAATCGGCAGATCTTGCCTAGTAAAAACTTTCCATTCAACAGAAAACAAAGTGCCTTTGCACCAAAATATTCTTTCCAGTGCTGTGGAGGCGGCACTTCACAGTATATGCCGTACAGCAAATCAAGCAGCACTCTGACTCTAGACAATTCCACTAGAGATTGCGACAGTGCACTTATTCAAGCCATTGAAAAAATATGACTGCTTTTTTGTCTTCGTTTGACATGCCAGCGCCAGTGCTGCAACATGGGCAACTTACGTTGCCAACCGATTCATCGAGCTACGGTGTTTGTGTTTGTTACACCATAGAAGAAATCGCATCTCGCTCATTGAACCTTCGCCATGCACCTTTCTCTGTGGATGACTTCCGCGCATGGATGGCTTACGCTTTAACGCAGGCGTCGACCACATGCCATATTTGGATAAAACAGTTTTAGGAAAATCACAACACAGCAAATGCATCAAATAACTTCTTCTTGCGTGTCACGTTGAGAGCCGGCCTGCGGTATATTCGTACTTCGATTTCGGCCTAAAAAACAGCAATTTTCGGTTGCCTTACCAACGCCCTAGCTCCTCTGCCGATTGCGCTAGAGAGCTGTTCAACGGCTCAAACGGAT